>JAEEGL016537387.1_pt1 | contig 23224 bp, 19 predicted proteins | sample 9134231 | NCBI WGS metagenome assembly JAEEGL01 (sample SAMN16246548, study PRJNA631951) | gut metagenome | biome: gut microbiome; feature: rumen; material: fiber-attached | host: Bos | place: Iran: Karaj | collected 2018-10
CGGAATGAAACAGAAAGCATGTGTTCATTTCCAAAGCTGTCGTAGATTTTCTGTTCAGTTCCCCATGTTCCCTTGTAAATATCATCTGCAGATGCTCCTTCAAGGATTTCTGGAGTATTTTTATTTAAGTTACAGGCAAAATTAACATTTGTAGTTTCTTTTGCAGGATCTTTAGAACCAACAGGGATAATCAAATCTTCTGGAGTTGCAGCTGTAGAAACCAGCATCTGTCCGTTTACTTCATCAGCCATCCATCCCTGAACTCTCATACCATTTGCAGGATTTACAAGAGTTCCGTCTGAATCAAGACCAAAAGAACCGTTACGTGTGTAGAATGATTCTTCACCACTTTTCATGATAAAGAAACCATTTCCCTGAATAGCGATATCTGTAGAAACTCCAGTTGACTGTAAGTTACCCTGAGTAAATACATTATCAATTGAAGCAACAGTCATACCAAGACCAACTTCCTTAGGGTTTACACCACCAAGTTCATCAGTAGGTTTTGCAGCACCACTTAACTGCTGACTAATCATGTCCTGGAAGTTAACTCGACCTCTTTTAAAACCATTTGTATTAACGTTTGAAATGTTGTTACCAATAACGTCCATTCTTGTCTGGTGATTCTGTAATCCAGAAACTCCAGAATAAAGTGATCTCATCATATATCTATCCCTCTTTTAACAATTTTAGTTAGCGTAAATCGCTGCTATTTTATCCATGCTATAATACATGCCGTTTACAAGAATCTGTGGATTTTCCCCACGAGTTGCCCCTTCCACAATTCCAGTAGTGGTTGTATCACCAATATTCAATTCAACAGTCTTACCTAAAGTAGACGCAGCTTCTGAACTATTAATAAAAGAAGCCATTTTACTGAATGATGTACTCATGTTAGTCATCTGTTCCAGAGATGAAAACTGTGCCATCTGTGAAATAAATTCAGTATTTTCCATAGGATTTGTTGGATCCTGATTTGAAAGCTGGGTGATGAGCAGCTTTAAGAAGTCGTCTTTTCCCAGCTCGTTGGAAGTTTTTCTTCCGTTTTGAACGAGTGATTTATTATAAGTGTTGACCTGATTTTCAACATTTAGTTTTTCACTCGCAGTCATTTGTGTGTTAAGTAGTTCCATCATTTCTCCTTTACACTTTTTATGCGTACATTTTTATCTATCGTCACTTTATGCAACGATGTTTACAGAATAATTTGAAATATCCTGTGTATTTTCAATAATATTTTCTAATTCTAAATCAAGAGCTTCTGCATTCGACTGGTAAAGTTTTCTTCCAATCATGTGATTTCCATCATTTTGCTGATTAAAATTTGAATTTCCGTTGAAAGAACCACCATTGTTGTATGCAACATCAAAATTAGCAGCATCAAAACCATTCTTAATAAAAGCTTCTCTCAAAGTTTCTGCATTATCCTTAAAAACCTGAAGAGCTTCTTTAGTAGCAACAGTAATTTGTCCGCTGATAGTTTTTCCATCCAATGAAAGGTGAATTTTTACATTTCCTAAATCATCTGGATGCAAAACAAGATTGATTGTTCCCTGATTATTATCTTTTAAGATTAAGTTTCCTGCTTTTACAAATTCCGGAGCATTATTCTGAATCTGATTTGACAACATCTGCTGGAAGTTAGAACCATTTGCGGCTGCAGTCTGATTATTCATTGAAAGAACATCATTATTTGCAGTCTGATTAAAATTCATAGTAATAGTTGCACTGTTTTCGCCAGTCTGTTTGATTTCTGTAATTTTCAGTTCAGATTTTTTTTCAGTTTCTACTTCAGAAGTAACTTGAGTTCTAAAATCTTCAACAGTGATTTTTCCCTCTTTATCTAAAGTATAAACTTTTTTACTTTCAGAAGAATTTTCTGAAAAATCAAAATTCTGACTTTCTTCACCATCAGAAGTTTTTACAACAGATGAAGCAAGTTGATTTTCAAGCTGAATTGGAATGATTTCTTCAAACTGTTCTGATTTTTCCTCAGATTTTACTTTCTTTTCATTAGTAAGTTCAGTTTTTACAGACATTCCTTTCTTAGAAATTTCAATCTGATCAGTATCCTTATTTTTCCCCTCTTCAATAAGCTGATTAAGTTTTGAAAATTCCTTTGCATTTAATGATTTTTCATTTTTTTCAGAAACTTCTTTGAGATTTTTTTCAGAAACATTTACATTTTTTGCAGTTTTATCTGTTTTTCCAGAAGGCTTTTCTTCATCTTTTGACGAAACTCTTTCAGCTTTTTCATCCTTTTTTTCGATTTTTGAGCTTTCAGATTTTTTTTCAACTTTTTCAGAAGATTCTGTTTCAGCAGTTTTTCCCTTTTCAACAGTTTTTTCTTCAGTTACTGGTTTTTCGTCAGATGTTGATTTTACCTCTTCTGGTTTTTCACTATTTTCATTTCTATAAAATGAAATTAATTCAGAAAAACTTTGAGAAGAAGTATAATTTTGAGAATCTTTTACTGGATTAGATAACTGCAAGTCCTGAGTTTTTGCAGGATTTACGATGATATCTGTTATTGCCTGATATGACACTTGGCAAATCTCCTATTTCTCCCGTTGAAGATTTGCCATTCTGAAGGATTAGTCTAAAGCCTCTGGTTTACTTATCATCTTGCGCTGTATTTCTGCAGCCCGCTCAGGTGGCATTAAAGATAACCAGTAAGAACCCATAGATGCAGAACCACTTGCAGCAGCCAATTCTTCAACCTTGCGAAGGACATCAATAACAGTTTGATCATCCATAGCTTTAAGAATATCAACCGCTGCTTCTGGTCGCATACCATTCAGATTTTTAGCAATCTGTTCAACGTTTATATTCTTATCATCGTATTTTTTTACAGTTGAGTTAAATGTTTTTTCTCTTTCTTCCTGATTTTTTTCTCTTTCAGCCAGTTCTGCAGAAACCTGTTCGTTCTGTTTTTCAACAGCCTCTATATCTGCTTCGCGTTTTTCAAGTTCTTCCTTATAAATATCAAGAGCTTCTCTTTGTTTTAAAAGCCGGTCTTCATCAAGATTAGCTACAAGAGGTTTTGACTGAGTTGCCGTAGTAGAAGTCTGGGGAGTTTTATGCATCAAAGTGTACAGTGGAGCAAAAATATTTTTCACATGAACTACTCCAAGATAATCAAACCAGAGTAATCCACCCACAATCAGAATAAGAATGATGATTAAAAGTACAAATGATTTTCCTAAACTCTTCTTAAATGACATAAATCCCCTCTATTTCCACCCAAGATTTTTAATTTAGTCAATTAAACCTGCAATTGCAGTACCAAGAGTTATATCGTTATCACAAGAAACTATATTCCAGTTAATTTCAAGTTCCTTTGTGAGCACTTCATCAAGGTATGCATTTACACGTTCCTTAATTTTATAAGTCTTAAAGAATGTTGTTCCATCACACAAAATACAGATTGGTTTTGCTGCATTTTTTCCCTGGCCAGTCTGAATTGCACAAGCTGTAAGAATTGCTGCTGAATAACGGGCAGAACGTTCTACAATGGCATTCAAAATCTGGAAAATTCTGTCCATATCTTCATCACTTGCTGTTTCACAGGCAATTTTTCCAAGTAAACAATCCTTATTAAATGGACCGTGAAGGAATTTATCTACTTCTATAAGAGTTAACATTTCAAGTTTAAGGATTGCCTGTCCTGTTTTTTCAGTAAACAATCCGTCTTTTGCAGCAGCCTGTAATGCAAACCATGAAAGAGGTCCAAGATAAGCTCCTGAACAAAGTTTTTCAAGGTAGAAAGCACCAGGATTATTTGTAGTATTTGCGAAAGCAATATCAAAATCAGAACGATTTACACTTAAAAATTTTCCACTTTCGCAAACAATAATCTGCTTTTTCAAATTATATTCTTTAGAATCAGGCTGAAGGTAAGCAGCATTCATACCAGTTCCAAGAATAAATCCGATGTATGAAGAATATTTATCACCATCAGTTGCACAAGCCGCACCAGCAAGCAAGGCAGAAACTGTATCATTACACAAAGTAATACGGTTTATTGAGTTCCATCCATGTTCTTTAAGAACTTCTTTAAGGCACTTTCCAATTTCACAACCAATTACTTCTGGAGCCTTTACTTCTTTTGAAAAACCTAAAAGAACTCCATCACCATTTTCTTTAATTTCCATTGGATATGAAAAACAGAAACCGATTCTATCAGATTTATTTTTAAGATGTTCAAGATTTACTGCAAACTGTTCAAAGAATTCTTTTTTAGAAAGTTCTTTTTCAACACCTGGCATTTTTGTTTTTTCCATTTCAGAAATTGAAGGAATGCCATTATCATCAAAAGTTACAAGGCAGGAACGGAAGTTTGTACCGCCGGCATCAATTACAATTACAGATTTTCCTTTTGCAGATTTCTCTGGAGGATTAGAAAAAGTACGAATCATATCCTGATCCGATTTTTCTTTTTTAAGCCCCTTATGCATATCATCAAGGATAGCCTGAGCAACAGATAAAACATCTACATGATTAACAAAATTATGACGTGATAAAAAAGAGCTTACTGCACTATTCATTTTAGAATTATCCCCAGAATTTAAATATAGGATATTATACACTGAAAATCATATAATATCAAACTGATTAGTTACCTAATTGTTAAAGCTTGTTTTCAATGTTATATTATTAGACCCATGCTTGATCTTGAAACTTTAAAAAATGAATTAAATCCTCAACAATATCGTGCGGTAACAACAACTGACGGTGCAATTTTAATTATTGCAGGAGCTGGCAGCGGAAAAACACGTGTTATCACCTTTAGAATTGCTCATATGCTTGATAAAGGAATTCCTCAAAGTCAGATTCTTGCCCTTACCTTTACAAATAAAGCCGCAAAAGAAATGTCAGACCGAATTAAAAGTTTGACTCAGAAAAAATTACAGAATCTTACAGTTTCAACTTTTCACGCATTTGGGGTAAAAATCTTACGTGCAGACATTGAAAAATTAGGATATCGGGAAAATTTCAGTATCTATGATGAAACAGACCGGGTTGCCTTAATTAAAGAATGTGGACGGGAACTTAAATTTTCTCCAGAAGCAATGGATATCTACACCATCGGTAATATCATCTCAAATATAAAAACAGGCCGTAAAAACTGGGACACAATGAATGATATGTACAGGCCCTTGTACGAAAGTTACCAGGAAGGTCTAAAACTTTACAATGCCGTAGATTTTGATGATTTAATTGTACTTCCTATCAAACTGTTTAAGGAACACCCAGAAGTTCTGGCAAAATACAGAGATCGCTACAAATATATTATGGTGGATGAATTTCAGGATACAAGTCATCAGCAGTACGAATTTATGCATTTACTGGCAGATCAGAACGTTGCTGTTGTTGGTGATGATGATCAGTCCATCTACAGCTGGCGTGGTGCCGACTACCAGAATATTGTAAATTTTGAGCATGATTTTAAGGTAACTGAAATCAGGCTTGAACAAAATTACCGTTCTACAGGAACAATTCTTGAAGCCGCAAACGGAGTAATTTCGCATAATACAAATCGAAAAGATAAAAAACTCTGGTCTGGAAACGGAGCCGGAAAACCTATCGAAATTTTTATGCCAGAAAATGAAACTGACGAAGCAGATTTTATTGCCGAAAGTATTCTTGGAATTGCACTTGAAGAAAAGCGAAAATACGATGATTTTGGTGTTTTAATGAGGGCAAATACACAGAGCCGCTTCATTGAAGAAGCATTTTTGCAGAATAATATTCCCTACACCATGAGTGGTGGAACTTCATTTTTTGAAAGAAAAGAAATTAAAGATGTTATCAGTTATCTGCGATTTATTTCCAACCACGATGATGATATTAATCTTTTAAGAATTATTAATACACCCCGCCGCGGTATAGGACGAGCTGCAATCCAGCTTTTAAATGATGAAGCTGAACTCCAGGGCTGTACAATGTGGAATGCAATTATTTCGCTAATAAATCGCCAGGACTCCCCTGCAAATGACGCATTAAAAGATGATTTACAGGAATTTGTAAGCCTGATTGAAAATCAAAGACAAAAGTTATTAAGTGGCCGAGGTCTTGCAAATAAAGTACGCCAGATGGTGGAAGACATCAATTATAAAGATCATTTAATTTCGGAATATTCTAAAAGTGAAAAGGCTGTTCGTTTTAAGTTACTGAACATAGAAAGTCTTTTAAACTCAATGGAAATCTGGGAAAATGATCCTGAAAATGAAAATCCAAATCTTTTTAATTATTTGAATAGAATTACACTTCTAAGCCGTGATAATGGTGATGATGAGGGCGATAAAGGAAAAGTCAATCTTATGACCATTCATGCTTCAAAAGGTCTGGAATTTCCTGTTGTTTTTATTGCTGGTGCGGAAGAAGGTCTTATTCCACATGCCCGTTCTGTAGAAGAAAATGATGGTGATGTAGAAGAAGAAAGACGTCTCTTCTATGTTGCAATTACAAGAGCCCGAGACAAGCTTATTATTTCAGCATGCAGAAAAAGAAGAAGGGGCCAGATGGTTGCCGAGGCAGAACCAAGCCGCTTTCTGGACGAAATCCCTTCAAATCTTGTTGAGTATCACGAACCAAAACAAATAACTGAAGAAGAAACCGGCCAGATGTTCAGCGACTTTTTATCACAACTGAAAGCTAAAGGTTAAACTCTGTATTTAATTTTCTTACCAGTACCTTCGTATAACTTCTTTCTCTGTTCAGTGATTGTATCATCAGAGATGTAGTCATCAAAACTCATCATTCTGTCAATTACTCCATTTGGTGTAATCTCTACAATTCTGTTGGCAATAGACTGAATAAATTCGTGGTCATGAGAAGAGAACAAAAGAACACCAGGGAAGGCAATTAAACCTTCGTTTAAAGACTGAATTGCTTCAAGGTCAAGATGATTTGTTGGATCATCCATAGTAATACAGTTTGCACCGCTCAACATCAATTTAGAAAGCATACAACGAACTTTTTCACCACCGGACAGAACCTTTACCTTTTTCAAAGATTCATCACCAGAGAAAAGCATACGTCCAAGGAATCCACGAACATAAGCGTCATCCTGCTCTTTAGAATACTGTTTCAACCATTCAGTGATGTTCAAATCATTATCAAATTCTTCATGATTATCACGTGGTAAATATGTCTGAGAAGTTGTCTGACCCCAGAAGAACTCGCCGCTTGTAGGTTTAATACGACCATTAATAATATCAAACAAAGCTGTAATAGAATTATGCTCAATTCCTACAAAAGCAAGTTTATCTGTACGGTTGATTTTCAAACTGAAATCTTTAAGAAGAACATTTCCTTCAGGATCTGTGTAGTTTAAGTTCTTAATTTCAAGTACATTATTTCCAATTTCACGATCCATCTTAAAGTTTACATATGGGAACTTTCTGGTTGAAACAGGAATTTCTTCCATACTTTCAGCAAGTTTATCGTAAATCTTCTTTCTTGAAGTTGCCTGTTTTGCTTTTGAAGCATTAGAACTGAATCGTAAAATAAACTCTTTCAAATCCTTCATTTTATCTTCAGTTTTCTTCTGCTGTTCATGAGCCTGACGCTGCATAATCTGAGTCATCTGATACCAGAAATCATAGTTACCAGAGAACTGAGTGATTTTTCCAAAGTCAATATCACAAATGTATGTACAAACTGTGTTCAAAAAGTGACGGTCATGGGAAACAACAATTACAGTGTTTTCAAAATCAAGCAAAAAGTTTTCAAGCCAGGTAATAGATTCAATATCAAGACCGTTAGTAGGTTCATCCAAAAGAAGAGCATCTGGATTACCGTAGATGGCCTGGGCAAGCAAAACACGTACCTTCTGACCTTCATCAAGTTCATTCATCATTTTATCATGAAATTCTTCTTCCAGCCCAAGACCAGAAAGCATCTGTTCAATTTCATTTTCAGCTTCGTATCCGCCTAATTCACCAAATTCAGCTTCAAGCTCCGCAGATTTAATTCCATCTTCTTCAGTAAAATCAGCTTTAGCATAAATTTCATCACGTGCTTTAGAAACTTCATAAAGTTTAGGATAGCCCATCATTACAGTTTCTTTTACAGAATATTCATCAAAAGCAAAGTGATCCTGTTTCAAAACTGCCATACGTTCACCAGGAGTCATAAAAATCTGACCAGAATCTTTCTCAAGATCTCCGGAAAGCAGTTTCAAGAAAGTAGATTTACCGGCACCATTAGCACCTGTAATTCCGTAACAGTTTCCTTTATTAAACTTAAGATTTACGTCCTTAAAAAGCGGTTTTTCACTAAAAGACAAACTAACATCACTAACTGTAATCATAATTTACTCCAAAAATTGTAACATTGGCTGATGGACTTACACACCAAAGAAGCTCTTTACTTTCTGCCAGAAAGTTTTCTTCTCTTCTACCACAGGCTTCTGAACCTGAGATTTTGACTTATTATAAGACTTCTTCTTGTAATCACCTTTCTTATAATCGCCCTTCTTGTAAGAACCATTCTTATTCTTCTTATAATTATCGTTTTTACCAGATTTAGAGACACCAGATGCATAAGCTTCTTTATACAACTTCATGCGTTCTTCGTAAGAAAGACCAGCGAGTTTTGCAGGATCAATATAATTTCCTTTTCGTGTAAAATCTGATTTTCTCTCACGTTTTTCATCACGACCTTTTCCACCTTTCTTATAACCATCTTTCTTATAGCCATAAGATTTCTTCTTACCTTCCCTAGAACCTGAAACCTCGAACCTAGAACCTCTTGAACGGTTATGAATGTCACCATCCTTACCTTTTCTATAACCACCACGATTATCAAGTTCATCATCACCACGCCAGTTTTCTGTCTTAATGTACATACCGGCAGATTTATCTTCTTCCATCTGCTCAGGATAAGCTACAGTTGCAGGAATCTGCATTTCAATATAACGTTCAATTGCAGGAAGATTATAAACATCCTGTTCAGAACAGAAGGTATAGGCCTTTCCTGATTTACCGGCACGAGCTGTACGTCCAATTCTATGAACATAATTTTCTGCTTCAACAGGAAGATCAAAGTTAATTACCATTGAAAGATCATCAACATCAATTCCACGAGCTGCTACATCAGTTGCAACAAGCATTTTTACTTGGCCAGCCTTTAAAGCCTTCAAAATCTGAAGACGTTTAGACTGTGGTAAATCTCCAATAAGGAATTCTGCCTTAAAATCATTAATTTGAAGACGTTTTGCAACAACTTCGCAGGAACGTTTTGTATTACAGAAAATAATTACACTATCAGGATTTTCATGTTTCAAAATTCCAACCAGAAGTTTCATTTTTTCATCAGAAGAAACATGCAATAATTCCTGTTTTATTTCACTTACAGTAATATTTTCTGCTTCAATTGTAATTTCTACAGGATCACGAGTATATTCCCATGCAAGATTTTTTACATAAGAATTAAGAGTTGCTGAAAAAAGCATTGTCTGTCTGTTTTCTGCTTCAGGAAGACATTTCAGAATCTTTCTCAAATCTGGATAAAATCCCATATCAAACATACGGTCTGCTTCATCGATAACACAGAAATTGGCATCAGTTAAAACAAGATTTCCACCTTCCTGCAAGTCAATTACGCGACCTGGTGTTCCAATAATAATATCAACACCTTTCTTCAATGCAGAAATCTGTTTTTCGTAACCTACACCACCGTAAACAGAAAATGCCTTTAAGCCACTTGTTCCAACAAGAGTCTTTGCTTCTTCTTCAATCTGAACAGCAAGTTCACGTGTAGGAGCCAGAATCAAACATTTTTTTCCTTTGTTCTCTTCTTTAAGCATTTCAGAAATAACTGCAATAAGATAAGCTGCAGTTTTACCGGTTCCAGTCTGAGACTGAACATACAAATCAGGACCTTTAGATCCTTCATTCTTTTTAGAAGCCTTAATTACCTGTTCCTGGACAGGTGTACAACAAACATAACCTGCAGCTTCAATTCCCTTGAGAAGTCTTTCATCAAGGTTAAATTCAACAAAATCCATATGATTTACCTTCTATATATTTTCCGCGCAAACACACAGGCTGCGGGATTCATTTTAAGCATGAGATTTTTATTATAATGATTTTTACTCTTAGGGGGAAGTCTATGTATTTCTTATATATAGTGATGTTTCTTTATTTCTTTTCCCGACTTTTTACCTTGTTCAAATCTTTGTAATAATCAAGATACTGACACAAAATTCCAAGTGCCATTTGTACACTTTTCTGTACTTCTTCATCTTCATCAGCTTCTACTACATTACTTTCATAGATAGCATCTCTAAGGCGGCAAAATTCATTATTCATAGCCAGATATTTTTCAGTTGCAGTCATGTTTTAATATTAACAAATTTATGCTAGACTTGCCACATGAATAATTCAAATAATATTGATAATAAAACTGATTATCAGGCTCAACTTTTTGCCAACAGACTTAAGAAAAAATATAAAGAACTTCGTAAATGGGCAAGAAAAAACAGAATTTCTTCTTACCGCCTGTATGACCGTGATATTCCAGAAATCCCAGTTTCCCTTGATTTATATGAATTTTTACCTGATGGTGTAGAAACACCCCTTGAAACTGCCAGATTTATTTCTTCTCAAAACGATAAACTTTCTGCTAATGAACCAGGTATTGAAAACGAAATTAAAGAAAGATTGTACGCTGTTTTATATCTGTATGAAAGACCTTATGAAAAAAGTGAGGAAGAAGAAAACAAATGGCTTCAGGCTATGTCTCTTTCTGCTGCAAATACACTTGGAATTTCTGAAGAACATATCATTACTAAATCAAGAGGACACAAAAATCATTCTAACTCTGAAGAAGAAAATGATGTTCAATATGAGAAAAATAATACAATCAATGAAATTTCAGGCTATACACAGGAACAAGGGCAGATTTTTAAACTTAATCTGACAAATTATCTTGATACAGGACTTTTCTTTGACCACAGACCATTACGCTCTGTAATCAGGGAAACATCTGCAAAAAAAAGAGTACTTAATCTATTCTGTTATACAGGAAGTTTTTCAGTTTACGCAGCCCAGGGAAATGCGGCTTATGTAGAATCTGTTGATTTATCAAATACCTACTTAAACTGGACAAAAGATAATATGAAACTCAATGGTTTTACTGAAAAAAACAAATATATTTTCACAAAAAGTGATTGTATTTATTTTCTTCAGGAAAAAGCTGTTGCACAAAAAGCCCTTCTTTCAAATCCAAATGATAAAGAGGCAAAATCAAAAGCAGCAACTTATGACCTCATTATTTTAGATCCTCCAACTTTTTCAAACAGTAAAAAAACAAATAATGTGCTTGATATAAATAAACAATGGCCACAACTTGTAAAAGACTGTCTGAACATTTTAAATCCAGGCGGAACTTTATATTTCAGTACAAACTCAGAAAGACTTAAGTTTGATGCTGGACAACTTCCACCAAAAACCATTTCAAACAAAACATTTACAGTTGAAGACATTACAAGCCAGACCATTCCAAATGATTATGCCGGCAGTAAACCACACCGCTGCTGGAAATTCACTCTAGAAAACTAAAAAAGGCATACGTCGAGTCAAGGCACGCTCACGCTTAAAGCCTTGACTTCGCCGTTTTGAGGGTTTTGTAATAACCCCTCAATAAAAAAAAACACGCTTGAAAAAAGCGTGTTTTTTTTTAATAAAAGTTAGTCCACTAGGAACAAAACTTAGTTATTTTCTGCCTTAATACCATAACGTTTGTTGAAGCGATCGATACGACCTGCAGTATCAACAAGTTTCTGCTTTCCTGTATAGAAAGGATGGCATGCAGAACAAATTTCAACGTGAATGTTTTCTACTGTTGAACGTGTTTCAATTACATTACCACAAATACATGTGATTTTAGTAAGTTTGTAGTCTGGGTGGATTCCCTTTTTCATTGTATAACTCCTATAATCTTGCCCGATATTACGCCCGGCTGCCACTGGCTTGCTTTCAAGCTTCCATCATTCCGCTACCGTCAACTAGTTACAAAAATAATATCACAAGATAAAATGATATTTTAATGTAAAATAATTACAAAGAATAATCAATATGGTAAGGCTAAAAACTATACTGTTCTACCCTACCATTATTCAAAATATTACTCTATTCCTGCAGTACCAACATTCATACTGGCAAGGAAAGCTTCATTTGTCTTTGACTTCTTCATTCTGTCAATAATAAGTTCTGTAGCTTCAATATCTTCCATTGGGTTAAGAACTTTACGCAAAATCCAGATTTTCTGAAGTTCTTCTTCTGTAAGCAAAAGCTCTTCTTTTCGTGTTCCAGATTTTTTAATATTGATAGCAGGGAAAAGACGTCTTTCTGCAAGTTTACGATCCAGGTCAATTTCAGAGTTTCCAGTACCTTTAAACTCTTCAAAAATAACTTCATCCATTCTTGAACCAGTTTCGATTAAGGCTGTAGAAATGATTGTCAAAGAACCGCCTTCTTCAACATTACGAGCAGCACCAAAGAAACGTTTTGGCTTAAACAAAGCATTTGAATCAACACCACCAGAAAGAACTTTTCCAGATGTCTGAACAGTCTGGTTATAAGCTCTTGCAAGACGGGTGATAGAATCAAGCAGGATAACGACATCACGTTTATGTTCAACAAGACGTTTTGCCTTTTCAAGAACCATTTCCGCAACCTGAACGTGGCGTGTTGCCTGTTCATCAAATGTTGAAGAAATTACTTCACCCTGAATTGCTCTTTCCATTTCTGTAACTTCCTCAGGACGTTCATCAATTAAAAGAACAATTAAATATACTTCAGGATTATTTGCAGTAATTGCATTAGCAACCTTCTGCATTAAGATTGTTTTACCTGCTTTTGGTGGAGCAACAATAAGTAAACGCTGACCTTTTCCAATTGGTGCAAACAAATCAACAATACGAGTTGAAATTTCTGTTGATACAGTTTCCAAATGAAGTTTTTCATCTGGATATAAAGGTGTAAGATTTTCAAATGGTACACGAGTCTGTGCGATTCTTGGTTCATCAAAGTTTACAGTTTCAATTCTCAAAAGTGCAAAGAACCTTTCACCCTCTTTTGGAGAACGGGTCTGACCATAAACAGTATCACCAGTTTTTAAGTTGAATAAACGGATCTGACTTGGAGAAATATAAATATCATCAGGTCCAGGTAAATATGAGTTCTGTGGTGAACGAAGGAATCCATAGCCGTCTGGTAAAATTTCAAGAGCACCAGATGCAAAAATAATTCCACCATGTTCTGTATGAGCCTTAAGAATTACAAAAATCAAATCCTGCTTTTTCATTGGAGCCAGATCATCTGCTGTAAAACCATACTGCATTGCAAGATCACGAAGTTCTGGCATTGATTTTATTGTAAGATCATTAATCAAAAGACGAGGTTTATTTCCATTATCATCTGTACTTGCTGCGGCTTCTGCTGCTGCAATCTGTTCAGAAACTTCTCCACTTGGTGTTGGATAAGCTGGACGAACAAAAGGTTTTTTACCTGCTTTTAAATTCTTATTGTATCTGTTTGGATTGTTGTTTGGATTTGTCTTTTTGTGAGTGAGAGTTTCACCGGAAGGGGTATCTGTATTTGCTGATTCAGATTCTTCAGCCTTTTTTACAACACGTCTGCGTTTAATTAAAACTTTTCCTGTTTCTGCATGTTCGGATTCATTTTCCGTCACTTCAGTTGAAGTCTGATTTACAGTTTCTTCTTCAGTTTTACTTTCTGTTGATTCAGAAACCGGTTCAGAAACAGAATCAAAATCGAGGGAGGCCTGTACCTCTTCTCCAATTTCCTGATTTGCAGGCTCGTCGTCCTTTCGACGTCTTCTTAAGGTTGCCATTAAAAAAAATCTCCATTTATAAAAAATTATAAAAATGTATGTTGATTATAAAAAAAACAATATTATAAATATCTTTTGATTTTAAATTTTTTAGAAAGATTGGGTCGTAACCCGTTGGATTTAATCCATTATTACTCTTTTTTTTAAACAATGTCAATCAGCATTTTATTTAATTACATCAGAATGTAAAATCATAGCTTTTTTATATTCTGCAGATGCAACCTGGAAAAGGTCAACATCCGGCTCTTTATCGAGCATTGTAATTTCCCCACTAAAATCAACATTATTTGCAATTCTGATTCTTGCAGTTGTTAAATTTCCAACTACAGTACTTCCAGAACAGATTTCTATTCTTTCACTTGCATTCATATTTCCGTTTACATTACCAGATACAACAATAGAATTTGCATCAATTGTATCTACTTTACAAACGGCATTTTTATCAATTGCCAGATCTCCACCTGGTGCAAGGATTTTTCCGTTAAACTTTCCTGTAATAACCAGTCTGTCTTTGAATTCAAGAACTCCATCAAATTCAGTTTCTTCTCCAAAGATTGTGATATTTCTCTTCTCTTCTTTTTCAGCCATTAAATCACCCAACCAGTTATTTTTTTGTTTTAATGCTTTTAATTATAACGTTTAATATTTGTATTATCAATATTATTAAAAGAAGAAGCACCTGAAGCTGTCCAAACAAATCGCCATGCAAGGTGTAAAAAGATGGATTAAAATCAGAATCTAAAATATCCACGTTTCCTACAACATAAGATTTACAAAAATCTGGTGCAATTGCAGTTATCTGTCCATTCTGATTAATAATACAGGTTTCTCCAGTTGCTGTGCTTCTTACAGTTGGAACACGGTTTTCAACAGATCTGAAAACAGACATAGATAAATGCTGATACTGACAGGCTCTGCTTTTTGACCATCCGTCATTACTTAAATTAAAAAAGCATCTTGCACCATTCTGGACAAATTTTCTGCAGTCATTACCAAAAGTGTCTTCAAAACAGACCGGAGTTGAAAACTTCAAGCCTTTATAGTCAAAAACTTTATATTCACTCCCCTTTTCCCACAAATGATTTTCTCCCTTAAAAAGGAATTTATACAAATGAGGAAAATATTTTTTATAAGGAAAATATTCACTTAAAGGAACCAGATGAATTTTTGAATAAACATCCGGATCAGGAGGAATTACATTTTCAGAAGGAAGATAAACATGGACAGAATTAAATCTCTTTTTTGTTTTATTTTCTTCATCAATTTCTTCATCCGAATTTCCTATTACAAAAACAGCATCTTTATTTTCAATATAATTTAAGAGAGAATAAACAAGATTAAAACGCCTGCTGTCAATCAGTCCGTAATACTGATACAAAATAGAAGGAACGACAGAAGTTTCAGACCAGACAACAAAATCAATATCAGAAGAAATTTCCAAAGCTTCATTTGTAAGATCTTTTAAATCCTGAATATTTTTTGCGTATTCGTCAATCCCGTTTTTCCATGGATTTTCATTATTCTGAATTGCAGCAACTTTTACAGTTTTATAAACCTTTTTACTTTTTATATCACGATAGCCATAAATATAAAAAAACAAAACTGTTAAAATCCATAGAAAAGCAAAAATAAGCATAGATTTTCTTTCTGTATTTTTTATGACTTTTTCTCTTTTTACATATTCAGATAAATTAGAATTGTTTTTTGAATAGTCAATATTTACAGAGTTTAAGATAATTTTTCTTTCATGTCCTTTTTCAAAAAAAGAATAAATCCATGCTGATGGAAAAATTATAAAAAAGTTTAAACCAAATACTCCAATTACATCGCAAATCTGAATAAATAAAGTATTGTACCACTGGGTATAAGCAGAAACACCATAACTAAAACCAAGAAAGCCCAGTGTCTTTATATATTCATAAACTGATAAAAATAAAGTCTGAACCAGCCAGGCATTTTTCTTAAATAAAATATCGATTATTTTAAGAAATAAAAAAACAATTGCTAGGATTAAAAAATATCCTGCACAAGCCAAAAATAATCCAAAAGGATTAAATTTTACAAGCCAAAATGCATAAAGACCATAGGAAATAAGTCCATATATTCCACCAATCAGCCAGACTTTCTTTATTGAATTATTATGAACCAGGCAAAGCACCGGAAGATAAATTAGAAATCCTGTAAGGAAAAAACCATTATTAATTATTGCATTTGGATGTGAAAAAGAAAAAAACAAAGCACTTATTATCAAAAGAAATAAATTGAGGAAAGAGTTTGTTTTTTGGGATTTTTTTTCAAACATTATTCAGATTTATTTAATGACCAGAGTTTTTCTTTTAATTCCTGTCCTGCTCTGAAAGCAGCAACATAATGTGCGTCGACTTTTACACTTTCTCCAGTCTTTGGATTTCTTGCACTTTCTTTTGCTTTTCTTAAACGTGGTTCAAAAGTACCAAACCCCCGAAGCTCTATTGTTGCACCTTCGCATAAAGAATTTTTTATTTCTACAAGAAGAGCATCCACCACTTTTTGAATATTCTGTTTTTCGAACTTATTGTCCTGATCCTGATAAATTGAATCTACAAGATCATTCTTTGTTACTTTTTTAATTTCCATTTAGTACACCTGTTAAATCTATTGTACTATGATTTTAAATAAAAAAAAACCAGTTGAACACAAATTCAACTGGATTCCAAAAAGCAAAAGTTTAAATGTTATTTTGCAAAAGTAACATTAAAAAGATTCATCATTCTTGACTTTTTGCGTGATACTGCGTTGCGAGTCAAAACTCCCTTGCTACGAGCACTATCAAGTTCTTTCTGAAGTTTCTTATATTTTTCTTCAGCTAACTTCTGATCCTTAGCCTGTACAGCTTCTACAAACTGTTTAGCATAAGTTTTACATGTGCTTTTAATAGCTTTATTATGAAGTCTGCGCACTTCGCTCTGAGCGTATCTTTTTTCTGCAGATGTCTGTTTTCCTGCCAATTGGAGACCCCCAAAAATAAATAGTTAACTGTTGGACATATTAGCAAAATATATATTTTATGTCAATTAAAGATTAGAATATTAATGACATGAATCTTGACATTAAAGCATCTAATCATTATTATTTCTGTTACGAATATTCGATTGGAGGCACATAATGGCTGGAGCTAGTAAAAACTCTCGTACTACTGTTGCAACACACAAATTCATTTGCCCTGACTGCGGTGGCGAAATCATCATGAAGACTATGATTGAAAATGGCAGAATAAAAAATCAGGCTGAATGCCAGAAATGCAAACGTGTTGAAAGACGTCCTAAAGATTTCAAATAATAGAATCTTTAGCGATATAAAAAAGCCAGTTTGGATTCATGAACCAAACTGGCTTTTTTTGTTTAAACAAATGATTAATTTTAATATTTCTGATTGCTTGGAATTTTTCTCCAGGAATCAACCTGTTCCTGAATCAACTGTCTTGATTCATCAAGAATGACATTACAATCATCCTTTGTTTTTGGACAATCATAAACTTTTAATACTTTTACTCTGTAAGAACCTTTTTTCAAACTGGTGAAAATCTTGCGCAAATCTCTCAAAGCATAACCACCTTCAAGTGCACAAACAACTACCGGCAAATTTGTAGATTCAACAAGCTTTCTAAATCCTGCAGAATAAAATTTTCCAACCTGACCATTTTTTGTTCTGGAACCTTCTGGAAACAGCACCGGAATTTGATTATTCTTAATCACCCTTTTTCCAAAAGTTTCAACATAACGCATTGCATCCATTGGTTTAGCTTTTCTTGGAATAAGACAATGCTGCTGAGTTCTAAGCATTTCTGAAACTAAGGGAATATGACGTCCTAAAGTATCTTTAGCAATAAAACGAACTTCTTTTCCATGAAAAAATTTAAAAAAGACTGGAATATCAAGCAAACTCTGATGATTAGAAATGACAATAAACTGCTCAGGTAAATCCTTTTTACTTTCTTCATATCCCCAGAAATAAAAACTTCTGTAAGCCCTTAAAATTGCAAAAAGCCTTAAAGCCAAAACATTTTTTATATAATTAGAGATACTTAAACTCCATTTTTTTGAGATTGGATATGCAATGATATTCCCAATTGCTGCAGGAATTACCATTGAAACAAGACAAAGCATAGTAAGAAAACTAATCATAAAGAACGCTCCAGTTCATCAATACTTTTTATTATATATATCTTTTAATCAAAAATAAAGGAGTTTATCTTTTTACATATTTCTGAAAGAGGTTCATATATCTTTTTACAGTCAGGTAAACTGTTAATAAAAAATGAACCATATCTTTTTTCGATTATTCTTCTATCCAGAACAAGAACAACACCTTTATCATCACCACGACGAATAAGACGACCTACTCCCTGCCTAAACTTGATTACAGCTTCAGGAACACTCAATTCCATGAAGGAACTTCCACCTTTTTTCTCAATAGCTTCTGAACGGGCAACAAAAACTGGATCATTTGGAACTGTAAAAGGAAGTTTTACAATAATTACCTGAGAAAGTGATTCTCCGGGAATATCAACTCCCTGCCAGAATGAATCAGTAGCAAATAAAACACTTTCTTTTTCTTTACGGAAAATTTCCAGAAGCTTAGAATTATCATCATCCCCCTGCTTCATAATTTTTCCAGAAAAACCTTTCATAAAACTCAATACATTTCTATGGGCATTTTTCAAAGAATCATATGAAGTAAAAAGAACCAAAGTTCGCCCCTGAGCAGCCTGTATTAATCTTGGAAGAGCCATTTCTATATACTGCTGGTATTCCATCTGTTCAGGAAAAGGAGCATCAGAAGGAACTGCAAAAAGCATGTTTTTTTCATAAGGGAATGGTGATTTGAACTCGCCTGTAACAATACGTTCATCTTCTACATAACGCAAACCCGTTCTAGACATCCAGTAATTAAAATCTCGACCAGTTTTTAGAGTTGCAGAAGTACAAATTACAGAAGACATTTTTTCAAAAACACCTTCATTCATTAAATGCGAAATATCGAGTGGAGTTTGTGTAAAAACAGTATAATCTGGATCTGAAAATTCTTTTGCCATATCTGGAGGAAGTCGTTTCTTTTGAATCCAGAAAACATCATCTCTTTTTTCATCCCATATGCTAAAATTTTTAATTAAAATCAGATATGATTCAAGACGATGTAAAATAATTTTGGATTCCCAATAAGAAGGAAAATCTTTATCATCATCATCAATTCCATCCATCACAATTCTGATTAAATCAGTAAAATCACCAAGAGCTTTGGCAACCTCCCCAAGCTGAACCAAAAGAGGACCAAAATCTCTGGCAGTTTTATCACACAAACGTAAAGAAAAATAATTACCTAACAAATCTTTTGAGGCTAATTCAAGATTTTGAAGGGACGCCTTAAAACGGTTTGTGATATCATAAGCCTTTACAACTTCTTCTTCATTTGAAGAAAGAATTGCGAGACTACACAAATGTCCAGCTTCAGAATTTTTTCTTTTTCTGTACATTTGATTAATTAATTTATTTAATTTGAATCGATTTACACTTTCACTAAAAAAACTTGTTGCAGCATTTTCAATTCCATGAGCTTCATCAAAAATAATATATTTATATGGTGGAAGAACAGCCGCATCCTGATACCCGGCCCCCTCAAGCCTTGATTGAATATCAGCAAAAAGCAGATGATGATTTACAACAATCAAACTGGAACTGGCAGCTTCCTTTCTAACTTTCATAACAAAACATTCATTATGATAAGGACAACGCATTCCCATACATGCATCACTTTCAGAATTAACCTTTGTCCAGGAATTTTCAGATGGCATAAAAGCCAAATCACTTTTACTGCCACTTGGTGATTTTTCAGCCCATTCAGCAATTTTTTTTATTTCATCAGTTTCTTCTTCAAACAAATCCAAAACTGAAGAGGCATCGGCAAGTCGTCTTTTACAAACATAATTCTGACGACCTTTCATCAGAATAAATTTTATTTTTTTATTTAAGATTTTTTCAACCGCAGGAATATCTTTTTCACAAAGCTGCTGCTGAAGATTGATTGTTCCAGTTGAAACAACTACCCTTTCATTATTTTCAAGAGAATACAAAATTGATGGAATCAGATAAGAAAATGATTTTCCAACACCAGTTCCTGCTTCAAATACGGAAATTTTTTCATTATTAATTGCTTTTGCAATATTTTTTAATAAATCAATTTGTACAGGACGCTCTTCAAAAGTTTCAGAAAGCTTTGAAAGAGGACCTCCATCTGAAATATAAAAACCGGCATCCTCTTCATTTATTTTTTTAAGAACCTTTGGTTTTACAGGCTCCATTACTACATAAATTTCAGTAACATCATTATTTACAATAAAAAATCCCTGGCCATTTTCAGAACATTCAGAAGCAATTCCTAAATCAGCAGAGGATGGGGACAGATGGCCGCTTGGATGATTATGGATTAAAACAGAAGCTTTTCTCTTATCATCAAAGTTTACAGGAACAGAAGAAATATTCCCTCTGGAACCAACTTTTACACTTATAACCTTTCCTTCCGAATCAATTATTCCAGTAAAAAAAACTTCATTTCCCTGAGCATCAAGAATTGAATCTTTTATTGTATCAACAACTTCTTTAGAAAGGTATTTTGAAACTTCCATTTATTCATCCAAAAAGAATTTTTACAAAAAAAAAGCCTTGTAAGATAACTTACAAGGCTACATCTCCTAGCAGAATTGAACTGCTGTTGTCGGGATGAAAACCCGATGTCCTAACCACTAGACGAAGGAGACATATGTCATTTCGTGTTGACTTTTAAGAATATATCAGAAATGAAATTTTTCGTCAACAGATAAAACACATTTTTTTTAAAATTTTTTTATTTTTTTTACATATTCATACCAAAAATCTTTACAAGTTTTTCCTGTAAGCCCTTACACTCTTCTGAATTTAAACCAAGTTTAATTGCAACATCCAGGTCATTCATCGATTTTTCATATTCATGTAATTCATAATAAGCAATTGCTCGTCTGAAATTTGCATGAGCCTGAAATTCATTAATCTCAAGTGATTTGGTATAACATTCAACAGCTTCTTTATATTTCTTCTGAATAGAATATACAATTCCCTTATAATAATAAGAACGGAAAGCTTTTTTATCAGCCTGTATACTCATTTCAAAATCTTCAAGTGCCTGATCAAGTTTATTCATAGCAAAATAAGCCATACCTCTATGCTTACGAATAACGGCATGGATTGCCCCCTGATCAGCAGGTACAGCCTCTATAATTCTTGAATATATATCAACAGCTTCCTGCAAACGCCCTTGGTTATGAGCTTCTATAGCTCTAAGAAGCATATCATCGATAGTTCCCTGAACGAATGGAGTAACTCTATTAATATCATCAGTTTTTTCTTGAGGATTGTCGTTTAAGAGGTGATCGGCCTGACTGTAGAAAGAGCGTCTTCTTTCATCCAAAGCTTTTTGCAATTTATTCTGATAATCTCTGATTTCCTGAAATGTAATATCTGCAAGAGTCAATGATGCATTAATAGAGGCAAGCTTTCTTCTTAGTGGAATATCAAAAGGGTTAAATTCTGTTTTGTAAATTAATTCATGTTCAACTTCTGCCCAGGCATCCTGTAAAATTGTTCGAATCTGAATTTCACAAACCAGTTCATCTGAAACAGGTTTTAAATTTTCATACTTTCCTTCAAGTTTAGGAATGAACTCTTCAGGAATTTTGACAAGAACATGTATGGATTCATAACCAAATTCCTTAAAATTATTTTCAGATCCCTTTACTTCAACTTCTTTTATATCAAATAACTTCTTAATCTGTTCAAGACCAATATTAATATCTTCCAGAAATGCACAAATCATTCTGATTCCCATCATATCAGTCAGATAAATTAAATCTGTTTTAGATTCAACCTGATCAGGCTTAAGACGTACAATTTTCTTATAATAACTATTAAAACTCTTTACCCTGCTTTTATAAGTCGGCTGAGTTGATAACTTTATATTACTTTGTAATTTTTCAATTACATGACTCATTATCTCTGTAAAATATTCTCTATATGATTCGTAAGAGTCTCTAATCTGTCGCTTGGATACTAATTCGTGGGTATTCATAAAAAAAATAAATTTTAAGTACGACCGGTCAAGGTACGCTTCGCTCAAGGCCTTGACTCGCTCGTTTTCAGGGGTTGTATTAACCCCTGAATAAAAAAAAACGCCTTGGATGGATGAAGTTACCTTCATATTTCCAAAGCGTTTTATAACTAATTAGTTACAAATTACTCAGCAACGTCAGCTGACTGTCCGCTTGTTGACTGTGCGTTAGAATTTGAATCTTCATTCAAGCTTGAAGTGAAGTCATCTTCTGTAGCCAACTTAGCTCTTTCGAGGTAGCGGTTAACCTGTTTGTTACCGAATCTCTGCATTTCAGCATTCTGACGAGCGTCTTCTTTCTTTCCAATGATTCCCCAGAGGTCTTCATCTGCGATATCGCGGTCGCTTGTAAGAAGAGCTTTGTCATAAATAATTTTTACGTCTTTGAAATATCCAATGAAGTCACCACCGATGTGAGCAGCGTCACGAGTAATCTGGAATCCCTTGAACTTAATGAATGGAAGTCCACGAGGATAGATTGGATATACACGGATTTCACGGTTACGGATTTCAGAAATATACTGTGGATTGTTCCACTTAAGTTCTTTCCAACCATCGAAACCGAGGTAACCCATAAAGTAACGTCTTTCAACGTTGTCATTGTCTGTCAAAAGAACATAAAGTCCGTGTGGATAGTTCATACCCATTGTTGTAACAGCAATTGATTTTACTGTTCCGACATTTTTTACGATACCGTAACCGTCTTCGAACAATGTTTTTCCACTTGCTTTCTGTTCATCAGTTGGTTCCTGGCGAACACCACTGTCATCAGCATCAGCTAATGGTTCATAAGCAGGAATATCGAATGGAGGAACGATTTTAGCATTTGCATTTGAGTTCCATGTTGGGAATACGATGCGAACACCCATTACGTTACTTCCAGCGAATGGTACATCTGCTTCACCTTTTACTGGTGCAGCAACTACCTGTGAATCAGCCAAACTTGCAACTGTTTTAGCAGAAGAGTTCAACTGAACTTCCCATTCAGGAAGTGCCAATGATGTTTTCATAAGATCTTTCTGATCCTGTGTAAATGTTGCTCCAGCACTAACTGAATAATCCATTACAGTGTGCTTATTCTGTGTTGCATTTCCACTTTCGTTTTCAACACAGTCAGCATCCAGAAGTGTAAAATCGATGAGCATAGCTTCTTCAGCGAAAGCAACGCCACCAACAAGCAGCA
>JAEEGL012303205.1_pt1 | contig 23222 bp, 20 predicted proteins | sample 9134231 | NCBI WGS metagenome assembly JAEEGL01 (sample SAMN16246548, study PRJNA631951) | gut metagenome | biome: gut microbiome; feature: rumen; material: fiber-attached | host: Bos | place: Iran: Karaj | collected 2018-10
AAGGACATTTTCCTTGTCATCTGCAAAAAGAGGTGCAGATGGTAAGCCGGCTGCTTTATCTATAATTATAAAGGGTTTTAGCTCATCAGCTTTTTTTATAATTTTTATATCATTCATAAGTCTTTCTTATTATATTTTTCTCTTAATTCTTTTTCCATTTTCAAAAATCTTTGGGGAGTCTTTGTAATAAATTTTACAGGACTGGTTTTACCCGGCAGACAGATTTCTAAAAGTTTTGAATGAAGCATTAGAGTAGCATCCGGAAAAAGAGGATCATTTTTATTATAAATGGAATCACCAACTATCGGGCAACCCAAGTATTTCATGTGAACCCGAATCTGATGAGTCCTGCCGGTTTTTAGTCTTACCCGAATTAATGTATAATTTCCGTAACTGCAGATACAATGATAAATAGTCCAGGCAAATTTTCCTTCCTTTGTGTCAGTAACAGCCTTAAACTTATTTCTGTCTTTTGGATCTCTGATTATCTGGGTTTTAATATTTCCTGCTTTTTGTGGAGGTCTTCCTTTTACGATAAGTATATATTCCTTTTTTATTTTTTTATATTTAAACTGCCGGCCAAGCCATTCCTCTGTATCTCTATTTTTTGCAGTTATAATTATGCCTGAGGTTTCTTTATCCAGTCTGTGAACAATGCCGGGTCTTCTGTTTTTTATTATCTGTGCCTGATTTCCTTCTTTTAATTGTTTTATACTCTGTCTGCCCCAGTGATATAAAAGAGCATTTACCAAAGTTCCATTCCAGTTTCCGCAGGCAGGATGGGTTACCATTCCCTGTGCTTTATTTACTACGGTAACATTTTCATCCTCATATATTATTTCAAGTGGAATTTCTTCTGGTTCTATATTATCAGGGATATTATCTTCCCATTCAATTTCAATACAATCTCCTGCCTTTATTTTTTGAGAAAGCTTACCCTTTTTTCCATTTAATAAAAGTTTGGTAATTCCGCTTTTTAATTTGGAACGGTTCATTCCGTTTGGCAAAGAAGCAATATATTTATCAAGTCTTTCAAAAGAAGAATAATCAGATGGAACCGTAATTGAAATTTGAGACATCAGGGATTTTCCTCTTTATTATCTTCACTTATATAAGGCTCTTGTCTTTCTTCAATTTTTATTGCATCAGATAAATCTATATGTTTATTATTAACTTTTCTTTTTATTATTCTTATTAAAAAATCTGTTAGACCAATACCTGCACTGATGCAGATAGAAGTTATAATAACTTTTTTCATTTCTTCCGGATTGTAGGAGGCCGTGGCAAGAGGATTAAAGGTATCAGCTTTTTTGGTTATATATTTATAGCCGTTATATACAATTGCTGTATCCATAGTTACAAAAGGCATTGACCCAAGAGTTATAATTTCAAATCTTCTTAAATCCTGAAGACCTTGATTAAATTCATCTTCCTGATAAGGTTTGGCTTGGGTACTTTTATTTTGAGAATATAGATAAAAAGAAGAAAAAATGGAAACTAAGAATATAAAAAAAATTTTCTTTTTCATCTTAATAATTTCTTTCTCCAAAAATTGCTGTTCCAATTCTTACCATTGTTGAACCTTCTTCAATAGCAATTTCATAATCTCCTGACATGCCCATAGAAAGTTCTTCCAAGTTAAACATAGGATATTGAACTTTCATTTTTTGAGCAAGAGAAAAGAGAGTCTGGAAAGATTTTTTTATAAGAGCCTGGTCTTGAGTAAAAGGTGCCATTGTCATAAAACCTGCCGGAATGATATGAGGGAAAGTACCTTTTTTACACTCTTCAAGTGCCTCTACAATGGCTTCTTCTGTTAAAAACCCGGATTTTGATTCTTCTCCAGTGTGATATTCAAAAAGAACTTTTATGCTTTTGGAAATTCTGGAACATTGTTTTTCTATTTCCTGTAAAAGGTCAAGCCTGTCTACGGAATCTATGGAAGAAGCAATTTCTACGGCATGTTTTACCTTGTTGGTCTGCAGCTGCCCTATTATATGAAGTTCTATATTTTTATTTTGACTAAGGAGGGGTTGAAATTTTTTATAAGCTTCCTGTACCCTGTTTTCACCAAAAATTAATTGTCCGGCATCTATAGCCTGTAAAACATCTTCAAGAGGATGAAATTTACTTACAGCCATGAGTTTTACAGCTCCTTCTTTTCGGCCGGCTTTTTTTTCTGCATCCCTTATATTTTTTTGGACTGACAATAGGTTTTCATTTATTTTTGAATTCTGCATCATTTTTCACCTTCACTGATTATATCCGAAAGTCTTAACATTTCTTCTATGCTTAAAACCTCTGCTCTGAGCATTGGAGAGATTTGAGCTTTTTCCAGGTATTCAATAGTTTTATCAGGATCATTTAAAAAGCCCTGCAGATTATTTTTTACGGTTTTTCTTCTGGCACTGAATAAGGCCCTCTGCATTTTTATAAACAAGGAAGGATTCTGGCAGGCAGGAAAATTTTCTTTGGGAGTAAGCAGAACAGCCCTGGAGGCAACATTTGGTTTTGGCCAGAAATTTGAACCGGATAAATCCATAAGTGGCTTTACATCATAAGCCCAGTTACATAAAACCGAAAGAGATGAATTATCCGTAGAACCGGGTTTTGCTGCCATTCTTTGTGCAACTTCTTTCTGGACAGTAAAAATACATCGTTCAAATCTGACTTGTTTTTCAATTGTATCTGCAATAAGACTTGCCGCAATATTGTATGGTAGATTTCCAAAAAATCTTTGGGGCAAAATCTGACCTTTTTGAGAATGTTTGTACCAGGTTTTTAATACATCACCCTCTACAATATTAAAAGTTCCTTCAGAAATTTTGTCCGAAAAAAATTGATTCAACAGATTTATAAAGCCCCTGTCAATTTCAAATGCTGTAACTTTTGCCCCAAGTTTTAATAGTCCGCTTGTCATTGCACCAAGACCAGGGCCAATTTCCCATACACTGGTATCTTTATCTACCTTAAGGGCTTCTATCAGCTTTTCTCTGGCATTCTGGTTTATTAAAAAATTCTGACCGAATTTTTTTTGCATTGAAAAGCCGTTTGCATCTAAAATACTTTTTAATTCTACAGGTGAATTATAGTCGGGACACTTCAATTGATTCTCCAGATAAAGGCTTTTGAAAAAAATGCAACCATTTCTTTAATAATAGTATACTCAAAATTAATAAAAATTCCACTAGCCTTGACCAGGGGTGGAAATAAGAGGCATAAGATAATCAATAAGAGGCCTGAATAAATAAAGATAGTAACAAGCGGAGAGACAAAGGCTGTGGCAATGATTCCTATAGGAGCAAAAGAAGCAAAAAGTTTTAAAGATACCGGAGCAGTAAAAATCTGGGCTCCCGTTGAAGAAGCCAGGGATGCCGAAAAATATCCTGGTAATAATCTGGAATAAAGCTTAAAGAAAAAACGGTTTGTAAGAAGAATTCCGGCCAGGGCTGAATAAGAAAGGATAAAGGCTGAATTATAAATATCCTGGGGAGCAATTATTGTCTGACACAAGAAACTAAAAGCCAAAATCAAAAGCATGTCCGGTTTTTCAACATTAGCCAGAGCTGCAATTATTAATAAGAAATTACAGATAAAGGCTCTTAATAAGGATGGAGAAAATCCTGCAAACCAGACAAATAAAATTAAGGCAATTACCCTTATTATAAAAGTAACTTTCCTTACTCCGATTCTCTTTCCTAAAAAAATTGCTATGCCGGAAAACATGGAAAGGTGCATGCCGGATAAGGCCAGAATATGGGAAAGGCCTGCATTTTTAAAATTTAAGGAAACTTTCGAAGAGGTATACTCTTTAGCGGCGCAAAGCAAGGCAAGTAAAAGACCTCCTGCCGCTCCCCAGGAATACATTAATCTTTTAAATTGAAGACGACATAAAGCCCTTAAATAATCCAATTTGCCATAAAGATTATCAGGGAAATATGAATTAAAGCAATCTTCAACATAAAAGCTCTGGTTTAATCCGGAAAATTTTCCTTTTACAAAATATATTCCTCCGGCTTCCCATAAATAGGAATTATGTAAATTGGAAGAATATAATTTTCCGGGATAAAAAGCTTCTATCATGCTTACAGGTATATATATTTTTATATTACCCTCTGCCCCGCTTTTTATTCCACTTTTGGTTGTTACATTGTAGACTTTCATTCTTGCAGAATAATTTTTTTCATCAGAGCTTTTTACAGGAGAAGATATTAAGCTTCCTTTTAGAAAAGAAATTTCCTGGAGGGGAATTAAAGAATGAAAAGAATTTCTTTCTTTTAATTTTACAAGTCCTGAATAGAATAAGCTAATGCAAATTATAGCTGCAATAAAAACCGAATTGTTTGAATATTTCCTTACCATCTTAAGCCTGCAAGGGCCTGGCGGGCTGCAGACAAAACTGTTTCCGGATAGTTTATATATGTTACCGAAAGCAGGGAATCAAATGCAGATTTATCGCCAATAGCACCTAAAGAATTGATAACGGCAAGCACAACATTGTTTGCTACGGGAGGGTTGTGTTCCTGCTGTTGATTCAATTCGCCCAGGTACTTTATAAGTGGCTGCACTGCATCTAATGGAGAAATATTTACTAAAGAGCTTATTAATTCGACAAACTGTTCTTCTGTAATCTGATTATTATTAAAATTTGTCTGACTTACGGCAAAGAAATTCAAAAGACTTTCAGAAGCTCTTGTCCATTTATTGGTATTTAAAATTCTGAGAGCTTCAAATTGCAGTTCAGTAACTAAGGATTGATTCAAAATGTTTTCTGCAATTTCACAAAGTTCCGCACTTGTAAGTTTTTGAGATCTCTTTACCAGATTAAAGATTTTTTGTGTATTGGCAGTATCCCTGCTTTGAACAATCTGAAGAACTTCGTTCATTGAAAGTGGAATCAAGTTGATAAGGGTCTGTTCAATTTCAGAATAATATGCCGAATATCGTTTATCGTTTAAAGCATTATAAAGAATTGAAAAAGATATGTTATTACCTATAAAGCCCAGGGTATTAATGACTGATTTCAGAAGACTGGAATCAGATGACAAAACTGATGGTCCCTGCATAAAACTGTTTAATACTTCAGTAAAAGGCATGTAATTGATTCTTTCTTTTAAAGATAAAACCTTTGATTGAACAGCAATTTGAACAGTATTACTGCGGGAAAATTTATTGAAGAGTTCAATAAATTTATTCATCAGTAAATTCTTGTCATAATCTGACAAGCCGTAAACATAATCATTGGGAATAGAAAGTACTGCTGCGACGGCAAGACCGTCCATATCTCTATCTGTCCCAAGAATTTCGTTATTTTCTAAAACAAATTCTATTGCTTTTTGAGAAAGCCATATACCTTCCTGACCAGAGGCCTGTCTTACTGCTGCTGTTTTTTCGGAGATATTTCCTTTAATAAATTGTTTTTTATATTCCTGAGCAAAAACAGAACAAGTGAGAAGTAATCCTGCTGTAAGCAATGTAATCAGTTTTTTCATTTATTATACCTTCATATCTTCAATATTTTCTTCAACCGGAATTGGCTCTGGCCCCTCTTTAATAAAAGCTTTCATTTCCTCTTTGGTAACAGCCTCATCCGCTTTATCTAATATTATTGTATTTGCTTCTGTATTATTATCAGCTATATTTTCGCTTGAATCAAGAGCTCCATCCGTTGCTTCTTCATCATCATCTGTGAGCTTAAGGGCCTCGTAAACTTCCTTTTCTCTTTCTGGAAGCATATTATATACAAAGCTTAATACTTCGTTTTTCATAGCCGGGTCCAGATGAATACATTCAAAATGCAGTAAGGACTGATTTGAGGCTTCATTAAATTCAACTGTTCTGACTACACCAAACATAATTATCAGCATATTCTGAATATTAAACTGCAGCTTAATCTGAACATTTGGAACACCTTTTCCGCCTATTCTGATCATGGCACCGGATTCTGAAATATCTTCTATAAGGCATTTATAACCGTTTTGAGTTTCAACGGCATTGTAATCAATGTTTTCGTTTTTAATTATATAAAGATTAGCCTTTATTTCGCATTTTGCCCTTACAGATTTTCTTTTTTGAGTACGGATTAAATTGCCTGAATGTTTTAAAGAAATGGAAGATTCACCTACAAAAAGTCCATGTCCGGTTACTGTCGTATCAAAAACATAGCGGGCATCTCCCTTTCTCCATAGATATACATTAATAAATTTTCCGTCCCATTGTTCTGCGGGGATTGGAATCATATCCTTCTGGCGGGGAACTGAAATTATCATTTCCTTTCCGTTATTTAATAATTTTGAAGAAAAAACACCTTTTCCAGGAAGGATTATTCTTAACTTCTGCCCCTTATCAAGATACATGGTTGAATCCAAGCCCTTTTTGTCGTCTGTTTCATTCTGCAGCTTGGTTCTGTAATTAAAAAGCTTGGTTATGAGGGCCTGGGTTTTAGGATCATTTTCGCTTCCGTTTGCAGCGGCCTGAGAAGTTATATGAGCCATACATTTTGTTAAAGACGGCATAGACCAGAAGAGAGCCTTTGGGTAATCCAGTTCACACATCTGGGCAACACTCCAAAGGAGATTTAAATCAGAAAAAGAAAACTTTGAATCGAGCCCTGTAATATAAAATTCTATCTTCTGCTTAAAAATAGAATAAATGCCTGCTATTGCCAGAAGAATACAAATTGCAATTATAATTCCTGATAAAATGTACACAAATCCCTCTTTATTATATATAATAATTATAACACATTTTAAAAAAAATGACATCAAAAATGAAAGATAAGTCAATAATATTAGAAATAATAATTTTTCTCTTAATTCTGATTTTTTTAATCATTCCGCCTTTTTTTACGCCGTCAATTAGTCAAGTAAGTCAGCTTTTTTCCTGGTCTTTTCCATACAAACAGACAGGCCTGCTGATTTTTTCCCTGCTTTTATATTTTTTAAGTCAAAAATTAAAAGAAAATCCGGAAAGAAAATTTTTTTATCCGTCAATGCTGGCCCTGGCAATTCTATTTTGTACTGCCCTTATAATTAAAGTATTTACAAAAAATTCCTTGAGGACAATGTCAAATGTCCTTCCTTCTACCGGCATTGAATGGCTTTTTTGTATTATAACCTTTGCCTTTAGTGCTATTTACGAAGAAATAATTTACCGCTTTTATTTTGCTGATGCCCTTAAACATATCTTAAAAAATTTCATTTCATCTAAAGAAAAAATAATTTTTTGGATTTGTGAAATTTCAGGACTGGCAGCCTTTGCTTTTGCACATTTATATATGGGCTTTGGAGCCGTAATCAATGCCTTTGCAGCCCATATAGTTTTAAGAATTTTATATAAAAAAACAAGACTTATCTGGAACTGCGTAATTATTCATTTAATTTATAACATCATTTCCTTGATTTTATTATAAGTCCATAAACTTATCTGACTGGTATAAGAAAAACTTTTTGACAATCTTTCTGAATTAAAAGTTACATTCACAATATATTCATTTTCTTCAGCCGGATGTAAGTATAATTCCATATAGATATTGGATTTGTCGCCCATTTCAAAAGAGAGACCGGCTTCCTTATTCAGACTGTCTAAGTCCTGTTTAATCTGGGCAAAACCACCGTGCCTTAATTCAAGCAATTTATTAATCTTTTCCTTGTCCTGGTCTTTTGAATTTTCAAGCTTGTAGTTTTTTTTGTTTATATAATCATAAAAAGTTACAGTCTGAACCTCCCCCATTGTAAATACAGAATTTCTTAACTGCTCAGAAATTATATAAGGGTCAACCCAGCTTTGTACTGATGTCGAAAGAAAATTTTCAAATTCAGGGCCGGCAAGAAAAACAGAATTCAATTCATTGGTTGTAAAATATCTCTGGCTTTGAGAAAAATTTAGGGAGCCGAAATATAGCTGCTGATAAGGAGAGGAGTTTTTATAAAGGGTAATTGTCGTTCCATTATTCTGGTCAAAACCATAGGAATTAAGGGAGTTTTCTTTAAGCTCCCTTATATCTGCCTTACCTGCCTTAATCAGATCATGAGTGGAACAAAGCATGACAAAAAACTGACTTAATTTATCTGTATCTGCAGGAATTTTATTTTTATCATTTTGAGGATTTATAAGAAGCCAGGAATTATCACTTTTTGACAGAATTATATTCTGGTTTCCATTTTGAATGGTAATTATGTCTATATTTGAAATATCAGCCTGATGAAGAAGCTCAATTTTCTGAATATGTTTTTTACCTTTGGCAGAAGAAGAAAAAAGGCTTATTGAAAGAATGAAAAAAAGAATAAGAAAAGCGGTAAAAGTATATAAAATTACGATAGCTTTTTTTGAAGGATTAAACATTTATCTTTATCCTCCTTTTATTACGCAAGATTATTTGAATTACAAAAGTCAGGATAAAAATTAAAGGTATGATTATAAAAGCAACTGCATAAATTAATCTCATATATTTTACAAAGAGGTCCAGATCAGAAACTTTATAAAGGCTGCTGTCCCTGACTGTTTTTGATTGAAGAGCAGCAAGTTGATTTTCTCCATTAAGATTTAAAATACAGTTTGATATGAATTCGAAATTCCTGTAATCTCCAAAATCTCCGCCAATATAGCCTGTCATCAGAGTATTAAGAAAATACTGGTCTGAAATTACTATGATATTTGAATCTTCACAGGAAGCAAGATTATATAAACCTGTTAAAGGTCCTGTTATCTGGGCACCGACAATCTGGGTATTTTTTTCTTTATCTGCAGCACTTTCCAATGTAATATAAAAGGGATTTGTTTCAAGAAGCTTTGATGGACTGGATCTGTCTGTTTTATAATTAAAGCCCTGAGGACTGGTTACAAGATATGGCATTGCATTCTGAGACAGCTCCAGACTTACCGGCCAGAAAAGTGTCATTCCCAGACGACAATATTCTTGAGGTAAAAGGCTTGGCCAGAGAGGATAATTTAAAACCTGACTATAAGAAGAAGTCTGTTCAAAAGGATTTTCCTGAGAATCATCCTGGGAATACATAGTTATCCTTGCACAGGAAATATCTGCTGCAATTTTATCAGTAAAGGTAACGCCCCAGTTTTCAAGCATTTCTACAAGATTAGTTCTTGCATTTGCCGTGATTGTCCAGTCATCTTCTATTGCGGCACTGTAAGGATTAAGGGCAAAAATTGCATTCCCCTTTCCTGAAAGAATATAGTTTTCAATTGCAATTGCATTATCAATATTTACCTGGCTGTCACCTATTACTAAAAGAGGACCGCTGCTGATTTCTAGATTTTGAATGAAAGCCGGATCTTCGATATATAAAATATTTGATGAAAGGCCTTGAGAATTTAGCCAGGGAATTATAAATGAATAATCATCTTCCAGAGTCATTCCATTTGCAACTAATATGTTTACCCCTATGAATTTTTTAGTAATAAGATTTTTTATTCTTATGTCCAAATCATATTCAAGAGTTTGAGAGGACATTAAAAAAGGAATAAGCTGAATATTTCCCTTATATTCAAGAACAAGAGCGGAATAAACATTTATAAATTGGGTTGAATTTATTCCATTACTTTGTATCTGCTGACTGCTTATTCCGTAATTTGAAAGCATAGTCTGTAAAGTCTGGTCTTTATCCGGATCCTTTATTGTAAGGTTTATATTATTATTCAATACAGAAAAAGAATTGAGATAATCAGAAACATCGCGAATTTGCGGATATAATTTGGACAGCTCTCCGGAACGATAATATGTAAGGCTTAAATTATCATCAAGATTTTCAATCAGCTTTTTTGTATATTTACTTACTGAATATGATTTATTTTTTGAAAGATCCAGCCTGAAAAAATAATTATTTGAATTGGCAAGAGCGAAAATAAAGAATAATAATAAGCCGGCGGAAAAAGTGATTTGAGATTTATTAAGTCTTAAGCCTTTCTTTAATTCCTGGGTATAAAAGGCTGCCGTTATAAAGAAAGCCGTCCATAAAATAAGCCATAAAAGGTCCCGGCTGTCAAGAATTCCTTTTGATGCAGCATCAAAATGCCAGGCAAAGCTTAATTTTTGACAAATAATACTTATAAGTTTAGGTGTAGAAAGATAAAGGGGCAAAAGATGGATGGAATTAAACAAGGCAAGCAGCAAGGCACTAAGGGCAAAAGCAGCTATGTTGTTAGTCAGGATTTCATTTATAAAAATGCATAAGGATATTAAAGATGCAGCATATAAAAGCAGACATATTATGCTTGAAAAAATCTGGCCGGAATCTACTGAACCAAAAAGATTCACCAGCAGGCAGACAGGCAGCATCATTAAAACAATAAAGGTAAAGTTTATGAATATACGAAAAAAGTTTTTCAGGATTTTTTTGAGCCGGCTTAAAGGAATAAAATCATCATAAATGGAAATGGAACTTTTGTAAGCTAAACAGGGAATGACAATTATACAAATATAAGGGGCGTAAGAAAAATAGGATAAAAGGTCTGAGGAACCGGAGCCGGAAAAAAATTGCCCTTTAATAAAAAACATTGCGGAAGTAAAAACTGAAAAAAGGATTGAAGCAAAAAGGGTCATTCGACATTCTCCAGTTTTGTAAGTTTAAGGTATTCTTCCTCAATTTTTTCAAGCTTCTGGACTTTATAAAGCTTTCCTTTATGCATAATAAAAGCTTTTTGGCAAAGATTATTAACCTCTGTTAAAATATGAGTAGAAATAAGAATTGCCTTGTTTTTGCTTAAAGTCTTTATATAAGTTCTAAAGGAAATAATCTGAGAAGGATCAAGGCCATTTATAGGTTCATCTAAAATAAGATTTGGCGGATCATGAATTAAAGCCTGGGCAAAGGACAGTCTTTGCTGCTGACCTTTTGATAGATTTTTTATTAAATTGTTAAGAAAATCAGACAATTGAAAGTATTCACAAAGTTTTTTAAGTCTTTTTTCGGCTGTATCCTTTGAAAGGGAATGAGCATTTGCAGCATAAGTCAGAAAATCAATGACCTTCATGTCAGCCGGTAATTTTGAAATTTCCGGAACATAACCGCAAAGCTCCATGGCTTTTTCATTGTGACTGGATATATCTATTGCCTCATTCTGATTATCAGAAATTAAAATCTGCCCTGAACTTGGATAATGAAAACCGCAGATTGCCTTTATTACGGTTGATTTTCCTGAGCCGTTTGGCCCTACCAGACCTGTAATGCTGCCTTTTTCTACTGTAAAGGAAATGTCCTCTACTTTAAATCCAGTTTTTGTGCGGCTTTTATATTCTTTACAAAAATATTTTAATTCTATCAAGGCCCTTTCTCTTTTCCGGGATTTTAATCAATATAAGGAATTTCAATATTCATTCTGTCCCGGCTTAATTCTGCCTTTGGCCAGACTTCTTTTGCTTGCTGCAACAGCTTTTCAAGCTCCCTGTCTGTATAGCGGGGACTATAATGAATCATACACATACGGCGGACATTTGCATCGCTGGCAATCCTTGCTGCCTGACTGGCTGTCATATGTTTTTTTTCTTTTGCCTGATCTATAAGTTCATTTTCAAACATTCCTTCGCAGATAAGAAGGTCTGATCCCCTAACCTCATCTGCAATGCTGTTTTTATACAGGGTGTCTGTTACAAAGCTGAATTTTCTTCCGCTGCGTTTTGGTCCAAGTACCTGCTCCGGTTTTACAATTGAACCGTCTGCTGCCTGAACTTCAAAGCCCTGCTGCAGCTGAGCCCATAGAGGTCCTACCGGAACTCCAAGCTCCCTGGCTTTATCCGGATTAAATTCTCCCGGACGATCCAGCTCCTCTAAGGTATAGCCTACACAGGTTTTTGTGTGCTCCAGAGGGAAAGCCCTTATATAAAAGTCTTTTCCGGAATGCACCACACAAGGGGCTGTAATTTCTTTTACAACAATGGGATAGTTTATGTACATATCCAGTACCTTGCGGCTTGTTTCTACATATTCTTTAATTTTTGGAGGCCCATAAATATAAAGAGGTTCTGTGCGGTCTACCTGGGCTGTAAGCATTAGAATACCGGGAAGCCCTGTTACATGGTCTGCATGGGTATGTGAAATGAAAATGGCATCTATTTTTTTCCATTTGAGATTAAGGCGTCTTAAGCTTACCTGGGTTCCTTCGCCACAGTCAAAAAGAAAAAGATTTCCTTCCCTGCGAAGTAAAACAGAAGTTAAATGTCGGTAAGGAAGCGGCATCATACCGCCACAGCCTAAAATAAATGCCTCTAAATTCATGTCTTGAATAATAGCAAAATTTTTACAAGTCTTCAATTATTTCTTTGAAATAATGATTTTCGACCCGGGCCTTGTTCATAAGCTCCCCATAAGATTCGTAACGCTGCCCTTCGTAAAGCTGGCCAAAAACAATATATTCTTTTCCACTGTCGTCCTTGTCATAATTTAAAACATAAGTTTTGCCATTAAACTTAAATTCGAGTTCCTTTTTTGCCTGTACGAAAAAATATATATCATCCTTGGTCATGTCAGGAATATATTATTTTATATAAATAATAATTGCAAGAATGTTTTATAAATGTTTGATTAGTAAAAAAAAATATTCGTTTGAAAATTATTTGTGGGACGCAGGAAAAAGAAAATAAGGGGGGACCGTCAGTGGGGAGGCCGCGTTTATGCCGGCCGACTCACGGATGACGGGGGATACCTTGTTTTTTTTTCCGTCGCTGGGGCCCGCAAATAATTTTCTTTATGTATATATATTCGGTTAGTAGTAGATTCTTTATATTTATGCTATATTATTTCCATGAACAAAATTAAAGATTTAAGTGATAAAATAAAAGCTTCCGTAAACACCGTATTTAAGGGTGATGAAAATATTATTGACATGATTCTTGCCGCAATTTTTGCGGGGGGACATGTTCTTCTGGAAGATGTGCCTGGTACCGGTAAAACTGTTCTGGCCAAATCAATTGCTAAATCTATGGGTCTGGATTTCAGCCGCATTCAGTGTACGCCGGACCTTATGCCGTCCGATGTAACGGGAAGCTCTGTATGGCTGCCTGCAAAGTCTGAGTTTGAATTCCGTCCGGGTCCTGTAATGTCCAGCATAGTTTTAGTAGACGAGCTCAACCGTGCAACTCCAAGAACCCAGTCTGCCCTGCTGGAAGCTATGGCCGAAGGTCAGATAAGTGTTGACGGCAAACGCCACGAACTTGGTAAGCCCTTTTTTGTAATTGCTACCGAAAACCCTGTTGAATCAGAGGGTACCTTCCCTCTTCCTGAGGCCCAAAAAGACCGATTTATGCTTTGTCTTTCTATAGGCTATCCAAAAAAAGAAGAAGAAATATCAATCATTACAGCCCAGCGCTCTCTGGTGCACCCTGTTGAATCTGTACAGGCAGTTGTAACAAAAGAAGAAATTCTTGACTGTATGGAGCAGGCTGTAAACATCCATGTAGACGAAGCTGTTATGGAATATCTTTTATCCCTGGTAGAGGCAAGCAGAACCAACGAAAGCCTTACTGCAGGTATTTCTCCACGCGGTTCCATTGCTCTTTATAAGGCCGCTCAGGCACTGGCTGCTGTAAAAGGACGCTCTTATGTTACTCCTGAGGATGTAAAGACTCTTGCCCTACCTGTTTTCTGCAAACGAATAATCTTAAAGGGAGATGCAATTATACGAGGTCTTACAGCCCAAAGCATTATCCGTCAGATTCTGGAAGCTCTTCCTGTTCCTGATTTTAAGGCTCACGTATAATGATAAAGCCTGCCTCTGCATTAAAAACAGCTTTATATTTCTCTATTTTTGCAATTTTATTTTTGCCTTATAAATTTGTTCAGGCAATTGCAATAAGTGCCCTTCTTATAATTACTGTAAGCTATATATGGGCACGCGCTTTGAGCAGGGGAATAAAGGTAGAACGAGACGAGGCAGAAATAAAGACAGTTTCTTACGAAAGGCTTACAATCTCTTTTACAATAAAAAACGAGTCGCGCTTTCCTGCCCTTATGTGTTTTGTGCTGGATAATATTCCCTTCCTACATGTATTTGAAAAACAAAATCAAAGGCTTTTTAAGCTGCGCTGTCACGAAAAAAAGACCATCTTTTACCAGGCAAATGCACTGCAGCGCGGGCTCTATACTGCAGGTCCTATAACAGTAAAGACCAATGACCCGCTCGGGCTTTTTGATGTGGAGTTTGAATTTGAATGTACCCAGCGTATCTTAGTGCGTCCTGCTCGTATTCAGCTTAAGACAAATGCGCATCCGGGGCTGCCACAGGGGAATATCCGCATTAATAATCCTATTTACGAAGATATTACCATGCGACGCTGCCTCAGGGAATATAAAAACGGGGATGAATTAAAGCGTATTAACTGGCGTGCAAGTGCCAAATATAATTCTTTGTACACAAACGAATACGAAGACACCTTTGACGCTCCCTTTTTTGTTTTCTTAAATCTTGCAAAGGATGATTACCCCCTTAATCACTGCAGTGAAATGGGAGAAAAGGCAATAGAAATTGCTGCAAGCATTGTAAATACTGCAGCCCGGCTCAAACAGCGCTGTGGCTTTGCGGCTTACGGCTCTGCTTTTCCTTTTATAAAGCCCGGTGAAAATCAGGCAGACTGTATTTTAGATATCCTTTCTCTCATTCAGATGGAAAACGGTAAGCTTGATTATGACCCCGAGCTTAAATTAAAGCAGGAGCTTAGTACCGGAACCCTGCTTTTTGTAATAGGTCCGCAGGAAGTAAGCCTTTATAACGATAAAATTACTGCCGGTCAGTATGGAGTTACTACCCAGACTCTTGGAATTATGAGGGATGTAAAATGAAGCCTAAGATGAACCTTGGTTATTCCCATAAATTTGCAGAACGATTCCTCATTTTCTTGACTCTGGCATCCTTTTTATGCTGTCTCTTAAGTCTTTTGCGCGACCTTACCATACAAAAAAAAGAGGTAATTAATTATCTTACAATAATCCTTACGGCAGTTTATTCGGTTTTTGCCTTTGGAATAATTGCTATTTTCTTTAATGAGAACACAAAAACCGGTACCTTTGTAAGAATGACTGTATATTTTCCGGTAGCTGCGGGCATAATTACCTATTTTTTAAGGGCTTTTGTAAATTTTCCGCTTGTACTTATTATGTCCCTTGCCATGATTATACTTTACAAAAAGCTTTTTGAAGCCTTTTTTGAACATGACGGCTTTGAACGGCAGTGTGCAGAAAAAAACAATTCAAGCGGCCTGCAAAAAGAGCTCTATGATTACAATATTCATCTTAGTGGTGCTGCTCAGGGCTACCGTCAGAACAGGACAATTCTTTTTATTCTGGCCATCATACTTATGATTCTTACGGCTCTTACAGTTTCAACCGCTGGCGGCCCTTCCCTGCTTTCGGTAACTTTGATTTTTACCTATATAATCTGCCTCTATCTTAATCTTTTTATTTATTCTCATTATGTGCGCGAAGCTGTTTATGCTTCAGACGGCTTTGTAAATGTTTTTGATTTCCGCTTTAAGATTGTTGGTGTGAGTGTTATTATTTTTGCCTCCTGCTTTCTGGTGGGGCTGCTTGTTTCTTCAAATCACTCTCCGCTTAAGCTTTCCTATCTGCTTTTTTTCTTAAGATGGTTTAAAAAGCCGGAAACTAGGGTACCCTATCAATATAAGGATATTACCAACCAGGATATTATAGCTCAAAGATTAAAGGACCTGGAAATATACCAGCGGGCTGTTGATGAAGGAAAAGAAACAAAAGGTACCTTTACCTTTGCCATAATTTGCGGGGCCCTTATTGCACTTGCAATTCTCTGGTATTTTATAAGTCCTTTCTTTAAGCGTGCCTGGGATAAATACTTACGGGGTGTAAGCTTTAAGGCAATTTTCAAAAACTTATTAGGTCAGATTAAAAAAATGCTTAAGGAGCTCTTTACCAGAAAGCAAAGATTTAAGCCTGAACGCTCAGAAAGCTCCCGTCGTTTTAATAAGGACATGGAAGACTTTATAAAGTTTTCGCGCAAATCAAAGGAAAAAAAGGCTGAGCTTGACCGTCTTACAAAACAGTTTATGAAGATAATTGACTGGGGAACTGCACATGGAGTTGAATACACAAAAAATCTTGCCCCGGCAGAATATACACAGCTTTTGAATAATGAAAACGCTCTTGCGGCGGGTCTGCTTTTTGAAAAGGCCTTGTATGATAAGGAGTGTCTGACAAAGGAGGAGGAAAAAACTTTCGAAGCCTGCGTCATTGCGAGCACGAACTGCGAAGCAATCCATTAATTTATTATGCGTATAGTTTTTTATAGTTCCAATTCAAATGTATTTGATGACAAGACTTTTATAATCTCAGTTTTTCCACAAAATGCAAAAAGCTTTAGTGACTTTATTCAATTGCATCCCGAACATGAGTTTTTTTGCCTTACCCAAAAGCCTGCCATGTTTATGCCCGAAGAAGAAGCAGGGCTTAAAAATGTAATTTATCTTGCCCAGGATACAGACACCGCTTCTTTTGCAGACCAGATAATAAAGCTCAAGCCGGACCTTGCAATTGCCATGACCTATTGGGTTGAACCTTATGACTGGCTTACTGTAAGCGATTGTCTTATTGCCCAAAAGCTCAAGGAATCCGGTATAAAAACAATATGTAACAGCCTTGAAAGCGGTCTGGTCTGCTTTGATAAATGGAGGACTCATAATGAATTAAAAGGTCTTGGCTTTGAAGTTCCTCCAGCTGTTTTTTGTGACCACGATTTATATTTTTGTGCAGGCAGCAATAAAGAAGTTCTAAAAAATGTTTATAAGGAAAGCGTGCTGGCTCAGGTTAAGCAATTGCAGCTCCCTCTTATAATCAAAGACACCACAGGTTTAAGCTCTTACGGAATGACAGTTGCCCACACTTATGGTGAGGTTGCAGGCTATCTTAATTCAAAGCGCAATAATTCAAACCGCCTTATTGAAGAATTTATTAGGGGCCGCCAGTTTGGACTTGAGATATACGGAGTTCCGGGTGCCTATTCAGTTCTTCCCCCTTTTGAGTTCACCATAAATCAATATGGAATTACAAGCCCCAGGCAGAGTGTAAAATACGGGCCTTGTGAGCTGACGGAAAAGCTTAAGCAGATGCTGTTGCTTCTTGCCCAGGGACTTGGACTATGCGGAGTGGCCCAGGTAGATTTAATTCTGGATGATAAGGAAAACTGGCACATAATCGAAGTAAATCCCCGCCTTAGCGGAATGACCTTTACCTATGCAACAGCCTGCGGCCTTAGTGTTTTTGAAATGCTTTATAGAGCCTGTGTAGAAAAAAAGCCTCTGCCCCGACCTTGTTCAAATGTTATGAGCACAAAGCTTCCACTAAAGACAAAGGATCAGCTGCAGGATATTTCTAAAATTGAGGGTGTGCGCCTGTTAAATCAAACTAACGATCTTGCGGCAAAACAGGAACGCGAAAAAGGCTTTTGCGAATGCATTACTATTGGTCTTAAAACTCTGCCGCCGGAATTAAAAGAATAAGTTTATCTTCCCTTGAGCTTTTTTATTACTTTTTTATACCAGAAGGCCCTGAGCTTTTCTGCACTGCTGTAAAGACTGTAAATCTTCTTAAATGGAATATCCCAGCTTCCAATCCTGTGAATAATGCGGCCGCCAAAGTTTGCCTTAAACATATAAAGGCCGTGCATCGGATGGTTTTCGTTTTCTCCGTCAGGCGGCATTCCGTACATGTCGTAATAAGGACTTCCGTAGGCCTTGGCATCCTTCATGGCTGTCCACTGTAAAAGATGATTAGGCATTAAATTTCTTTTCTGGTTGCTGCTGGCCCCATATAAATAAATGGCTTCGTCATGGCTGAAAAGAGTCATTATAGCGGCAATTTCATCTCCCTGGTGCTCTGCAATATAAAGAGAAACAAGAGGGATATCTTTTCCCTGAGCAATTTCCTGGGCCGAAGATTTAATTAAATCAATATAATATTCTTTTGCGTGGCTGGCATTTCCATCCCTGGCATTAGTTTCCTTTGTAAGCCGGTAAAAGCTGTCCATTTTTTCCATAATTTCTTGGGAGTTACCAGTGTATTTTTTAATAATTACGCCTTTCTTTTCTGCAAGCCTTATATTATAACGCCATTTCTGGTGCATTCTTGCAAGAATCTCGTCTTCATCAGCAGTCAAATCGATTTGAGTTGTGTCGGGCGGCTGAATATCTACGAAGTTCTTTTTAAGCCCAAGCTTATCGGCAAAAGAAATTATCTTTATGCCTTTATTATACAAGTCCTTTTCTTCTACACTATCAAAAGCAAGGTCAGGATCAAAACGAATTGCAATGGTATTATCAGGCAGCTCCTTTTTAATTGCAAAAGCTATATCATGTAAAAAATTTGCAAACTCTATAGTCTGGTCCTGGGCATTTACCTCTTGTATATCAAAAGGCAATTTTGGAAAAAGTGGAATATAGGCTATTGAAAAATGTCCTTTAGCAAAATTCCTGTTTAATACTGCAAGCTCAAGTGTATTTGTCTGATCTGAATAAGTAATATCAAGTTTAAATCTTTTATAAGACCAGCCGTGTCTTGATTTAAACTGACACCAGAAGGGAGTTTGTAAAAAAGATCCATTATTTGTTATTTCAGTAGAATTAAGAGAAGAAACCTTGATGTCAAACATTTATATTCCTTCGATAGAATTCATCACAGTATAATTTGCAATAATTTCATCTTTAACTTTAAGGAATTCTTTTATAAGCAAAGGATCAAAATGTTGACCACTTTCATTTTTCATGATTTCAATTGCTTCTTCATAGCTTACCCTGGTTTTATAACATCGTTTGGTAACAAGTGCATCAAAAACATCAGCCAGAGCCATCATTCTTGCACATAAGGGAATATTATCTTCTTTCAAATGCTCAGGATATCCTTTTCCATTCCATTTTTCATGATGACTTTTACTTATTGCTACTGCAATCCTTATAAAGTCTCTGTTATAAGCCAGGGCAAGGACTTCGTTCAGCAGTTCTGCACCTTTTTCGCAGTGTTTCATTATCTGTAAAAATTCTTTATCGTCTACTCTTGAAGGCTTTTTCAAAATATTATCGTTTATAAAGATTTTACCAATATCATGGAATGGAACAGCTTCGGTAAGTATAGTTATATAATTATCTGTAAGGATATCTGCATAGACACCGTTATTTTTACATTGTTTTGCAAGCATATTGATAAAGGCAGCAAGTCTTGCTTCATGCTTTTTATCTTCAATGTCTCTGTTTTCAAATATGCTCATGAGTAATAAAGTGGTCTTCTGCTGATTTTCAATATTCTTAAGCTTTTTGATTGCAAAATCATTTTGAGTAGTTTCCAATTCTGCCTGCATCTTCTGGTTAAGATTAATAAAGATTATGAAGAAAGAAATTGAAAGTCCCAGACTATTTAAGGCAAGACCATAATGTGCAATCTGAATTATCTGACATAGGAAGGGAACAAAAATAAAGGAAGCAAAACCTACATTTTCAAAATTCCTTACATTTTTATGATATTTTAAAATCATAAAAAGGGTTTCAGCATAAAGGAAAACCTCGATTATAACGGTAACTAAAAATAATTTTCCTCTTACATAAATATTATCTTCTGTAATTGTATAATAGCAGCCTGCAAAAGGTGTTATTATGAGAAAAATAATATAAATAAGGGACATTATTCCGCAAAAATACCAGAAGGATTTATCCAGTTTATTTGTCTTACTGTAATAATTGATTACATAACCCACATAAAAGAAGAAGATAAGGATACCAGAAAAAAAGAAAATGAAGGAAGAAAGAGGCAGAGCTACTAGTTTCCAGGCTGCATCTGTACCTTCACTTATCCACATGAATATGTCTGATATGCCGTAAACCATTGCCATTATATTTGTTAAGGCAAACCATTTGGCTGACTTATCACTTTTTCTAAAAAAATAAATAGAAAAAGTGATAATAAATGAGATAATTATACTGTAGGCGTCTAATGTAATATTGACGGTATTTATTAAAGCTTTAGTCATCATCCGATATCACTATTTACTGCTTTAATTGTAACAACTTCTCGGTTATTTGCAAGTAAATTCTTTCCTGCAATCTGAATTTTTCCGTTTACGGCTTTTATCTGAACGCTAAAGAATTCATCTATATTGATTTCCTCTTTTTTAGATGCTGCAGGGTCTGCTCCTTCGAGAACTACAGGAGTTCCAGGCTCCGCCCATCCTGCATCCAGAACTTCAACACAGTCTTTTCCGTTTTCGTCTTTATAGTCTCCGGCAAGCAGCATACCACGACTTTCTACCCCGCGCATTGTACGAGGTGCAAGGTTTGCAGCAATTATTACATGCTTACCAAGCAGTTCTTCTTCTTTAAGATACATGCGAAGACCGGACTGAATGGTTCTTGGCTTTCCGCTGCCGTCATCCAGAGTTTCGATATAAAGCTTTTCTCCTTCCGGATTAGGTTTGATGTCTGTGATTTTTGCAACCTTGAGCTCTATGTTGGCATTAAAGAAGGCAGCCTGCTGGTCCAAAGGAAGAGCTTGAGGTTCTGCATGAGCTTTCTTTTCCTGTTTTTTAGCAGCCTTTTCTTCTTCCTTTTTCTGCTTACCGCTGAACTTTTCACGGAAGGCAAGCATGGTTTTCTGGTCAAGAGGCTTAAAGAATACTTCGGTTGGTCCTACTGTAGAAAGGCCTTCCACTTTGCCAAGGTCATTCCAATTGAGGCCAGGCTTTGTTTCAACTCCAACCTTCTTTTCTTCGATGGTTTTGCCAAAGTAACTCATGATTTTCTGGGTATATTCAGGCATAAAAGGATTCATCATGATCATCAAGTCTTTGATTACATAGCAGAGGTTATGGATAAGGCTTTCTGCAAGAGCAGGATTTTCTGTACGGGCCTTCCACGGCTCTGTTGCCTGGAACTTTTTATTACAGATATCTGCAATTTCAAACATTGTGTGGAAGGCATCCTTGAGCTCTGCCCATTCAAGATAGTCAGTAGCCTTCTTTTCAAGCTCACGGACCTTTGCCCAAAGCTCTTCGTCTACAGGGGCATCAGGGATTTTTCCTTCGTAGTATTTGTTTACAAAAAGCAGAGTGCGGTTTACAAGGTTTCCAAGGTTCCCGATGAGCTCTCCGTTGAGCTTTTCCATAAAGTCTTTCCAGGTAAACTGGTAGTCCTGTTTTTCCGGGCGGTTATAGAAAATGTAGAAACGCCAGGCGTCTGCCGGGATTCCGGTTTCAATTGCGTCTGAGCCGAATACTCCTATTCCAAGACTCTTGGAGAATTTTCCGTCCTCGTAGTTTAAGAACTCTGTAGAAGACATGTGATGGAGCTTGGTCCATTCATGAGGAGAGCCCAGAAGTGTACAAGGGAAAATTACAGTGTGGAAAGGAATATTGTCTTTACCGATAAACTGGAAAAGATCTACAGGAGGCTTGTCCTTTGCTTCTTCGCTTTCAGATGGAATCCACCAGCTTTTCCAGTCAAAGCTCTGGCGGCCTGATTTTTCAAGCTCGTCTGCCAGCTGTTTTGTAATAGAAATATAACCGATTGGTGCATTGAACCATACATAGAATACCTTATTTTCATAGCCTTCCTTTGGAACCGGAATACCCCATTTAAGGTCACGGGTAATAGCGCGTTCCTGAAGTCCGTCTCGGATCCAGGCCTTTGACATATTGATTGCGTTGTCTGCCCAGCGGCCTTCTACACTGGCTTTGTCCATCCATTCATTGAGTTTACCGCTCATGGCAGGAAGGTCTATATAAAGATGCTTTGTTTCGCGTACTTCAGGAGTTGAACCGCAGGTATGACATTTAGGGTCTTTAAGTTCAATAGGATCAAGGAGGCTGCCGCACTTATCGCACTGGTCTCCCCTTGCCTTTTCGTAACCGCATTTCGGGCAGGTTCCGTCTACATAGCGGTCTGCAAGAAACATATTACAGTGGGTACAGTAAAGCTGTTTATTTACATGTTCTTTTATAAAACCGGCTTTATCAAGGTCATTGAAGAGCCCCTGGGTAATTTCTGTACACTGAGGATTTGAAGTACGGCCGAATTTATCAAAATTGATATTGAACCACTTATAAATTTTTGTATGTTCCTGATAGTAATGATTACAAAGAGAACGAGGATCCTTTTTTTCTTCCAGAGCCTTTGTTTCTGTGGCTGTTCCGTATTCATCTACACCACAAACATAAAGAGTATCATAACCCCTGCTGCGGCAAAAACGTGCAAAAACATCTCCCGAAAGCGACTGAATGATATTTCCTAAGTGAGGTATATTATTAACATAAGGTAAAGCTGCTGTGATAAGTCTTCTGTTCATTATTTTTTGTACTCCCGTTAAAGATAAGAAATTGTCATAATAATATTTAATTAATATATCAAAAATTGATGTTTTTTACAATAAATAGCAAATAAAGAATGAATTGAAAAATTCCCGTAAATAATAATACTATTTGTAATGTGGCGCAAGGGAACAAAAGGGAGGTCAAAATGACTCTGTGTGTTGATGCCGCACAGCGGCAGTCAATAGTTCCATTGCAACACACAGCGTCAAGCGGCCTAGGCCGCGCTTTTGACCTCCCTTTTGTGACCGGAAGCCACATTATTTACAAAGTATATTTGCGCGAGCATTTTTCACTATAAAATCATTTATTTTAATGACAATCAAATCTTTTGAGTGTATAATTATAACATTATGACAGTATTTTTATCATATGCAATTTTATTAAGTATTGCTACCGAAGTGAGTGTTTTATTCCTCCGCTTTTTTGCACTGGATTTTATTTATAATACTCCGGAAGAGATGTTTATTGGTGGATTTGCAATCAACATGGCAGTATCTGTTTTTCTGCTTGTGGTTGTACTTATTATTGCCTGGTTTTTCTGCCGGCCTTTTGATTTGATTCTTAAAAAAATCAAAAACGAAGGCTATATTCCGACAGAAGACGAAACCAAAAAGTGCCTCGATACCTACAGAAAGCTCAACATTTTGACTATAAGTGCAAATTTTACAGGCTTTTTTGTTGGTCAGGTATATATGGTTTGGGATGGTATTCATGCCGGCCGTGCAGAATATATTCTTTTGCGTGCTGTTTTAATTGTTGCCCAGGCTGTTGCTTTTGGCGGTATTTCCTGTATGTCTACCGTAAATGGTCTTGATTCTATTCTGGCAAAGCCACGTTCTTTATTAAAAATTCAATCTGTGGCAAATCTCAAAAAATATCGTTCAATGACCCTTACA
>JAEEGL012783858.1_pt1 | contig 23222 bp, 16 predicted proteins | sample 9134231 | NCBI WGS metagenome assembly JAEEGL01 (sample SAMN16246548, study PRJNA631951) | gut metagenome | biome: gut microbiome; feature: rumen; material: fiber-attached | host: Bos | place: Iran: Karaj | collected 2018-10
CACTGCATACTCAGGTTCTACACCAAAAATAGTTGCAGGTTCATCAACTTTATTCATGTAAGTTGTAATATTTTCAGACTTTTTAATCATTTGATTAATTGAGTCTTCAATTGTCTTATAAATAGCTTTCTTAACAACATTTTCTTCAAGTGCGCTACGAACAAAAACAGATGCCTGTGTAAGCATTAAGCCTTCGCTTTTTGTCTTATAAAGGTCTTGTAAGTTAGCATAAACACTTGCATTTGGAGTTGTCTCTAAAACTTTAGTCAATGCAGGTTCAGCCAAGAATACATAATCAACATCTTTTGACTCATCAGCTAAGTTTTTGCCAGTCTTAAGACATTTTGCAGCATCAGCTGCTCCACTTACATAGTGTAAAGCACTATCTAATTCGGTTCCGTAGACATAATGGAAGATTTTGTCTGGAACAGCACCTTGTTGGAAGGAGACGATATAGTCATCCGCACCCATTTCACCATCTTCATCTTTTCCTGTTGATGCAATGTATAAATTACCAAATGTAATTGTGCAAAGCATCTTATATGGAACTTTTTTGGCGTTAATCGCTGTAACACCAACATTAGTTGGTAAAACGGCAACATCCACTTGTTCAGAAGCCATCATTGGAACAATTGTCGATGGATCTGTAACAGTTTCAAAACCATTTAAATCGGCAAAAGCTGCCATAGCAATTGCAGGAGCACCTGTTGGAACAACAAAGCGGAGATCTTTATATTTATTTTTTCTCGAACATCCACATAATACCAACGGTATTAAACTTAATAGAACTACTTTTTTCATAAGCCTATCCTCTTTTCTTGTGGAAATATAATATTTTATATTGCATACTAAATATGTGATTTGAATCACGCATTTATATGGAAAACAACATTTTATCGACTTTAACTAAAGAAGAACGCAAGTTTCTCGAAGTAAAAACGCTTATTAAAGGCGAGTTTTTATTTAGGGAAGGACAATTATGCACCCACGTTGTAATCGTTGTTTCTGGGCAGATTAAAATTAGTTCTATGAACTATTCAGGAACTGAAGTCGTTTTCAATGTCTTAAATAAAAATGAAATGTTCGGTAATAACCTCATTTTTTCTGATAATCCAACATATAAAGGAGATGTTGTTTCTTTAAAAGACTCCACCATTGTTTTGATCAAAAAAGAAAATTTAGAGCATATATTACAAAGTAATAAAGAATTTTTACTTATGTATTTAAACATTCAATCTAACTTTGGTAAGAAACTTAATTCCACTATTAAAATGCTTTCGTTTTCATCTGCTGAAGAACGATTCAAATTTTATTTGCATGAAAACAAAGGTGAAATTGAATATAGAACCGTTACCGAATTAGCGGATATTCTTCATTTAAAACGCGAGACATTATCTCGAGTTCTAACTAAGTTAGAAAAAGAGAACGTCATCCAACGTTCTCCTCATAAAATTGTTAAGTTAGATTAATCGTTTAGCAATTCTTTAATTGGACTTCCGATTTGATTGGAAGTCTTTTTTAAACCAAAGTTTTCAAGAATTGTCGCGCCGATATCAGCGAAGCATTCTCTTTCTTCAAGATACTTACCATTTTTGAATGATTTGCTAAAAGCAAGGAATGGAACTTTTTCTCTGGTATGGTCTGTTCCAGTATGTGTTGGATCGTTACCGTGATCCGCGGTTACAATAATTAAATCGTCTTCTTTAGAAACTTCCATGAGTTCTCCTAGACGCACATCAAAGTCTTCAAGAGCTTTTCCATATCCAATTGGATTACGTCTATGACCATATTCAGAATCGAATTCAACTAAGTTGATGTAGCATAAACCTTCAAAATCATGGTTTTTACATTCATCAATTGTTTTATCCATGCCATCCATATTAGAAACTGTTTTTTGTGTTTTAACAACACCGCAGTTATTGAAGATATCAGCAATCTTACCAACGCAACTAACCATATAACCATTCTCTTTGAGAATATCCATTGTTGTTGTGCCGCTTGGTGAGACAGCAATGTCATGTCTATTTGGAGTTCTCTTGAAACTATTTTTGTCTTCACCAACAAATGGACGAGCAATAATACGACCTACGTAATATTCAGGTCTCATACAAATTTCACGAGCGATTTCACAACATCTGTACAATTCTTGTACACCAGTTGTTTCTTCGTGTGCAGCAATTTGAAGAACAGAGTCAGCTGAAGTATAAACAATGAGTGAATTATCACGTTTTTGTTCTTCACCTAATTCCTTAAGAATTTCAGTTCCAGAAGCGGCTTTATTGCCGATGAGTTTGTGGCCTGTCTTTGCTTCAAGTTCATCCATTAATTCTTTTGGAAAACCTGTATCTGTAAAGGTGATAAATGGTTTTGTTGTATAAATTCCCATCATTTCCCAGTGACCGGTCATTGTGTCTTTACCGTTTGATGCTTCGCGGAGTCTAGCACAGTAAGCATGTGGATGTTCTACTTTTGTTGTTCCTTTAATGTTTGCGAGATCTCCAAGACCTAAAGAATTCATAAACGGAACATTAAGTCCACCGCATTTTTCAGCAGTATGAACAAAAGTATTTGTTCCTTTATCTCCAAATCTTTCAGCATCTGGCATTTCACCAATACCAACTGAGTCAATTACGATTACGAATACTCTTTTAAACTTCTTCATAGTTTTCTCCGTTTCTTTCCGTCAAATATTTTACTTTATTTCCGTTTGCTATACAAATCATATGCACTAAGAATACGCTTGCTTGAAATGTTCGTGTAAATCTGAGTTGTCGCTATGTTTGTGTGCCCTAGCATTTCTTGCACCGCTCTAAGTTCTGCACCATTTTCTAACATATGAGTTGCAAAGCAATGTCTTAATGTGTGAGGTGATATTTCTACTTGAATACCAGCTTGTTCAGCATACTTTTTAACCTGTAAGAAAAAATAAACTCTCGAAACAGGCTCTCCATAACGATTTAAGAACAAGAAATCCGAATTTCTCTTAGGATTTTTCCTTCTTCCATCATTAATATACTTATCTAAGTATTCCAAGGCATAATCGCCAACTGGAACGATTCTTTCTTTGTTCCCTTTACCAATGATTTTAACCATTCCTCTTTCAAAATTTATTTGATTCATTCTTAAGTTGAGGAGCTCGCTGATTCTGAGCCCCGAAGAATACATAACTTCAAGCATTGCTCTATCTCTTTGGCCTTCAGGTTTATTTAAATCTGGCTGTTCAAGCAAAGCTTCCACTTCTTCAAATGAGATACAAACGGGCAGTTTTTTGGCGCCTTTTGGTTTTTCTAATGAATCGATTTGAAAAGTAATAATTCGCTCCTTTTCTAAGAAAAGGTAAAAATTCTTAGTTGATGAAATTCTTCGTAAAATTGTTGGAATTGAGAGCATATTTTGAGTTTGAATTCTAATGAATTCTTGGATATCTCCCGATTTCAAATCATTAGTTGTTTTCTTATTTAAGGTTTCGAAAAAGATCTTTAAATCGTAATCATAGTTACGAATTGTTTCATTTGAAACACCTTTTTCTACTCTCAGGTATTGAAAGTATAAATCAGCGGCCTCGTTTAGTGTCATTTCCTGACTCCCTTAAATGATCAGCGGCTGTTTTAAACACTGATTTATGCATTTGTCTATTTAAATCTCCAATAAGAAGTCTCGTCTCGTTTTCTTCCTTAATTTGTTCATAATTATCAAATATTGATAATTGTTCGTAAGTTTCCTTAGGATTTTGAAGTTGTTGGAGTGTAACACCAATCAAACGAGTCGGTTTTCCGTTATAGTTTTCTTTTAGAAGCTCCAACGCCGTTTTGAAAATGTCATCAAAACTGTTAGAAAGTTGGCCGAGTCTCCTGGATCTATTAATAACTTTGAATTCGTTGTCTTTTAAGACAAGTTGAACAGTTTTTCCTTTCTTGCCTCTTTTTTGAGCATCCCTTGCTACTTCTTCTGATAATTCCCTTAAAGGTTTCTCTAGTTCCTCAACTGAAAGAGCGTCACTAAACAGTGTTGTAGAGTGGCCTATAGATTTCGGATCAAATGGTTCAGTATTAATCTCGTCATCACCTTTTCCGTTAATCCAATCGCTTATTACAAAGTAAAATTTACCAAGAACTTCCTTAATTACAGGATCTTCTTCATCAATTCGTTTAATTAAGTCACCGATTGTATTTATGCCAAGTTCTCTTAAATGTGGGGCAGTTTTCTTGCCGATTCCAAAGAAATCTTCAATTGCTAAAGGCGCTAACATTTTCTTAGCGTCTCTTTTACGAATAACAACTAAGCCAAAAGGCTTTTTCATGTCAGACGCCATTTTGGCGAGAAATTTAGTAGGTGCAACACCAATTGAACACTTAAGACCTGTCTCTTTATAAAGTTCTTTCTGCATGTTTCTTAAGAAAACAAGCGGTTCTTTTTCGTCTTTAAGGACATTAGTAAAGTCTGCAAAGCATTCATCAACTGATGCTGGTTCAATCAAATTAGTGTAGTTCTTAAGAAAAGCAAAGAATTGAGTCGATTTTTCATGATAAAAGTGGAAATCTGATTCCAAAACAATCGCATCTTTACATTTAAGCAAAGCTTCATAAGTTGGCATTCCCGAACGAACACCATACTTTCTTGCTTCATATGAGCAAGTTGAAACAATACCACCACGACCGACTTTTCCGATAATAACTGGTTTGCCCTCTAATGATGGATCTTTAAGTTCTTCGCACCTCACAAAAAAGGCATTGAGATCAATATGAAGGATGATTTTACTCATAATTCTATTTTATAGAAGATTGCTTTTACATTCAATATTATGTTAACCAAATCGTCTAAAAGAAAAAGAGGCAAACGCCTCAATTTCATTTCTTAAGTTCTTTGAGAACATCCTCAGGAGTTATGTTAAATCTTTCTAATTGCTGACGAATTGTTCCTTGCTTGACAAACTCATTTGGCACAAAATAGGCCGAAATAGAGCCCTTAAACTTTTTCTCAAGTAAATATGCCATCACAGCGTTTACAAGGCCTCCACGTGTCGAATAAGGGTCATAAATGACTATTTTCTTAGCTTCGATGATCTCGTCAAGCATCGTTTTGTCGATTGGATTGACATAAATAGCGTTTACAAGCGTACACTTCACGCCCTCGTTAGAAATAAGCGCATCAAGTTCACGTAAAGATGGTCCGACAGCAATAACAACCAAATCTTTAGATTCTTCTCTGACCTTAATCCACTTGCCAAATTCAAGATTAACATTGTTAAATCCGTCTTGTTTTGCGGTTAAAGTTCTTGGAAGTCTAATAAAGAATGGTCCGTGATTATTAAATGATTCATCGTAAAGAAGCTTCGCTTCATCAATTGTTGAAGGCATCGTAATTACAGTACCAGGAATTGTTGATAAGTAAGCTTCATCATAGATGCCTTGGTGAGTTTCGCCATCAGCACCGACTAAACCAGCTCTATCAATAAGGAATGTGGCACTTAAGTTCATACGTGCTAAGTCATGACTGACTTCGTCATATGCACGTTGGAGAAATGTTGAATAGATTGAAATGATTGGATGAATTCCAGAAAGAGCAATTGAACTTGCTAAGGTAGCAGCGTGTTCTTCATTAATTCCGACATCATAAACTCTATTTTTGAATTTAGATCCAAGTTCTTCTAAATTAGAACCCTTTAGGGTTGCAGGAGAAATAAGAACGCTATTTTCGTGTTCTTTCATTTCAAGTTCAGTTAAGTCTGCGAATACGTGCGACCACGAAATAAGTCCTTCATGTTTATTCTTTGGTTCGCCAGTTTCAACATTAAATGGACCTGTGCCGTGCCAGAATCCTGTCTCATCTTCTTCTGCTTGTTTATATCCTTTACCTTTAATGGTAACAGCATGAATTACAACAGACTTCTTTGTATTTTTTGCTCTTTGAAGCGCTCTTTCTATGCTTTTAATATTATGCCCGTCAATTGGTCCTAAGTAGGCAAAGCCTAATTTGGTAAATACATTTCCTTTAAGAAGCAAATGTTTAATTCCATTTTTGATTTTGCTACTAACTCTTAAAATCCATCTACCAAATTTGGTTTTACCAAAAAACTTCTGATATCTATGTTTAAATCTGTTATATCTTCTTGAAGTTGAAATATCTTCTAAAAACTTTGAAAGACCACCGACTGGTTTGGAAATGGACATATTGTTGTCATTAATGACAATGATAATCTTATGGTCGCTACGCGCAACATTGTTTAAGCCTTCAAAAGCAAGTCCGGAATTAAGTGATCCGTCGCCAATAAATGCCACCACTTCATATTTTTCACCTTTAATATCACGAGCAATGGCAAAGCCATTTGCGGCGGAAATTGATGTTGAAGAGTGACCGGTTTCATAGCAATCATATTTAGATTCGTCGATCTTCAAGAAACCAGAGATACCATCTTCTTGTCTTAACTTATTTAAGTTACGACCAGTTAAAAGTTTATGTGTATAGCATTGATGACCTACATCAAAAATAACTTTATCTTTAGATAAGTCAAATACTCGATGCAATGCAATTGTTAATTCTACAGCACCGAGGTTGCTTGAAAGATGTCCGCCTAAGTTACTTGTAACTTCTATAATCTTTCCTCTTATATCTGAGGCTAAAACATTAAGCTCATCGTAATTTAAAGTGGCTAAAAATTTTGGATCTTGAATTGAATCCAAATCTATATGTTTAACTCTGTTAACATCTTTCTTGGCCATATACTAATAAACTACTAATTTACTACTATTATTAAATTCTAACTATTTATAGTTATTTTTGTAATTCTTCAACTTTTCTTTCTGCTTCTTTTAAAGTCTTTTCTAAAGCAGCAATTAATTTCTTTCCCTCTTCGTATAATTTTAAGGATTCTTCCAAAGGAAGAGTTTCGCCTTCTACTTTGGCGACAATTTCTTCAAGTCTTTCTAAAGACTTTTCGAATTCAATCTTTTCTTCAGCCATTTACTTAGCCTCCTTGTTTGTTACTTTGGCAGTCAATACACCACCATGTACTCTTGTTTTAACCAACTGGTTAACTTCTACATCATTGATACTTGTAATAATCTTTCCTTCTTCGTTCTGCATTATTGAGAAACCTCTTTGAAGTGTATTATCTATGGATAATGACTTAAGTTGTTTCTTATATGCATCAAGCTTCTGTTTTTCAATTTCGAGTAAATGATTCATAAATGAATCTAATCTCTTTGAAGTATTTTGAACCTCTATTAGAGTGTTCTCGTACATAACTTTTGGATTTTCAAAGAACGAATTTTTCTTTAACAGTTCAAGTTTGTGTGAGTAGTTACTGATTAGATCAGTAATTGTTTCATCTAACTCAATTTCTTTACTGCTTAACATCTCATAAATCTCACGTTTATCAATTGTTGCAAGCTCTGCAGCGCCTGTAGGAGTAGACGCACGTGCGTCCGCAACGTAATCTATAAGCGTAAAGTCTATTTCGTGACCAACTGCCGATATAATCGGCACCGGGAATTTAGCAGCTTCTCTAACAAGTGTTTCATCATTAAATGCTGATAAATCTTCACTTGCTCCGCCACCTCGACCAATGATCAGAGTATCAATATTGCTCTCTTTGGCCTTTTTTAGCGCTTCTAAGAGCGATTTAGGGGCATCCGTACCTTGTACCAATGACGGGAAGATTTGAACGCTTAGAAGCGGGTTTCTTCTAAGAAGGTTGGTTCTAATGTCAGCAAGTGCTGCACTATTTGGAGCACTTATAACACCAACAGATGATGGGAAGGAAACAAGTTTCCTTTTTCTTGAAGCATCAAATAATCCTTCTGCTGCAAGTTTCTTCTTAAGAAGTTCTAACTCAAGAAGTTGAGCGCCTTCTCCAAATAGTTCCATCGCTTCTGCGTATACTTGATACTCGCCTCTTTGAGGGTATACGCTCACGTAGCCCGTAATAATTACTTCATCACCATCTTTGATGGTAGAAGGCATGAATCTTGTGTTTTGAGCAAACATCACAGCCTTGATTGCACTCTCCTCATCCTTTAAGGAGAAGTAGACGTGACCACTAGGGTAACGTTTTAAATTAGAAATCTCGCCTTTAAGACGTAATCCTCTAAGTGTAAAGTCATTATCAAACATTTGTTTGATATATCTATTTAATGCACTTACAGAAAAGACGTCATTACTTATCATAGAACTTTATCGAGAACTCCGTTTACAAATTTGTAATCATCTTTTTCAAGGAACTTTTTAGCAAGCTTAACCGCAATGTTAATTACAATACTTTTATCAACTTCTTGAGTTGTTTTATGAGTATAACTCATAATTAGTATTGCTTGCTCTAACAAATTAAGACGATCAAATTTCCATTTTGGCATTTGTGCCTGGAATTTGCTTTTAATCTCGCTTAGGTGTGCTAAAGATTTGATGACTAGTTCCTTACAGAAGAAGGAAATTTCATCATAGTTAACCTCAAAAACAGAAGTCATTATTTCTTCAACAGAAAACTCTTGCCCCATGTTTACATACATTAATGCATCATAGATGCAAGTCATGACTAATTCATGCTCTTGGTTGCGAGATAAAAACAAACTTTCCATAACTATTTAACTTCGTCCACCGATACCTCAATTTCAAAAGGAACAGCTTCAACATAAACTTCAAGTGCATGAGCAATTTCCTTTTGGAGTTCTAAGCATACATCAGTTAATTTGGCTCCCCTTTTAATAGTGACATGAATACCAATTTCAACCCTTCCGTCTTTTTTAAAGACGACTTTGACAGGTTGTTTAACTTTTGCCGCTTCTTTTAATGAAGTGTGGCCGACTGCTGCTTCTGCTAAACAAGCGAAAACTTTACGAGAAATCGCAAGTTCTCCGCCTCTATCGCTAGAATTTATATAAATATAATCAGCCATTATTATTTAAGTCCTTCTTCAACAAATTTAACGACATCTTCCTTAAGGAAATGGAAGGATGCGATTGCTGCTTTTGCAGGGGCAGAAGTACCGAATGTATCGATGCCCATTACGTGTGCAGCATACTTATGCCAACCAAAGGTTGAAAGCATCTCAATTGCAAAACGTTTGCATCTACAAATGCCCATAACTTCTTGTTTATATTCTTCACTTTGATTATCAAAGTCATACCAAGAAGGCATTGAAACGACTCTTACGTCGATTCCTTTGGCAAGTAATTCTTTTTGTGCTTCCACTGCTAAACCAACTTCAGAACCGGTTGCAATTAAAGTGGCATCTAAATGGTCTTCTTCTTTTGAAATGATGTAAGCTCCTTTGGAGACTTCTTTGTATTTACTTCCTAAAATTGGAAGATTTTGTCTAGAAAGAATTAATGCAGTTGGAGTTTCCTTACTTTCAAGTGCACGTTTCCATGCAGCATATGTTTCACGTGAATCACATGGGCGAATAACGTTGAAATTTGGAATACTTCTTAGCATAGCTAAGGTTTCAATTGGTTGGTGAGTTGGCCCATCTTCTCCGACTGCAATTGAGTCGTGTGAGAAGAGGTAAATTGCTGGAAGTCTGCTTAAAGCAGCCATTCTAATAGCAGCTTTCATATAATCCGCAAAGACTAAGAAACAACCAACATATGTTTTAACTCCGCCATGGAGCAACATACCATTTTGAGCTGAGGCCATTGCGAATTCTCGAATGCCCCAGTTAATATTTCTGCCTTTGGCAGTTTTTGGTTCAAAATTAATTCCACCATCAATTTTGGTCATAACTGAACCAGCAACGTCTGCTGATCCACCCATCAAGAATGGAATTTTATTATAAAGTTCATTTAAGCATTTACCAGAAGCATTTCTTGATGCTAAAGCATCATCTTCGGCAAACTTAGGCTCTTTAGTAAAGTAAGCTGAAACGTCTCCTGCAAGTGCTCTTTCAAAACGTTTTGCAGCACCTGTATGGCTTTCTTTCCAGGCATTAACTTCTTTATCATAAGCCTTATGAGCTTCTTCACCGCGTTTGATAAATGTATTTTTGAAGTGATTATAAACTTCTTCTGGAACTTCAAATTGTCCAAATTTATAACCATAGAATGCTTTAGCATTCGCACCATCTTCATCACCAAGTGGGCTACCATGAACTTTATTTGTTCCTTGTTTGGCTGAACCATAACCGATTACGGTATGAACGATGATTAAAGTTGGTTTGGATTTAGATGATTTTGCTTTATTTATTGCTTCATCAATTGCTTCGACATCATTACCATCATTAACTTCTAAAACGTTCCATTCACTAGCTTTAAAGCGTAATTTGACGTTTTCAGAGAAACTTAAATCAAGTTTTCCATCTAGAGTAATGTTATTGGCGTCATAGAATAAAATTAATTTACTTAATTTTTGGTGACCTGCCAATGAAATAGCTTCTTGGGATATGCCTTCTTGTAAGCATCCGTCACCGCATAAAGCATATGTATAGTGATTACAAAGTAATTTTCCTTGTGGATATTGAGCCTTAACAGCTCTTTCAGCCATAGCCATACCAACAGCTTGAGCGATGCCTTGTCCTAAAGGGCCGCTAGTAGCATCAACACCAGCAGTATGTCTAAATTCTGGATGTCCAGGCGTAAGACTACCTAGTTGTCTAAATGCTTTTAAGTCATCAATGGATACTTTGTATCCAGCAATGTGAAGCATTACGTAAAGAAGAGAACTAGCGTGGCCTGCAGAGAGAACAAAACGGTCTCTATTAAACCACAATGGATCTTTTGGATCGGCGATTAAATGACGAGTAAAAAGGGTATACATAATAGGAGCACTACCAAGTGCCATACCTGGGTGACCGCTTTTTGCTTTGTTAATTGTATCAATTACGGTTGCTCTAATAGCGCTGATTGAAAGTTGTTGTAATTCTTTTTCGTTCATTGTTTTCTCCTTACTATTCAACAATCTTAATTCCAAGGTCTTCTAATTGGTCTGGATCTACTGGACATGGAGCGTTACTCATTGGGCAACTTGCCTTAAGATTCTTTGGGAAAGCAATGACATCACGAATGTTTTCTGTTCCACAGATTATCATAGATAATCTTTCTAGACCAAAGGCAATTCCACCATGTGGAGGAGTTCCATATTCAAATGCTTTAACGAAATAACCAAACTTACGAGCAATATCTTCATCAGAGAAGCCTAAAATATTGAATACTTTCTTTTGCATGTCTTGATCGTAAATTCTAAGTGAACCACCACCAGCTTCGTATCCATTTATGACAATGTCATATGCTGCAGAAAGAACTTTACTTGGATCGCTGTCTAAGTATTGTTCAGTCTCAGGTGTTGGGCGAGTGAACGGGTGATGTAAGGCTTTGTATCTACCTTCAGTTTCACTATATTCGAATAATGGGAAGTTAACAACCCATAACAAATCATATGTATTTGGTTTAACTAAACCAAGTTTGTGTGCATATTGACTACGTAAAGCACCAAGGGCAAAGCAAACTTTATCATGTTCGCCCGCTAAAACGAGAATCAAATCATTAACTTTTGCTTCAGTTTTTGTAACTAAGTGCTTGACTTGTTCTTCATTCATAAACTTAAGAAGTGATGATTCAACACCATTTTCAGTAACTTTATAAACACCAATTCCACCGAATCCAAACTTCTTTGCTTCGAGTGTTAATTGGTCAATGACCTTTCTAGAGGTTTCTGGAGCTTGACCAGGAATAACGATAGCCTTGATTGATTTTGCTTCTCTATAGCCGTTAAATTCGCTTTTTTGAAGTATTTCAGTTACATCAATAAGATGTAGACCGAATCTAGTATCAGGTTTATCGCTTCCATAGACATCGACTGCTTCCGCATAATCCATTCTGCGAAGTGGAGTTTTAATATCAACACCAATTGTTTCTTTAAATGTTTTCTTTAAGAAACCTTCCATGATTGTAAGAACTTCATCTTGATCAAGGAAGCTCATTTCTAAGTCAATTTGCGTAAATTCAGGTTGTCTATCTTGACGTAAATCCTCATCTCTAAAACAACGAGCGATTTGATAATATCTTTCCATTCCACCAATCATCAAAAGTTGCTTGAATAATTGTGGAGATTGTGGAAGAGCATAAAATGCTCCATGTGTAACTCTTGATGGAACAATATAGTCTCTTGCACCTTCAGGAGTTGAAAGTGTCAAGCACGGAGTTTCAACTTCCACAAAGCCGTTTTCATCGAAATATTCATGTGCGCAATGGACAATTTTTGCTCTTTTCTTTAGGTTTTCTTGTAAACAAGGTCTACGTAAATCGAGATAACGGTATTTTAAACGTAAATCTTCAAGGGCATCAGTTTCATCTGCGATGATCATTGGAGTAGTTTTAGCTCTGCTAAGAACCTTGATTTCTTTAACCAATACTTCTATTTCGCCAGTTTTCAAGTTCTTGTTTGGAACATCCTTTTTAGCAACTTTACCTTTTGCTTGAATTACATATTCATTACGAATATCTGGAATCTCAACACCTTCACCGACGGTTAATTGGATAATTCCACTTCTATCTCTTAAATCGATAAAAGTAAGACTTCCTAAGTCTCTTTTCTTTGAAACCCAACCGACCAAGGCAACTTCTTTTCCAACGTCTTTAATGCTTAAATCTGTGTTATAACAACTTCTTAACATATTTATTCCTCCTCAGTAGGAGCTGCATTCATATCAGCATAATATTTATCAATCATAGAATGTAATACATTCTCAAGATCTTCTAATTTTACCATTGTTTGTTCTTGGGTCTTTAAGTTTTTGACGGCAACTTCCTTACGTGCAATTTCGTCTTCGCCAACGATAATGGCAAATTTGGCACCTTTTCGGGCAGCTATCTTAAACATAGCACCCATTGATTTAGTTGAATAATTCATTTCGCCGCTAAATCCACCTTCTCTTAACATATCTGCAAGAACAAAGTTCTTTTGAATAATGTCATCAGTCATACCCATAAGGTAGAAATCAAGTCCAAAGTGGATTCCGTTTTGTTGCATTTGTGATTTGATAATGTAAGCAAGTCTTTCAATACCAAAGGCTACACCAACACCTTCTAAAGAAGGTCCGCCAACTTCTTGAAGCAAGTTAGCATAGTGACCACCAGCGCCTAATGCACCAACATCATCGATTCCTTCCTTCTTTTCGAAGTGGTATTCAAAGACAACTCCGGTATAGTAATCGAGTCCTCTAACGAGGGTTGGATCGATTTCAGTTTCAATTCCAACGCTCTTTAAGATAGCGATAACGCTCATCAAATAGGCTTTTGCAGCTGGTGAGAGATAATCTATCATCTTTGGAGCGTCTTTAATGATTTCTTTATCTTCTGGAACTTTGCAATCCAAGATACGAAGAGGGTTTTGCTCTAATCTTCTTTTGCAATCTGAACACATTTTATCAATATGTTTAGAGAAATAATCTCTAAGTGCTTGTCTATAGGCATTTCTAGATTCTTCATCACCTAAAGAGTTAATTAAAACTTTAACGTCTTCAAGACCAACTGAAAGAAGAATTCTTTGACCCATTGTAATAACTTCAGCATCTTGATAAACGCCTGGAGCACCAATAGCTTCAACACCAAATTGATTAAACTGACGATATCTTCCAGCTTGTGGTCTTTCGTATCTAAAACATGGACCAACATAGCGATATTTAAGTGGAAGATCAGCGTTTGCGTGTAATTTATTTGAAACTATGCTACGCATAATTCCTGCGGTAAGTTCTGGTCTAAGTGTTACGCTTCTTCCGCCCTTATCATCGAATGTATACATTTCTTTATTGACGATATCACTTGATTCTCCAACGCTTCTTAAAAATAAAGGAGTGTGTTCAATAATTGGAGTACGAATTTCTTGATAACCGAATTCAGATGCCACCATCATGGCTGTATGTTCGATCATTGTATAAAGATTTGCTTCGTCTGCAATTATATCGTGCGTTCCTTTAACTGGGTTAATTTCCATAAAAAAATACTCCTAAATTAATCAATTACATTATAGTACTATGTACTTATAAAGACAACAGATTATTAAGGAGTACGATTTTTATCTTTTTTAGTGGGTTGAACGATTAACTTCGTAGACAGATTTGACATTTAAAAGGAAGTTAACAACATCTTGCAAAACGTGAGCGTCCGCAACATAAATTGTGACTGAAATTGTCGTCGTCATTGTGTTTGGATGGAACACGCCGTTAATAGCTGTGACATTGATCTTTTTCTGGCTGAAAACTTGCATGATATCCATGAGTAATTCAGGTCTTTCAAAACACTCAATTTTAAGGTCAACTGGGTAGGTTGAAGCCTTCAAATTTTCCTTCCAAAAAACTTCAATTAAACGCTTCTTTTCGTTAGCAATATTCGGGCAATCTTTACGGTGAACTGTGATGCCTTTACCTTTGGTAATATATCCAACAATTTCATCTCCAGGAATAGGTGTACAGCAGTTGCCTAAAGTGATAGCAATATCACCTGCATTTCCACTTACATAAACTGGTGATTTATTAGTGTCACTTTCTCTAATTTTTGATAGCTTTAAGACGTCATCTTGCTTCTTCAAATTAAGGAAATCGATAATAGCTCCAGGAACCGGATTTTTGTTTGCAATTCCGATGCAAAGTTCATCTAAATCTTTGACACTAAATTTGTTTAAAACGTTCTCATTATCGCAATACTTAATTGCGTCTGATTCGCCAATTCCGATTTGTTTAAAAGCTTCAATAAGAGATGCTTTTCCTCTATTAATTTTTTCTTCTTTAGTAAACTCAGCATTCTTTTTTGTTAAAAACTTACGAATGTGAGATTTAGCAAAGCCGGTAGTTGCAATGTTGAGCCATCCTTCGTTAGGTCCTTGTGACCTATCACTGGTCTTAATTTCAACAATATCGCCTGTTTTAAGCTCTCTATTAAGCGGAACCATAACATTGTTAACAATTGCTCCAACCATCTTTTCTCCGACCTTAGTGTGAATCTTAAAGGCAAAATCAATTGGAGTTGCACCAGTTGGAAGTTCAACAACTTTGCCAAGAGGAGTAAAGACATAAACATTTGCATTAAAAATATCATTTGAAAGAGTATCTACGTACTCTTTTGCATCAGCATTGTCTTCTGACATATTAACCATATCTCTAAACCAGTGTAATTGTTCTTCAATTTCTTTTTGCTCTTTACGTGGGTTGTAGTTACTACCTTCTTTGTATCTCCAGTGAGCCGCAACACCACTTTCAGCGATTTCATCCATTTCTTTAGTTCTAATTTGAATTTCAAAAACATTTCCATCGCCTGAAAGAATACATGTATGAAGTGATTGATACATGTTTGGCTTTGGCATAGCAATATAATCTTTAAAACGGCCTGGAAGAGGTTTATATGTCGCGTGGATGATACCTAATATTTCGTAACAGTTAAGTTCTGTTTCGGTAATAATACGGAGTGCTAAAATGTCAAAAATTTCATCAAATGTTCTACCTTTAATGTAGATTTTTCTATAAATAGAATAGATAGATTTAACTCTCGATTCCATTTCAAACTTAATGCCTTTTTCAAAAAGGTCATCAGCAATCTTTTTTGCCATTTGGTTAAGTGAGTTTTGTCCATTTTTAACTTTGGATTCAACCATCTTAATAATTTCACGATATTTTTCAGGTTCAAGATATTTCAAAGATAAGTCTTCAAGTTCGGATTTAACTTGATACATACCTAAACGGTGAGCGATCGGAGCGAAAACCTCAAGAGTCTCTCTTGCAAGCACTTTTTGGCGCTCAGGAGAAAGGAAATCAAGGGTTCTCATATTATGAAGTCGGTCTGCAAGTTTAATCAAAATAGCCCGAACATCTCTTGCCATTCCAAGGAAAATCTTGCGGTGATCTTCATAAACGAGTTCGTCTTCACTGCGGTGAGAAAGTTTTAAACGTTGAATCTTAGTTAAAGAATCAACGATATTCATTACATCTTCGCCGAATTTATCTTTAATTTGCTCTAAGGTGACATCAGTATCTTCAACAGTGTCGTGTAAAAGACCTGCAATAAGAGTTGAAGGACCACAACCAATATCTGCTAATATATAGCAGACTTCGATTAAGTGATGAATATAAGGTTCGCCTGATTTTCTTGATTGGCCTTTATGAGCGGCTTCAGCAAACTTATAAGCTTCTTCAATTTTAGCTCTAGCTTCTGGATTAGAAATGTAGACGAAAAACTTTTCCTTAACTTCTTGGAAAGTATGTAATTTCATCTTAGTTTCAACGGTCTTCTTTTCCATACTTACGTGTAATTATACATCATTTTACTTTCTTTGAAAGAAAAAAGGATAGCAATTAAGCTACCCTTATGTTTCTTAAAAGTTATTTACTTATGCTCGTATAAGTGTGAGAGATCGTATTCAATTCCATCAATGGCAATCTCATATGTTTGACAATCCATTGATTCAAATTTTCCTCTTGTTCCGAGAAGTTTTGGAACGGCTTCAGTGTCGCCAAGTTCTTCGTGCAAATAGTCGGCGCCAGGAGCATAAACGGTTCTGTCTTCATCTCTTTGTTTATCTCTCAAAGTAGTATGGAACTTCCAATAACCATTTGTAGCATTAGTTTTTTCAGTTGGTTTATCTGGAGAATAATATTCAGTTTGATCTGGTGAATCTAATAAGGCAATTGAAATAACATCATTACTAGTTGCTTTTGCAGAATAAACTCCGATGTATTTTCCATTCCATGGAAGTTCGCTATTAGTAGTAAACACTTGCATAGAAAATTCTGTGGTACTACCTTCTTTAAATTTAATTTCGATTTCTGCCGCTCCAGTAGTTTCATCTGCAGCTAAGGTTCCAAGATAGTATGGATAGAAACCTTTTGCGTCTCTATGATAATCGCCGCTGAAAAATCTCATTATATCAGTTTCGTGTCTATAGACACCTAAAATGTATCTTTTTCCTTCTTCAACTGTTTTAGCTAACTTATAATCGCCAAATTCTTCTTTTAAAACTGGTGAATGATCGGTTGTATCTTCTGGTGGTACTGGGTCAGGTTTAAATTCTTGTTCTTTGTTTCCTTGTTCTGGTTCGCTGTTTTTCTTCCAGAACATTAAATCTTCAAGACTACAGCTTGCAAGTAAAAAACCACCAATTAAAGGGACTAAGAATAATCTTTTTTTCATAGTATTCTCCTCTTTTCTAAGAATATTATACAATATTCGCTTTTTAATAAAAGAAAAAGCATCCAAATGGATGCCTTCTCTTTGAAAAATACGATGATTATGCTTTTTTATAAATGCACAAATTTGTTATTAAGTCTGCTGTTAAACCAAGTTTTTCGTTAGTGGTATCGTAACCCAAATATCTTACATAAGAAGAATCGTCTGATTTTTCAATTTTAAAAGTGACTAAACCTGTTTCGGCATCTATAGATATTTCAAAATTTTTATTAGCAGGAGTTTTGGAAATACTAACACCACCTGATGCAGTCATTCCGATTAATTGCTCGGTTGTTGCTTTAATGTTAAATTTTTCACCGGAAGATACAAATACGAAATAATCATTGTCATATTTAGCAGAAATTTCGATATTGTCGCTATATGTTTCAATATTTAATTTTTCAAAACCATCTGAATTTTTCATATCGGCACCTGAAGAGCTCATTAAAAGTTTGTCCGCATTTTTTGCAATTAAGTAGAAATGGTCCGTAGCATTAAGTTCTGACGCATTTTTAACTATTGTTAAACAAAGTTTTAAATCCGACACAGTAATTCCATTAACTTTCACAACATATGAACTTCTAAAAATGCCATAAACATATGTTGTTCCCGTTTGTAATGTTTGTGTTGCTGTTGCTGGATTTGAATCATAAGAAGTTCCATCGAACCATTCAAAATCTGTTGGAGAAAGATAATCATCTCTAATACTTTCCTCGTTATAAACGAGATTTACATCAGGAAGACCAGTTGGATCAAAACTTTCACCAGAAACATAATCCATTTTATCTGCGCGGAATGAAACTGGAGCAACGACTTCTTTTATTGTTGCTTGAACACCAGTTCTTGTTGAAATTTTTAATGAGTCAAGACCGACGTTAAAACTATTATGAGGTTCTAAACGAATCTTATTTGTGTTGTCTGGGAAAACATAAGTTTTCAATAGTCCAGTATCTTTATCATTATAGAATTGAGAATTTGAGAACGGAGAACCACCAGAACGAGTTGTTTGCAAACAATAAGTGTTCTTTGAAGTTGCGGTCCCATATTCAAATTTCATTTCAATCATCGAAAATACTTCGTTTTCTTTATTTAAAGAAATTTCGATAAAACCATTCGTTAAAGCAACACCTTGAATTTTATCTTCTTCTCCACTGCCAGATTTTTTAGCTTTTTCAATTCTAATATTGAAAGCATCGTCAGAAATATTAACTTCTTTAGCAGTTCCAGTTAATGTGTGAAGTATTGTGTCTTCTTCATCGTTATACATTGCTCTAAAATCATAATTCTTAGTTGTCACATAACTAGGATTTTCTTCAAATGAAATGAAAATTGATTTTATGCAGCAATTACCAGGAGATTTATAATTTAAATCTGCCGCAGCTTCTGATGCGCTATATTCTGGTGTTTGAATATCAATTAAAATGTTGCCGGCAGCAGGAGTTATTGAACTTGATGAACTATATGTTGAAAGGACATTTCCATATGGTTTTTCTAAAGTTACATTGTCAATAAATGTAGAATCACCAACTTTAACTGTCATATGGGACAAAGAGTTTGTGGAGCTAGCTTCAATTGAAATTGATTTTACTACTCTAGAATTAAGTGCTTCAAATTTTACTCTTGTTTCAGGATTTGGATCGCTTCCGTTTCCGCCAGATAAGCCAAAACAAAGTCCGCCATTACCCGAATGAGCTTTAACACCTTTTTCACGATAATAGTCCCATTCAATTCCTCTAAGATTTACTCTTCCTTCTTTTTTATCAAATTTTGATAAATCTTTGTATGGTTGACTTGAATCGTTATTAAATTGCCATAAATAATCATTCTCGCCATTAAAATCGATAACAGTAATTTTGAAAGTTTTAGTTAAATTTCTATTATATGTGTTTGTAACAGTTATTTGAGCACTTCCTGGTCTAACACCTAAAACAGTTGCTTTTCGAGTGTTTGTTTCATCAACTGTGTATTCAACGGCATCTCCACTTAAAGCCCATTCAATTTCTTTTTCGCTATCGTCAGTTGGAGATGGACTTAAAGAAACACTTAAATCTTTTGATTCACCAACCTTTAGTTGGAAAGGAGCGCTAGGATTAAGAGAAATAGATGTCGCATGTTGTTTCATGTCTTCTGGAGTGACATCACCTGGATGAACGCCGTCATCCTTTGGCTCTTCTTCCTCTTGTTCTTTATCTGCAAGGAAACCAAAAGGTTTCCAATTTCCGATACTTAATCTAGTTAAAGCGTTATCACAAGAACAAAGTAAAAACGCAATTGGTAAAAATAGAAGCAATTTCTTTTTCATAATTAGGCTCCTTTTAACATATTAATAATCATTATATAACAAAAAAACGCGTATATTTAAGCGCATTTTGCGTGTCTACGCGTGGAAATAAATCAATTAAATCTAAATAATTACATTTTAGTGATAAAATCACTAACTCTAAATTCGACAGTCGTTTTCCCGTGGTAAGTTGAGGTTAATAAATTACCAAATAAATCAATGGATGAATGTGATTTTATTTCGCTTTCATTCATATTAAATCCAAGTATCTTCGAATTGATCGAAATTGGGGTCGATAAATGCTTTCCGAAACTAATAAATTGAAGTGATTTTGTAGGTAAATCTTTTAGTGAAAATGTTGGTTCTGGAAAACCGATTCCGAAAGGCGAAAATTCGCGTAAAATTCCGTAATTTGTGAAGTTAATATCTTGGAGTTTTATTTCAATTGAAGGTGGTTCAACTTTAGTAAATTTATACTCACGACAAAGCTTAATAAAATCACTCTTGAATGCTTCTAAATCAGTCTCTTTTATGGTTAGTCCTCCAGCGAAGGCGTGACCGCCTCCTCCGACTATATACTTACTTAAAGTTTCGAATGCTTTTTGAACATTAAATCCTTCTTTTGAGCGAATACTTCCTTTAAGGAAGGTCTTATCAATTGAGTCATTTGTGAAAACAATAACTGGAACATTATATTCATTCAAAAGTTTGTTTGCGATAAGCCCAATTAAGCCTTCTTTTATGTCTAATTTGATGACAATTCCTTCTTCATTAAACATGTCTTTTGGAAGGTCTTCCACCGCTTCTTTTGTGAGCGTTTTTCTAAGCTCATTTGTGTTTTTAATCCATGAAGAAATCTTAAAAATTTCATCCTCATCTTCGCTTAATAAAAATTTCACCAAAAGATTGATATTTTTATCATCCACAAGACGTCCAACAGCGTTAATTTTTGGGGCGACTTCTAGCCCAAAACTTTTCTCGGTGATTGACTCACCTTCAATAAGTGACATTAAGGTCGGATATCTATTATTTCTTAGATTATCTAAGGCGATTCTAACTACATTTCGATTAAAGTTTCTTAATTCCATCATATCAGAGATAGTTGCAAGACCTGCTAAAGTAGTTAAATAAGGATCATATGATCCTAAAAGAGCAGCAGATGTAATTAAAGACATAAAAGCACCACAGCCAAATTCCTCTGAAATATGTGAGACACTTGGATGGATAATGCCTAAAGCACAAACTTGTTCTTCTGGAGTTTCGTGATGATCAATTACAATAACGTCCATTCCAAGTTCATTTGCCTTATCTATTGCCTCATGTTGGCTAATACCATTATCTACAGTGATAATAAGACTAAAACCGGCTTCTTTAATCTTTATAACGTTGTTAACGTTAAGACCATAGCCATCGTTATATCTTGTTGGAATGTAGTAAGCTGCTTTATAACCTAATTTTTCGAAAGTTTTGGCCATAATTGCGGTCGAACAAATTCCATCACAATCATAGTCGCCATAAATAATAACTTTTTCTTTATTTTCGATAGCTTTAAAGATTCTATCCTTGATCTTTTGCATATCGGGAGGTGCATTATAATCAGGTAGTTTAAGTTCGCTTAAAGGCTTAGTGAGTTCTTTATAATCGTCCTCACTAAGAGAATAGTAGTTTAAAATTTCTTTCCTAAAATCCATAAAATAAAAGGGCATAAATGCCCTTTATAAAATTAGTCGTTAATACCGATGAAGATTGTTTCTTCTGGTTCGCTTGAATTGCGTCTTGCGGCTTGTTTTGGTTTATTGTCTTTATTAAACCATTTAATCTTTGGAAGATGAATCTTGGAGAATAATCTTTCAAATGCACCAGCAAGTGGACCTGCGACACAAAGAAGTGCGATAACTGCAACGACTTCACCGATCATTGCTGAAGCAAATAAGAGAGCTGTGTTTTCGACACCAAATCCGAAGAAGTTGATGATAACATAAATGTTAATAAGCATGAATGCAAACATAGCAGATGCAGATTTGCCAATAGCTTTAACCATTGTTTCTTTTCTAACTTCTTTAGTAAGCTCGAATTTGCCTTCTTTAAGCATTGTTTTCTCAGTCGAGATATAGAATAATGATGCAAGCATCATAGTAACAGCAACAACTGGCATTGCAAGGGAAGTAATGGCAGTTGTACCAATGAATCTCATTCCAACCATGACACCATAGGCAATTGCAGTTGTGCCAGTAGTGACAAGAAGGACAGAAAGTCCTCTTGATGGGCGGAATCTAAATGCAAAATATAATGCAATACCAACGATTGAGATACCTGTTGCTAAAGCAACATAACCTTGGCTTGGTGTATAGATTAATTCTTGAGAATTTCTAACTGCGGAATATGTAAGTTCATTTGATGGCATAACATCGATCAAATTTTGATTGAGTGTTTCTTCAAGTGCACTACGTTGTTCTTCGCTTAATTTTTCATTTACATTTAATGTAAAGAAATAATATTCTTGAGTTTCTTGGTTTTCTTCACTTTCGTAAACATATTTAGAAACTTTCTTAAATTCGACTTGATCTTCAATTCCTTTAACTGAAGCATAATCTGTGTCTTTTAAGACATATTGGACATATGAAGACGCATCAGAAATAAGTGGATTATCGTTATCAGCTTTAACTGATGTATAAATTACAGTTGTATCACTAACAGCCTTTTCAACATTGAGTGGTGATTTTGTTGGTGACATAACACCAAATACAACAATACATGCAACTGCAGCTGCTGATAAAACACCGAAGATAATGGAGATGATTCCTTTTCTCTTTGTGAAATCAACTTTCTCATATGGAGCTTCGTAAGTTGGTTTTTCTTCTACTGCCATAATATTTGGCACTTTTTCACCATCAATGTTAAATACATTGTGTTTTTGTTGTAAGTTGGTTGAATTTGTTACAAGATACATCAAAAGTTTGAAGACAAGTAAGTTCATTAACAAGGTGAATACTGCACCAAAGAAGAGAACAACACCTAATGGTTTAAGAGCTGTTCCACCAAGGGCATACATCATTAAGCCTGAGAAGGCTAAGATAATACCAGCATCAATATTGATGAGGTTTGTCTTCTTGCTTGCTTCTTGGTTAGCTTTCTTAATTGTACGTCCTTTGTAGACTTCTTCTTTGAAACGGTTAACATATGCGATTTCACCAAATAACACACCAGCGGAAAGGATAATAAATCCAATAACTGCTGGAATATTGAATAAAACGTGCATTGAGGTGAATGAAACTAATGTAACAAAAAGTGTTCCAAGAGAAGTTGCAATAATTGCAAGAGCACTTAAACGATAGTAAACGATTAAAAGTAATGAAACAATTACAACAGCGATAGCGACAGCAATAAATGTCTTGGATGTTAACTTAATGTTAACGTTATTACCTAAGCTTAAAAGTGATTCGGCAGAAGCTGATAAAACTCTAGCATTTGTGAAATAATCAACTGTCATTGTAGATTCAGAAACACTAATTGTTGGGCAGCTAACTTCAAACTTATATGCGCTTGCTTTGAGAAGTCCAACTAAATAGTTGGCTCGTGCGTTATCGTCCTTTAAACCGGAGATATCTAATTGGTTTGGATTATCTTGTTCGGCTGTAGCACACATATAGAAGATTTCGGTTTCTGCTTCTTTTGAATCTTCGTACCAGATTGATTCTGGATTGAATGCCATTAAGACTTTTTCTCTTGCGATTGGATCTTTATTAAGTGATTCTAAACTTTCGCCTTTTCCTTCATCAAAGTTAGCCCAAAGATAAAGA
>JAEEGL016038193.1_pt1 | contig 23222 bp, 22 predicted proteins | sample 9134231 | NCBI WGS metagenome assembly JAEEGL01 (sample SAMN16246548, study PRJNA631951) | gut metagenome | biome: gut microbiome; feature: rumen; material: fiber-attached | host: Bos | place: Iran: Karaj | collected 2018-10
AAGGGCTACAGTGGCTACTACAACCTCGAGCCAAGCTACAAGTATTACATCGATGACATTGATACTCAGCTCAGGAAGGACTATGAATACATCACAAGCCTTGTCTAGATACTATCTGTTCTTTGCCGCAGGCGATGCTGCGGGAAAGACAACAGAGCTCATGTCTCTGGACGACATTGAAACAAAGATAGGAAGAGTCTCCGGTCTGATGGAAAGTTCTGCAAGCCAGAACCACAGCGACCTGAAAAGCTGGGAGGTCACAGACGACACCGAGCAGAACCTCTGGCTCCTGAGGCGTTATCTCAAAGACGGCGTTGTCACAATCGAGAACACTGTAGAGGCCCTTGTCAGCTGGATAAAGGAAACCGGTGCAGTGCAAAAGAAGTACATCGGCCCAAGCAGCCTCAAGGCTCTTGAGTCTATCATGGAGGGCAAGGACCCACTTACCACCGGACTAAACGGAACCACATGTGGGGGCATAATGCGCTGCCCTGCGGCAGTGTGGGCATCGATTCTTCTGAAACAGGACCTGGACCAGTGCGTCTTCAACGCCCTGGTTCCTACGCACTACACTTCCGTTGCCATGGAAAGCGCCTATGCCTACGCCTATGCACTTAAAGCAGCAATAGAGGGGAAAGGCAAAGATGAAATCTACAACCAAGCAATCAAAGGGTGTGAAGTAGGCCTTTCGAAGGCTCCGTGGATCTGGGCTGGAGCCAATCTTCTTGAGAGACTGAAGTACCTGAACACACTCAACCTGAAAGATTGGGATGAGAAGAAGCTGAAAAGATTCCTCTATGGTGTTCTGGGTACGGGTCTGCCAAGCTATGAGACTTCCGCTGCGGTTGCAGCTTTTGCAATGTACACAGATTCCCCGGTCAAAGCACTGTTTCTCTCATCAGAGACAGGAGGGGATACCGATACAATCGCGGCCCTTGTCGCATCGCTTTTGAGCATGATGAACACAGAGGAGATTCTCCCGCAGAGCATCGGATCTGCTTTGCTGGAGCACTACAAGCTGCCATGAAACTTGAGAGAAACGCTTCGGTATGCATGAAGGCACTTCCGTTCTGGATGCTTCCATATACCTTCTACATGTACTATCTCAGCCTCTTTCTGATGGAGAAGGGGCTTACCTCGAGTCAGATCACGCTTCTGATGTCCATCACAAACGGGACCTCCCTTGTGTTCTCGTTCATAGCTTCCCCCATAGTGGACCGTCTGGGCAGAAAGAACACGCTTCTGATATTTGACCTTCTGTCCTCAGCCGTCCCCGCCGCGATCCTTCTGGTGTCACAGAGCTTCGTCCCTGCGATGATAGCCTTGGGGCTGTCAGGCCTTAACAGGGTGATGAGCACGGCCTACTACCTGGTTCTGATAGAGGACACCTCCGACAGAAACAGCATGGACAGCATGAACATGTTCAACATCATCACCGTCGTCTCTGGAGTGGCAACGCCGCTTGCGGGAATTGTTGTGTCCAAGATGGGTCTGATCCGCGGTGAGAACCTCTTTCTTATAGTTTCTGTTGTCCTGATGACCAGCCAGGCCATCATCAGACACTTCTTCATCACGGAGACCCCGACCGGGATCAAGGTGAAGGAAGCAAGGGCAAAATTCAGCTTCAAGGACGTTCTTCGCTCATACAAGGGCACAATCGAGCATCTTTTCAAGAACAGGCGCCTTCTTGCCGCCCTTCTGATCAATGCAATCATGTACGTCTACTACAACCTGGGTACCACAACAAGCATGCTGTTCACACCATACTTTGCTCACTACAGGAACCTGACCGGCATTGTCCTTGCATCAATAGGGTCCATCTACTCAGTGGGAACGCTCTTTTCGATGCTTGTGATCAACCCGCGCATAGACAGACATTCGATCCATGCCTACATTCTGATTTCGGCTCTGGTATCCATGGTCGGTTTTGCCATGATCATCCTGTGCCCGACGGGGAACACTGTGCTGCTGATCTCTGCCGTGGTCCTTCTGGCACTCGGATATGGGGTTCTTAAATCCTCAGCTGATGCACTTCTTGCTATGGAGACGGACGGAGAGTTCGGAGCAGGGATCTACTCGCTTTCGTTCGTGCTGTCCGCTGTCTTCTCCATCCTTGCGCTTCAGCTTGTGGATGTTCTGTACATCAAATCGCCTAACTGGCTCTTCGGCCTATCGGCGATACTCGTCGCCTTGATAATAATAATCGCAATTCCATATGCCCGTCCCCAAAAGGAGGTCACAAATGCTTGATTTCGAATACAGCCTGAAAACCAACATCGTCTTCGGTGAGAACAGAAGCGACAGTGCAGGGGAGCTCTGCAAACGGTTCGGTGCCAAGAAGGTTCTTGTCGTCTATGGCGGTGACTATCTGCAGAAGTGCGGCCTTCTGGACAGGATACTCAATTCAATCAAGAAGAACGGCCTGGAGTATGCCCAGTTCTCGGAGGTGATTCCAAGCCCCACCCTTGAGAGCATAGGTAAAGGCCTTGAGGTCTTCAGAAGGGAGAAGTGCGATTTCATCCTCTCCATAGGAGGAGGCTCTGCCATTGATACCGGCAAGGCGATTGCCCTTGGCACCCAGACGGCGACAATCGAAGAGCTTTGGGAGCGTGTGTTTCTGAACTATGAGGCGCTTGAGACCCCAGTCAAGTCCGGTGTGATTCTTACCACTGCAGCTTCCGGAAGCGAGACCGGTGAGTCCTGTGTGATCGCCTATGGCAACAAAAAGCAGATTGGAACCACGGCCTCCTGCCAGCCGGCATTCGCCATACTGGACCCTGTGAACCTTCTCACGCTCCCTCCGTTCCAGACCGCCTGTGGAGCTGCGGACATCTTCAGCCATCTGCAGGAACGCTATTTTGTCAATGTGCCTCACAACGACCTCAATGACAGGTTCCTTGAGGCAGCCATGAGACTGACAGTCCAGACCTCTGAGCTTCTGCTTCTTCATCCTGAGGATCTGAACTTGAGAGCCCAGCTGATGTGGACCTCCACAATAGGACACAACGGACTTTTGGATGTTGGACGAAACGGTGGTGACTGGGCCTGCCATTTCATCGAGCATGAGATTTCAGCAAGACTTCCAATAGTCCATGGAGAGGGCATGGCCATGATCACGCCATCCTGGTTGAGGTTCGTCTCAAAACGGCCCGAGTGCAGAGCCCGCATGATGCAGTTCGCTTCCCGCGTCTGGGGAGCTGAGTTCCCGGAGGACGGGGACTACAATTTGGAGCTTGCAATCGAAAGACAGACCAACTGGTACAAGCTTCTTGGTCTGCGTTATAATCTCAAAAGTGTTGAAGGTTTCTCTGACGCCTTGGCGCGAGAGATAGCGGATGCCTTTGACTGGAATCCAGGTCAGTTCGTGTCTTTGGACAGGGAAGCCATATTTGAGATTCTCAAGGATGCAGCCAAATGAGTGAAATCTATGATGTGATTGTGATCGGTGCCGGTGCTGTAGGATGCGCCATAGCAAGGGAGCTTTCACGCTACAGCATCAATGTTCTTGTACTTGAGAAGGAGTGCGATGTCGCATACGGCACAAGCGGCCGCATGTCCGGTGTTGTGCACTCAGGTTTCAACAACAAGACCGGCTCGCTTATGGCCAAGCTCTGTCTTGAGGGAAACAAGGGCTTTGAGAAGATCTGCAAAGAGCTGGACATACCGTTCAAGAACACGGGTAAGGTCCTTGTTGCCTTTGACCAGAGCGACATGGAGGAGCTGAAGCGCATAGTCGAACGTGGAAAGCTCAACGGTTGCGAGGAGCTCAGGCTTGTAGGGCAGGACGAGATCCGCAAGATAGCCCCGGGAATCGGCGGAATTGGTGGCATGGTCTCACCAAGGACAAGCATCTTCGATCCGTTCGAGTACTGCATAGCCCATGCCGAGAACGCCATGGACAATGGGGTGGAGTTCTCCTTCGAGAGCGAGGTCATCGCGATAAAGAAAGAAGATAACATCTTCAAGGTCAGCACTCCCAAGGGCGTTTTCAGTGCAAGATTCATAGTCAACAGCGCAGGGCTTTACTGTGACAAGATCTCGGCCATGCTGGGAGTGGACAAGTATCACATCTACCCCTGCCGCGGCGAGTACTTCCTTCTGGACAAGGTGGCCAAGGATCTTCTGGACATCCCTGCCTATCCTGTACCCAGAGCTGGAATCGGCGGCCTTGGCGTGCACCTGACACCCACAATCGACGGCAACATCATAATCGGCCCCAGCGCGGAGTACATAGACGAGGTGGATGACTACGAGTCAACAAGCCAGATCATGGACAAGCTCTTCTCTGAGGCCAAGGCGCTTTTGCCTGCCATTGAGAGAAAGTACATAATCGGCAACTTCTGCGGAATAAGACCCAAGCAGACACCTCCTAAGGAGGGCGGCTTCAGGGACTTCGTCATCAAAGAGGAAGAAGCTTGCCCTGGTCTGATAAACCTCATAGGAATTGAGTCTCCTGGTTTCACAGCATCTGCACCAATAGCAAGAATGGTGCGAGACATCCTTGCAAAGCACATCAGCCTTAAAGAGAAGAAGAACTTCAATCCGTACCGTAAGGGCCATGTCCGCTTCAGGGATCTCAGTGACGAGCAGCAGCAGAAGCTGATAGAGAAGGATCCTGAGTACGGCGAGATCATCTGCCGTTGCCAGAACGTCTCAAAGCGCGAGATCAGAGATGCAATAGAGAACCGCTTCGGAGCAAGGAGCGTCTCCTCCATCAAGTACCGCGCCTGGGCTACCACTGGCCGTTGCAACGGAGGCTATTGCCTTGCAAAGATCGTGGACATGCTTGTGAACGACTATCACATGAAACCTGAGGAGATAACCTACAGGGGAAAAGGCAGTGAGCTGTTCAGCGGGGAGGTCAAATGATGAGAGAGTGTGATGTCCTTGTCATCGGAGGCGGACCCGGAGGACTTGCCGCAGCCTGCGCCGCAAGAAAAACCGGAGCACAGAAAGTGCTTGTCCTTGAGCGCGACAAGAAAGTCGGCGGCATACTTAACCAGTGCATCCACAGCGGATTCGGTCTGATTCGCTACAAGAAGGAGTTCACAGGCCCTGAGTATGCGTACAGGGCAATAAACGAGGCTCTGGATGCCGGAGCTGAGATTCTGACAAATCGCCATGTGACTCAGATTCAGAGGAAAGACAAAACCTTTGAGGTAAGCGCATACACAAAGGACGGCATTGAGAAATACAATGCAAAGTCCATTGTCCTTGCCACAGGCTGCAGAGAGCGAACCCGTGGCAACATCTCAATTCCCGGAAGCAGACCTGCAGGCGTCTTTACCGCAGGAGTTGCACAGAATCTCGTGAACGTGCGCAATGTCATGATCGGAAAGAGGGTGGTCATCCTCGGCTCCGGAGACATAGGCCTGATCATGGCCCGAAGGCTTACCCTGGAGGGTGCAAAGGTCCTTGCCATCGCTGAGATAATGGCCCAGCCGACCGGACTTGCCAGAAACATCGAGCAGTGCGTGTATGAATTCGGCATTCCACTCTACACCAGGACCACCGTGTCCAGGATAATCGGAAAAAGAAAGCTCGAGGCCGTTGAGCTTTCAGACCTTGATGAGAACCTCAAGGTCATCCCGAACACCTCAAGGCGCATTGACTGCGATGCACTGGTCCTTTCAGTAGGCCTGATTCCGGAGAACGAGGTCGCGTTGACAGCCGGCGTAAGCCTTCTTCCCAACAATTCGGTCAACACCGACAAGTACCTTCAGACCAGCGTGGATGGAATCTTCTCCTGCGGAAACTCACGCCATGTCATGGACCTTGCGGACTACGTGTCAGAGCAGGGTGAGCTTGCTGGCAGGAACGCTGCCCACCTGATCAAGGGCGAGAGCATGGAGAGCTGGGACGAGGAGAAGACGAACTGCATGAAGAAGGGCTTCCCGGAGAAGGGGACTATCACATGCACAGTCTGCCCCAACGGCTGTCAGGTCAGATGGGACGAGAAGACTGACACATACAGCGGAAACAGATGTAAAAGGGGAATACAATACGCCATCCAAGAGCGTACCGCCCCAACGCGTACAGTGACCACAACCGTCAAGGCAGCATCCGGAAGAGAGCTTATTCCTGTCAGAACCGCCCAGCCAATCGGAAGGGACCATGTCAGAGAGATTGTTAACGAGCTCAAGAACGTTAGGACCAAGAAGGATCTCAAAATCGGCTCGGAAGTCTACAAGACAGAGTACGATGGAAAAGCTGTGAGCATCATCAGCACCGCTGACAAGTGAGGAACTTCAGATGGACCACAGGATTCCCATCAAGAAGCAGAGCAAGAAGACCCAGAAGGAATTCTACAATTCCCAGCGCAAGGTGTGGAGTATCAATCCTGCATCAAAGGTTGTCCAGAACAAGAGGCATGACGCCAAGCCTGATTTGAACGAGGACCTTTCAGGGCAGGAGGATTGAGATTTCTCTATATACTAATAATTTGCAATATCCAAGAGGCAGCGCCCAAGCTGCCTCGCTTTTTCATAAAAGGCCGGAACAAAAAAGCTTGACAATTAATTAAAACAGTTTCTTAATTAAATATGGAGGTGCTCCATGTTTAGGATTGGAATCATCGGACTTGGCATTATCAGCAAGAGCCATTTTGCTGCATACGAATCACTTGGAAGGCTTGACCAGATCACAGCCGTGTGCGATGTGGATGCATCGAAGGCTGCTGAGTTCGAGAAGAAGGGGATACGTTTCTACGAAGACTACAACAAGATGCTGGACAGCGAACAGTTCGACATGGTCGACATCTGTCTGCCCACATACCTGCACAAGGATGCCGCAGTCGCCTCCCTGAAGCATGGTTTCAACACGCTTGTCGAAAAGCCGATGGCCGTCAGCGTCGCAGAGGTCGAGGAGATCAAGGCTGCGGAGAAGGCCTCCAAGGGCCGCATCATGACCGCCCATGTCTCGAGGTTCAAGCCCCAGGCTCTTTATCTGAGAAGAATCATCGACTCTGGAGAGCTCGGAAAACCGATCTATTTCCACACCTGGCGTTTCTCCTCAAATCCTGACAAGCGCTACAAGGATTGGCTTCTCGACCCGAGCCGCGGAGGCGGGACGATCTTCGATTTCCAGATCCATGACATTGACCTTGCTTGCTGGTACCTCGGAAAGCCGGTCAAGTTCCGCTCGAAGGAGCTTCTCAGAAACAGGGAGAATGTGCTTGGCTCCTACATCACAGAGATGAAGTTCGAGAACGGCTCCTACGCCGTCATGGAGATCAGCCATGTCATGCCGAACAAGTTCCCGTTCACATCCGGAATGAGCATGATGTTCGAGAAAGGAGAGATTGAAACCAGCTACAGCTCCACAAGCGAAGGCTATTTCACAATCTCCACCAACGACAGCACAAAGACCTACAAGTACAGCGAGCTTCCTGTTACATACAGCCGCATTCCATACGGTGAGGAGATCGGCTACTTCATCGAGGCAATCGAGAACAACAAGCCGTTCCTCATTTCCACGGACGATTCAGAGCTTACCGTCTACGCCGGACAGAAGCTTGTTGAGAACATGGAGACATTCTGAGATGACTGACGTTTACTCCATTGGGGACATTCGGATTTCACCCTATGTGAAGAACATCTCTCCAAAAGACCTGGGCACCATAAAAAGTGGTTTCGTGGTTTGCCCCTCGTCTCTGTTTGACGGAAAGATGGTCGCCGTTTTGTCTGCAAACACTTCAGTGACTCTTGTCTTGGCAGGCTGTGACCTCTCAGAGGAGAAGCTTTTACTTGCCAAGAGTATGCAGAACAGGGTTCTGGTTCTTCCGGTTCTCGATTCATTCGGTTCCACGCAGTTCCTGATGCGCAGCCTGAAGGACGGATCTGCCCCGAAGAAGGGGATTCTCAGATACGTTAAGAACGGAAGACTGACGGACAAGGCCAAATGCATCAATGAGATCGGCTACACACTGTCTTCGCTTCTCTATCTTGTTTCAGAGGCAATCAGTCCTGTGAAATCCCACTACGGCAAACTTTTCGACCAGAACGGGCAAGTGCGTTTCAACGCCCTGTTCACGCTTGAGAACGAAGCGGTGTTCTTCTTCGAGCAGAAGTACTCGAGCTCCATGCCTGCAAGCGAATACTGGGAATATGCCTTCCGTGATGGCATACTCGTTTCTGACTCTTTCAGGGAAATGCCTCTGATGCTGGTCTCCGAGGACGGAGAGAGCCGTCTTCTGGATCCGCTTCGCATAAGCGGCAACACAGACAAAATCGTAGAGACGCTTGTTTCCTGCAGCCAGCCGATAGGAGACTACTCGGGCAAGGCTTCAGCCAAGTCGGTTTCATGCCTGTTTGATGAATTCGGTTTGGGAGGCGGTGTATGAGAGTTGCAGTTCTGGGAGTAGCCCACGTCCATGCCAATCAGCTTCTTGAGATAAGCAAGACGAAAAACGACTTTGACATCATCGGAATCTATGACCATGACAGATCAAGGGCCGATGCATTCTCAAAGCAGTACGGTGTCAAGGCTTTCTATGACATCCAGAAGCTTCTTGACAGCAACCTTGATGGAGTCTTCGTGTTCTCGGAGAACAAGTTCCACAAGGACCTGTGCATTGCTGCAGCTGCCAAGGTGAAGAACATTCTCTGTGAAAAGCCGCTTGCCACATCCGCAGATGAGGCAAAGGAGATAATTGCAGTCTGCAAGAAGCACTCGGTGAATCTGAGAAACGCCTACAACAACCGCTTCACATCCTCTGCCGTCCAGGCAAAGGAGCTGGTGTCTTCAGGTGCAATAGGGAAGGTCATAGGCCTTTCAGGCACAAACCACGGCTACTGTCCTGGTGGATGGTTCGTGCAGCCGGAAGTCTCCGGCGGCGGTTCGATGATTGACCATACAGTCCATCTTGCGGATCTTGCATGCTGGATCACTGGGCTTAGGCCAAAAACCGTCTATGCAGCCTCCAGCACAATGTTCAACGACATTCCGGTGGAGGACTGCGGCTCGATGATCGTAGAGCTCGAGGGTGGAGTCCCGTTGACCATCGATTTCAGCTGGTCAAGGCCTTCAAAGGCTCCGCAGAACGGTGACAACAAGCTTCAGATTGACGGTACGAAGGGAACAATCATCATAGACAACAGGGGAGAGGCCGTTGAGGTGTTCCTTGACGGTTACAAGGTCAAGTCGTTCAGCAAGAACGCCTATGACGAGATGCTCAACGACTTTGTCCGTTCCTTCAAGGGTGAGCCTGCGTGGGGATGCGAAGGGGATGAATGTCTGATGCCTGTCCTTGTGGTGGATGCGGCATATGAATCAGTGAGTTCAGGCAGTCTTGCCTGCGTCAAATAAAATACTGCCATTAAAAATGGCTAGGAGGAAACAATGAAAAAGAAGGTTTTGGTATTTGCACTTGTTATTCTTGTTGCAATGGCTTCCGTCTTCGCAAGTGCTGCTGCGGAAAATACCGCTGAGAAAGCAAAAGAGATCAACATTTTCCATTTCAAGGCCCTTTGGGGTGAGGATTGGCTTGATCTCATGAAGATCTATGAAGAGCAGACTGGCGTGCATGTCGAGACTGACATGGTCGGTGGAGATTCTGGTTATGCTACACTTCTCAAGTCATACATCGCAGCCGGTGAGATCCCTGATATCTTCATGGTCCACGGTCTTGCAGAGTATGATGAGCTTAAGGATTACATCGAGCCTATGAAGAATCCTGCATGGGAGAAGAATGTTGCTGCATTCGCAAAGAGCGCATACACCACAGCTGATGGAGTCATCATGGGAATGCCTGTTGTTGCTGAGTACTTCGGACTTCTCTACAACAAGGACATCTTTGCAAAGGCTGGAATCACAGAGACCCCGAAGAATCTTGCCGAGCTTGCTGCTGCAGTCGAGAAAATCAAGGCTATCGGAGTTGCTCCATTTGCAACAGGTTTCTCAACAGGTTGGGTTGTCGGTCAGCATATGATGAACACCGCCATCTCAAAGAGAGCTGACATCCAGGCTTTCATCTCTGGACTTTGGGACGGCACCAAGAAGCTCACCGATGACAAGCAGGTTCTCGAGTTTGGTCAGACACTCGATCTGATTCTTGCAAACACCTATGCAAATCCACTGCAGGAGGACCATGCTGCATCTGTCACAAACTTTGCCACTGGCAAGGCTGCAATGCTGACACAGGGCAACTGGAAGGAGAATTCAATCAGAACAATCAATCCGGACATCAACATTGGAATCATGGGTATTCCAGTAGGTTCTTCCGATGCTAACGGCGATTCAATCATGAGCGGACTTCCGTTCCTTCTTGCAATCAACTCTCAGATTTCTGATGCAAAGAAGCAGGCATGTATGGATTTCCTGAACTGGTTCGTCACAGATCCAACCGCACAGAAGTACATCATCGAGAAGTTTGCTGGCGTTCCTGCCTATTCGAACTTCGACACCACAAACCTCAGCCCGCTTGCTAAGCAGTGCGTTGCTTATGATGCTGCTGGCAAGTCATTTGCCTGGTCATTCTCACAGTGGCCGACCAACCTCCCTTCAGGAGAGTTTGCAGTTGATGTGCAGGGTTACATCGGTGGACAGTACGCCTCTTGGGCAGACTGTGTGGCACAGATGCAGAAGGACTGGGAAAACAGCATCTGATCATCTAATTGACAGGGAGTTGCATCCACCGAAAGGCGGATGCAACTGTCCCGCTTTGTTTTTGTGATGAAAAAGCTAAGTAATAACAGATACACTCTAAACGACGTCCTATATACTGTTCCGGCCTTTCTCATATTCATACTGGTTCTGCTGATTCCCCTGATCACCACATTCATTGCAGCTCTTACCAAATGGAATGGTGTGGGTGGCAGCATGCAGTTCATAGGATTCGGCAACTTCAAGAAAATATTCGATCCAGAGACCTCATCCTGGAAGGCACTTGTCTTCTCATTCAAGTTCACTGTCGTCTCTGTCATTATCACAAATCTGATTGCATTGCTCATTGCCCTGGTAATCACTGGAAGGATGAAGAGTCCGCTCGGTGGAGCTTTACGAGTTGTATACTTCATTCCGAATCTCGTCGGAGGACTGACGATGGGCTTCATCTGGAGGTTCATCTTCCTGAGGGTCTTCTCCACGATAAATCTTCCATTGTTCAATGCGCTGTGGCTAGCAACGCCTTCAACGGCATATTGGGCGAGCATCATAGTCTTCTGTTGGAAAAACATCGGCTATGTGATGCTTATCTACATTGCAAACCTTCAGAACATTGAAAGGGATGTCCTTGAGTCAGCCATGCTCGACGGTGCATCTTATATCAGTGTCCTTTTCAGAATAAAGCTTCCATTGATCGTTCCTGCAATCACATCAAGTCTCTTCTTGATCATTTCCAGGGCTTTTAAGCTCTTTGATATAGTGTTCTCTCTCACTGGAGGTGGACCTTACGGTTCGACAATCTCCTATGCATATGAGATCTACTTCGAAGCCTTCAAGAGAAACAACTATGGTCTGGGTTCCGCCAAAGCGGTCGTCTTCTTCGTCATCGTTGCGGCCGTGTCGCTGCTTCAGGTGTATCTGACCAAGAGAAAGGAGGTGGAGCTATGATGAACGGACCTAAAAGGCATTCATTGTATGCGCAGATTCTCTGCGTGATCTTCGCAATCCTTTTCTTCACACCTTTCTACTACATCATCATCAATTCGTTCAAAACCCTTCAGCAGATTTATATTGACCCGTCAACCTGGCCAACATCAATCAGCTTTGAGAATTTCATCAAGGGTTCAAGGGCAATCAAATTCCCCAAGCTTCTGTGGAATTCGTTTGTGGTCACTCTCTTTTCGATAGTCGCAATCAACTTCTTCGGTTCACTTGCAGCCTGGAAGATGGCCAGAAAGGCCAACAGGAAGCTGTTCAAGAGCATGTATCTTCTGTACATCCTCTCCATGATAATTCCGTTCCAGACAGTCATGATCCCGGTTGTCGTCATCACCTCAAAGCTTGGGCTTATGAACACCCGTTTCGGACTGATATTCCAGAACATCGGATTCGGTCTTCCGCTTACCGTGTTCCTCTATCACGGGTTCATCGGAACGGTCCCGAAAGCCTTGGAGGAGAGTGCAAGAATCGATGGGGCAAGTGAGAACCAGGTATTCTTCAGTATTGTGTTCCCGCTTCTCAAGCCGATTACAACAACGATTGCCATTCTGAACCTGCTGTGGATATGGAACGACTACCTGCTTCCGTCTCTGATTCTTCACAAGACGGCTGTTCAGACGGTTCCTATCGGAATCAACAAGTTCTTCGACCTGTATGACCAGCAATGGGACAAGGCTCTGTCGGTGCTTCTGATGAGCATCCTGCCGATCATAGTCATCTTCCTTATTCTTCAGAAGTACTTCATCGCCGGAATAACCAGCGGTGCTGTGAAGGGGTGATATATGGAGAAATACAAGCCCAATCTCAAACCGGGAACGCGAAAGATCCTCTCAATAAGTGCCCATCCGGATGACAACGAGTTCCGTTGCGGCGGTCTGATGGCTCTGTGGAGTGCCCTTGGGGACTCGATCTCCACGCTCAGCATCACAGACGGTTGCTCGGGAACCTATTACGAGACCCGTGAGGACATAAGAGAGCGCAGGAAGAAGGAGGCGCAGAACGCCATAGGAACCATTGGCGGAACCGCGTACTCGCTCGGCTGCATAGATGGAGAGCTTGAGCCCTCTCTGGAGAACCGTCTGAGGCTGATCAGATTCATCAGGAATTTCCAGCCGGACATCATAATCACCAACCGCTCCAACGACTATCATCCCGACCACAGGTATACGGCTTTACTGATCCAGGATGCCTCATACATGCTTCAGGTCCCGAACGTGGCACCTGACACACCACCGATGCGCTATGTTCCGGTGATCATGTACTGGGGAGACAAGTTCAGATATCCGTACACCTTCAGCCCCGATGCAATAATCGACATTGACCCTGTGGTGGACACAAAGGTCCGCATGCTTATGCAGCATGAGAGCCAGATGTTCGAATGGTTGCCATGGGTTGACAACATCCTCTCCCAGGTACCACCGAAGGAGAAGGGGGATAAGGCAAGATTCGATTGGGTCATGGCCCTGTACAAGAGAAGGGCAGTGCCCACCTATGCGGACAGGTTCCGCCCCATGCTCATAGAGCGCTATGGGCAGGAGAAGGGCAGCCGCATTGTTGAGGCTGAGGCGTTTGAGCTTTGTGAATATGGCTACAAACCCAGCAAAGAGGAACTCGATCTGATTTTTTCCGGAGTGTGATTATGGAGTTCGTTCTTGGAATTGATGCAGGTGGCACATATCTACGTGTGAAGGCAAGCGCCCTCTCAGGGTCCTGTCTTGGCTTCGCTGTGGGTGAGAGCCTCGGATACTACTCCGAGAATCCTGCATCGTTCGAGAAAGGTTTGACAGAGAAGATAGACGAGTGCCTCAAGTCCTTCAAGGGGGATCTGAACTTCTGCCGCTTTGTGGTGGCAGGGGTCTCCGGAATTGATTCGGAGGAGGATAGGGTCGAACTTGAGAGTGTCCTTGGAAAGATCTGCAGATGCAAGGCCATCTGCATGAACGATGCGGAGCTTGCGAACATAGGAATCAACGGCAGGTGCGGCATTCTTCTCAACTCCGGAACAGGCTCAATCGCCTATGGCACAGGCCCTGACGGCAAGACCGCCAGAGTCGGAGGATGGCCACTTAAGATTTTCGGAGACGAGGGTTCCGGGGCATGGATTGCTCTTAAGACGATAAGGCTCGTAGCCAGTTGGTTCGATGGTCTTGTGAATGAGAGCCCGCTTATTCGCTATTTTTTGAACGAGTTCTCCATTACGAACCAGAAGACCTTCATGGACTTCATCCTCTCATACACTTGTGCCCAGCTGGCCAAGATTGGCCCTCTTGTGGACAAGGCACAGAAAGAGGGCGATTCGAATGCGAAAAGGATTCTGACAGAGGCAGCAGAAGAGAGCTTCAAACTGGTTTGTGAGCTTGCAGACAAGCTCGGATACGGGAAAAGCGACTCCTTCAAGGTTGGCTTGTGGGGCAGCAACATACTAAAGAGCAAGCTGCACTTGAAGCACTTCTCAAGCCTACTGAAGAGCTCCTTCCCGAAAGCGACCATCAACTATTCGGAACGTGAATTGATTGACTTCGCAACATGTTATGCATTGGAGAACGCAAGGTAAATGACCAACTATGACCAGCATGCTGTAAGGACTAACAACAGAAGAAATGTCTTGCATTACATCGTGAGCAATGGAACAGTCTCAAGGCAGGACATCTCCAAGGACCTGGGTTCCAGCATGACAACTGTTCTTGCCATCACAAACTTCCTTGTGGACAAGGGGCTTGTCACGGTCAAGGGCCAGATCAAGACTGCAAAGGGAAGGCATCCTCAGCTTCTTCATTACAGGCCGGATGGTGCCAAGGCAGTCTCGATAGACTATGATGCAAAACGTGCCTATGTCGCCCTGTGTGACTCCATCGGAAAAGAGATAGCCTCTACAGAGGCAAGCGTCTCGAACAACATCAGCCTCTTCTTCAGAGAAGAGCTGCCTCAGATGATAGAGCATGTTACCAAGGGCCAGAAGAACATTCTCGGTGCTGGAATTGCCATGCCTGGAGACTTCAGCCCGGATTTGAGTAAGATGGTCTTCGGAGCCCCCTCTGAAATCCAGGGCATTGACGAGTTCATCCAGCTAAGAAACGAGTTCATCAAGAGTACAGGACTTAACCTGTACTGCTTCAATGACGGAAACGCCGCCGCATGGGGTGAGTACCTTGAGCGGGGAGGCAAGGAAGAGGATCTTGTATTCATCTATCTAGGAGACGGACTTGGAGCCGGACTTGTCCTGGACGGAAAGCTCCGCAGTGGAAGTAGGTACTCTGCAGGTGAGATAGGCTACATGGTCTTTGACCCTGCATTCAGAACCAGTATCCTTAAACCGGGATGGTTTGAGAACAACATCTCGTCTGACAAGGACCAGTCGGATTTGATCTCACTTGCCATAGCAAACGTCAGCAACGTCCTCGATGTGGATCTGTTCGTGCTGAACTCCACCAGCGGCAACGAGATGATCAGTCTGATTCAGAACAAGGTCAAGAACCTTGCACTGAACACTGTCAGAATAGAGGCTCCATTGTGCAACAACTCTGTCATAAGCGGAACCGCAAGACTGGTAATCAGCAGAGAGATTGAGAGAATACTTGAGAGCTGAACCTAGCGGACCAGACAGGGCCTTTTGGGGTCGAACTGCCATCCGGGGATAAGATACTGCATCCCTTTCACATCATCCCGTCTGCCAAGCTTCTCTGACACATAGATGGCATTTGCCTTCTTGATCTGGTCAATGTCCACTTCAATTCCAAGTCCCGGCTTCTTCTCATCTATGGTCAGATAGCCGTCCTCGATTCTCATCGGATGCTTTGTCAGATGCTCAATGCCTTCCTGCCAAATCCAATGTGTGTCAACTGCAGTAGGCCTTCCTGGGACTGCTGCTGCAACATGGGCTGTCATGGCAAGTGATATGTCCAGATGGTTGTTGGAATGGGATCCCCATGTCAGACCGAATTCGTTGCACAGTTGTCCGACCCTTACAGCTCCGTTCATCGTCCAGAAGTGACAGTCTGCAAGTGGTATGTCCACACTCTGCAGCTCAAGGCAATGGCCGAACTGTCTCCAGTCTGTGTCTATCATGTTCGTTGCTGTTGGAAGTCCGGTTTTTCGACGGAACTCGCTCATGATCTCGCGTCCGGAGTATCCGTGCTCAGCACCGCAAGGGTCCTCGCAGTATGTCAGAATCCCATGCATGTCCTTACATAGCCTTACAGCTTCATCCAGAGACCAGCATCCGTTCGGGTCTATGGTGATTCTGGCGTTCGGGAATCTCTTCTTCAGGGCGATTATGGATTTCAGTTCCTCCTTGCCTTCAAAGACGCCGCCTTTGAGCTTGAAATCGCCGAATCCGTACTTCTTCTGCGTCGCCTCTGCAAGAGCTACGATTGCATCGGGGTCCAAAGCCTTCTCGTGGCGGATTCTGTACCAGGTCTCACTTGAATCAGGCTCGGTGAGGTAGGGGAGGTCCGTCTTGGTATGGTCACCGATGAAAAACAGGTAACTCAGACATCTGACCTTTGTCCTTTGAAGTCCGTCGCCAAGAAGGGATGCCACCGGAACCTCCAGATACTGGCCAAGAAGGTCCAACAGCGGGGCTTCGATCGCCGTTATTACGTGGATGCCTGTCCTGAGGTCGAACGTCTGAAGGCCCCGTTCGTCATCCTCGTTGTTTCCCAAGGCGGCTTTGACCTTCAAAAGCGTCTGCCTGTATTCGGAAAGCCTTGTTCCGACTACCGATGGTATGACCTTCTCAATGGCCTGTGTAATCTTCTCACCACCTGGGACCTCCCCAGAACCGATGTTGCCTTGGCTGTCTTTCATGACCACCACATTTCGTGTGAAGTAGGGGGCATGGGCACCGCTGAGGTTCAGAAGCATCGAATCGTGGCCTGCCACCGGGTAGACCTTGGCTTCAGTGATGTATGGGATCATATTGAAGTCTCCTCTGTTTTAGAAATGCAGAACTATTCCGACAACTGCACCCAAAGCGATGTACAGAATCGGGTGCTTCTTGAACTTCCTGACAAGGAACAGGATCACGGCGAAAGCGATCAGGGCCTTGTAGTTCACAAGGACAGACCAGTCCTTTGTTGCCGTAAACGCACTCCAGCGGAGAATCGAGATCTTGATGACCTCGATGCAGGCTGCGGAGATGAGGGCGCAGACAGCGGGTCTGATTCCGTAGAAAGCAGATTTGACCAGACTGCTCTGTTTGAACTTGGTCAGAATTCCTGCGATTATCATGACGATTATCATTTCTGGAATGATGATTCCGACGGTTGCGCAGATGCTTCCCAGTATCCCTGCGGCATTGAAGCCTGCGAAGGTGGCCATGTTTATTCCGATCGGCCCTGGGGTCGATTCGGAGATGGCTATCATGTTCGCGATGTCGGCAGTGGTGAACCATGTGTATTTTGCCGCAAGGTCATAGAGGAACGGGATTGTGGCAAGTCCGCCACCTACTGCGAAAAGTCCGATCTTGAAGAATTCATAGAAGAGTGCCAGATATGTCATTTCTCGCCCCCTTCCTTGTTCTCAACGTCCTTCTTCTTGTTCTTGTCCCTGATGAGGTTGATCACTATTCCGACAAGAACAGATCCGACGACGATGGCAATGGTTGATATGTCCAAAAGAGAGAGGGTGAGGGCTACTGCGAAGATCAGGTAGCACCAGATGTCCACCATTCCCTTTTTCCACATCTTGATGATGGCGTCCACAACCAGAGCGGCAACCGCGATGCGAATGCCGTAGAATGCATTCTGGATCACTTCAAGCTCGATGAAGTTTCTGATGAATGCGGCGATTATGACTATGATTACGAAGGAGGGGAAGGCCACGCCCAGGCTTGCGGCTATTCCCCCGGCTTTGCCTTTCACCTTCTGCCCGATGAAGGATGCGGTGTTGACTGCGATAATTCCTGGGAGGCACTGGCCGACTGCATAGTAGTCCATGACCTCCTCTTCCGTTGCCCACTTTTTGTCCTCAACCACATAGCGCTGGATGATCGGAAGCATGGCATAGCCTCCGCCGAACGTGAGGACTCCAACTTTGCAGAAAGTCAGAAAAATAGAAAACAAATCTCCCATTGGAAGCTCCTTTCTTTCACTGCTGAGCCAATTGTACCCCTCTAGACATTTGTTTACAATAAAGAAAAATATAATTCATTAAAAAAATTAGTTATTTATTTGTTGCGGTAAGGCGCCTTATTATGTAAATTGTTTATGGATAAAGGAGAGGGGGCCATGGGAAAGTCAAAAGTATTCTTCACCGATTTCAGGACTGTCATTGGAGTAAGCCAGCTCGAGAAGCTTCGAAAGCTCATCATGACTGCGGGGATTTCGACTATAGATTTCAAAGACAAGTTCACGGCCATCAAGATGCATTTCGGTGAGCTTGGAAACTGCGCATACCTTAGGCCCAACTATGTGAAGGTGGTCGCCGACATAATCAAGGAACTTGGAGGCAAACCATTTTTGACCGACTGCAACACCCTTTATCCTGGAAGCAGAAGAAACGCTGTGGAGCATCTGGAATGTGCCGAGCAGAACGGGTTCAATTCGGTGACTACCGGCTGTCAGATAATCATCGCCGACGGACTTCGTGGTGCAGATGAGATAAAGCTGCCTGTGCCGAACGGAGAGTACTGCAAGACCGCCCTTGTGGGGCAGGCCATTGCAGAGGCGGACATACTAGTCTCTCTGACCCACTTCAAAGGTCATGAGAACACCGGTTTCGGTGGTACTCTGAAGAACATCGGCATGGGTGGCGGAAGCCGTGGCGGCAAGATGGAGCAGCATAACCAGGGAAAACCGGAAGTCATCTCCGAGCTGTGCAGGGGCTGCAGAAGATGCGCTTCCTCCTGCGGAAGCGACGCAATCAGCTATGGGCCTGACCGCAAGGCCGTCATCGACCAGAATCTCTGCAAGGGATGTGGCAGATGCCTTGGAGCGTGCAACTTCGATGCCATCAGGACAAAGTTCGATGCTGCAAACGAGGTGCTCTGCTGCAAGATAGCCGAGTACACAAGCGCAATCTGCAATGGTAAGCCTTGCTTCCACATAAGCCTGATAATGGATGTCTCACCTTACTGCGATTGCCACAACGAGAATGATGCTCCGATTCTTCCGAACATCGGCATGCTGGCCTCGTTTGACCCAGTTGCCCTTGACCAGGCATGTGTGGATCTCTGCCAGCAGGCAACACCGGTCAGAAACAGCCTTCTTGGGGACAATCTGGCCAAGCCCAACTGGCAGTGCCATCATGACCATTTCACTGACACAAGCCCCAACGTCAGATGGAGAGAGACGCTCTCCCATGCTGAGAAGATTGGCCTTGGGAGCAGAAAGTACGATCTGATAGTAGTCAAATGAAGTTCATTTTCGTTCATGGGCTTTCCGGATGGGGAAGCTATGACAAGACCTACAGACGCATGCCCTACTGGGGCATGAGAAATGGGGATCTGATCTCGTTTCTCAGGGACAAGGGCTTTGACTGCTCTGCTGCATCCGTTGCACCCACAGGCAGCGCCTGGGACAGAGCCTGCGAGCTTTACGCCCAACTGAATGGCACAATAGTCGATTACGGCAAGGTCCACAGCCAGAAGAACAATCACGAAAGATATGGCAGAGACTTCTCAGACTGCCCACTGATAGAAGAATGTAACAATCTGGTGCTTCTGGGCCACTCCTTCGGAGGTGCGACAATCAGGCTCTTCTCCGAGCTGATGGCCAACGGTGACAAAGAGGAGCGGAAGGCCACAGAACAAAACGACCTCAGCCCTTTCTTCAAAGGCGGAAACGAGAATAAGATTCACAGCATCGTCACTCTTGCATCACCGATGAACGGCACCACCGCCTATGACATGTTCCAGGATCCCGATTTTGACCCAGAAAGCGTCAAGGTCCCCCTTAAAAGCAGAATACTCAGCAAGCTCATGTCCAAAGGCACAAAAGCCAAGTTGGACAACAGAAATCCAGACGACTACGCCTCATTTGACATGCATATCGACAATGCCCTGAAGATGAACAGAAGAATCCAGACACTCAAGAACGTCTACTACTTCTCGGTTCCATGCTGCTTCACACAGGACGGAAAACCCAAGAGGGGAATGGAGGGCCTTTTTGCCATGCGCTCAGCCCAGATCGGCGCCTACACGGGAAAGACCCAAGGCGGCTTTGTCATTGATGAAACCTGGCGTGAGAACGATGGCCTTGTGAACACAATCTCCGCCAAGGCCCCAATAGGGGAGCCAACAACGGAATTCAATCAAGAAAGGATCGAGAAGGGCGTCTGGAACGTTCTTCCCACCGTTGATGGCGACCACATGTGGCTTCAGGGAGGCCTTGTGCACAAGCACGACATCAGGGCCTTCTATCTGGACCTTCTGAAGATGATACGGAACCTGAAATGATGGGAAAAGACCATCGTAATTGAGTAGCAGAACTTCAGGCTGTTCTTCGCTCTTCTTTTGTCCTGCTGGCCAAGTGCCAGACAAACCACATCAGGTGGAAGATTGCAATTATCAGGACGGTGTAGGCAATGGCCTTAAGGTACATGTTTTCAGGGAAAAGCGGGATGTCAAGCTCAAGGAACATGCGGTTTGCCCCAGGGAACGCCTTGTTGATCATTATGCTCGGAACAGCCATCACCATTAGAGTGCCGGTTGCATACCAGATGTCACGGTAGCGCAGCTTCATGGCGTGGACCATCATCATGTAAACCGTGCAGAAGATGGGAATCAGATGGATTCCGAAATACTGATAATAGCGGAAATAGGTCGGGTCTGCTTCCGTGAGGACCATCTGCGGCACAATGCAGGCAATGGTGGCGCCGAACAGGGATATGAAGAAATTAATGCCGAACAGCACCCGGTTCGTGCCCATGACCATGAACATGCAGCAGATGCAGCCAATATCGCAGACATGGAGGGGGAACTTGGTCATCAACATGTACTTTCCTGTGGAGTCCCCCACGTAGAGCAGTCTGACATAGAAGCTGAACTCCATGAGAAAACATAGAAAGGACAGTGCCAGACGCAAGTTCGTCTCACCTTTCCAGTTCTTGAGCCTCTGTCTGTTGGCCCCCACAAGGAAAATAAGTCCGATGCACAGTGCAATAGGTATGAAGTGCATCAGCGAATATGCCTTGAACGTTCCCGGAGGGCCGAAACCGAAGAAGCCGCTGCTGTAGAAGGTGTAGAATCCGCTCATTCATGCCTCTACTGCGAAAAAGCCATCACCAGACCATGACCCTTTCCTCAGGTGCGCGGTACATGAGAGTACTCTCGACAACTTCCGGATATGCCTCATAGAACTCGTCGAACATCTGCACGACGAAGTTGGCTCTGATGTAGTCTGCAGGGTGGTTGTCCCTCGAGTAGAGGTTCAATGCCGTCTCCTCATCAGGCATGAACGAATACCACATCAGGGCATAGTACTGGAAGAACTCGTCGTAGTTGAAGTTCTCATACTGCTTGGCCAGATCCAGCGAGAGGGCAAGGCCTCCAAGGTCTGCTACCATCTCGTCGAGCACAAAGTCACCTGTGACGAGGTAGCCGTCAATGACGGAGATCTTGCTGAGCTCCTCGGATACGCGGCTGGCTCTCTCCTTGAACTGCTCTGCATCCTCTTCGGTCCACCAGTTCGCTTCGTTGCCAAGCCCGTCATACTGGGCTCCGCCTGTGTCGAATCCGTGTGTGATCTCATGTCCAATCGTGGCGCCTATGGATGCCAGAACAGACTCTGTGCTGTTGTCGTAGTACAGAGTGTCGTAGAGGATTCCCGCAAGGATGTTGATCGAGTTCTCGGTTGTCACGTAGTAGGCATTTGCCTCTGTGGTCTTGACGTTGGAGAACACCCAGTTGCCTCTGTCAATGTCCTTGCCCAGGAACGATGTCGTGTAGGCTCTGTAGAAGTCGTCACGGCAAAGAACGGCATCAAGAAGGAACTGGTCGTGGTCCTCAACGATTTCGCGTAGTTCGCTGTAGTCAATCCACTCATCCGGGTAGACGACCACGTAGACCATCTGCGAGAGCTTCTCGAGTGCCTTTGCCTTTGTCTCCTCTGACATCCATGTCTCTGCCTTGATCCTCTCCTCCATGGCTGCAATGTACTGCTTGGTCAGCTCAATGATCTTGTCGCGAAGGCCTTTAGGGAAGGCGAACTCTAGATAGACCTGGTCAACAGCGCCTGTGAGATACTGTCTGATGAAGTTGTAGGCAACCTCGTTCATGTCAATCGACTCTACGTCGTCAATGCCGTTGATATCCGCATAGGACTGGATGTCTATGAACTCCTGGGCGTAGTCGGCCATGGCAAGCACGTAGATGGCCTCCAGAAGCTCGATGTTCTCGTCCATGTACATCTGGTCAACTCCGTAGAACATGCCTGCGTTCTCGACGATGTAGCACACGGGGTCCTCTTCAGAGTAGTATCCAAGACCGATTACAAGGTCATACAGCGGAGCGCAGAACTCCTTGATATCATCCAGCGTCATGATCAGGGCATCGTTCTCCATGCTCCTTGCCTCCATGAACTGCTGGTCCATCTGATAGGCCTTCATCTCAAAGTCCTCAATCAGGTCCACGACTTTGTTTGCGAACTCCTCGCTGTAGTCTGCCAACGTCAGAAGGTACACAAGATATGCCTTGACATTTGCAAGATCCTCATCGGTGTAGTTCTGCTCGAGCCTTGATGAGATGGGCAGATTGTAGTCGATCCAAACCCCGTACTTTCCGGAGTTGTCGCCTGCCTTGTCAATCTTGAATGTGGCAAACGGGTTTCCAAACACCATGCCCTTCTGGACCTCTTCTGAGAGTGCCTTGACCGAGCCCTTTCCTACGAACATGTCCCTGTAGTAGACAAGCGGTCCGTTACCTTCGGTGTTCCTCTTCTCCGCGTCGGCGAAGAGCCTGTAATAGGCACGGATCAGCTCAAGTTCGTCCGATGTCTTGGTCTCATCTGCAATCAGCTCACGGATCTTGGACTCCTGGTACTCTTCTGACCTCTCGTAGAGGCTGTCCTCCTTAAGTCCGCTTTCCTTGGCCTTCATGTAGTTGTCATAGTTGAAATGAAGCTCAAAGTTCTCGGAAACGGTCGGCTTCTCTTCAGGCCAGTTCCCGTAGAGGTTGGAGTTGGCCCAAGGCTTTCCCTGAAGCGTGGTCTGTTGTGTAGCAGTCTCCTTGGAGGACTGGCAGGACACGAACAGAACCAAAAGCACAGCCAATATCACAAATAGCGCTTTCTTCATAGCAATGTCTCCCTAAAAGAAATTGGGCAAATGCACCCTAAATGCCAAGGACATGGTAATGGAAAAGAAGTCCTTTGGAAAGCAGTCAGATAGGGTGAAACATCTTTTCCGTTGAAAAATGAACATACAGCCATCAAAGAGAAATAGTCTTGTCAAAATCATGTTCACATAAGTATAATGTAATTATGAATGACTTGATGAGATTTGATTGGGATCCTCAGAAGGCAAGTCTGAACATCAAAAAGCATGGGATTAGTTTTGAAGAGGCAAAGACTGTGTTTTATGATGAGAGGGCGGTACTGTTTGACGATCCTGACCATTCGCAAAGTGAGGATAGATTTCTTATTCTCGGAATCAGTCAGAATCTCAGGTTACTGATTGTCTCTCAC
>JAEEGL016390323.1_pt1 | contig 23222 bp, 18 predicted proteins | sample 9134231 | NCBI WGS metagenome assembly JAEEGL01 (sample SAMN16246548, study PRJNA631951) | gut metagenome | biome: gut microbiome; feature: rumen; material: fiber-attached | host: Bos | place: Iran: Karaj | collected 2018-10
GATGACGACGGCAAGGCGTACATTGTAAACAATGACGATGCCCCGGGCTACAAGCCGGAATATGACGGGCACCGTACCATCCGGATACACGAATTCGACGTGGCGACCGACATGGTCGTAGGGGAGGAACGCATCCTGATTGACAGGGGCTCGCGTCCGGAGGAGAATCCGCGCTGGATAGAAGGGCCGCACCTGTACAAGATCAACGGCATGTATTATCTGATGGCGGCCGAGGGCGGCACGGGCCCGACGGAAAAACATTCGGAAGTCATTTTCAGGAGTGACAATCCGCTCGGCGGATTCGTCCCGTGGAGCGGCAACCCCATCCTGGCGCAGTACGACCTTGCGCCGGACCGCAAAGATCCGGTAACCTGCACGGGCCATGCCGACATGGTGCAGGATCCGTCGGGCGCCTGGTGGGCGGTATTCCTGGGCTGCCGGCCCATCAACGGCGATTACGAGAATCTCGGTCGTGAGACGTTCATGCTTCCGGTCGAGTGGACGGATGACGGTTTCCCGGTCATTCTTCCTAAAGGACGGCAAGTGCCGTTGACGGTGCGTCATCCCGGCGTTCCGCGCGGTGAAAAGATGCTTTCGGGCAATTTTTCAGTGACGGACGAGTTCGACTCTTCGGCGCTCGACATGACATGGCTTACCCTGCGCGGCCCGTCCACGGACAACTATTCACTTTGCGAATATCCCGGCTTCCTGAGACTGACGTGCGCCGATGCGCTGCTGTCGCAGCGCGGGGTTCCGGCAGCCGTTCTCAGACGTATCCAGCACCATGGTTTCGAGGCTTCCACGCGGATGTATTTCCGTCCGGATGCGGGCCGGCAGGCCGGCATGACGCTTTTCAAGGACGAGCAGCATTACCTTTGGTTCTACGTCGGGGCGCAGGACGGCAAGCCGTACGTCGCGCTGCAGAATATCGGCGCAGGAGATTCCGGCAGCGAACCGGTTTTCACCGGGAAGTTCAAATTCATCGATCTGAAGATTGTTTCGGACGGCCGGAATTTTGCTTTCTGGTACGCAGTGGACGGCAAGTCCTGGACATTGTTCCAGGAGACGCCTGCCCGCCCGTTGTCCACGATAGCTGCCGGCGGCTTCACGGGGACGACGGTCGGCCTTTACGCAGGGCGGCTGTAACATGTGATTTCCCGCCTGAAAAGAATCCCTGCGGCTAGCTGTAGGTTGTATCTACATCAAGTGTTGTTTGTGCGCAACATTATTGTGCACCGGAAGGCAAAATTGAAAATCTTGGGAAATTTTCATTGAAAATCTTGGGAATTTGTATCTTTGCATGGCAATTAAATAGATTGATGCATGTACTACAGCAGACTTATCGAAAAGGAGATTGAACTGAAACTGAAGACATCAGGGGCCATTGTAGTTGCAGGTCCGAAGTTCTGTGGCAAGACCACCACTTGTATGCTCTATCAGAAGAGTTGCATCAAACTTAATTCGAAGCAGTCCATCATGATGGCACGAATGAACCCGAGGGCGGTCCTGTCGGGAGAGAATCCCCGGCTGATTGACGAGTGGCAGAAGGCTCCGGACATCTGGAACCAGGTAAAGGACGATTTAGATGTGAAGTATGAGTTTGGCAAGTACATCCTAACGGGCAGTTCTACGCCTGCCGACAAGACGGAGGTGCATCACAGCGGAGCTGGAAGAATTGCTCCGGTGAAGATGCGTCCGATGAGTCTGTGGGAGTCGAAGGAGTCCAAGGGAACTGTTTCCCTGAAGGATTTGTTCGATGGCGGGAATTCTTTCCCCTGGGACTTGAATCGTGACTTTCAGTTGGAGAATGTAGCTCATCTCGTGTGCCGCGGTGGCTGGCCGATTGCTGTGTTGGCTCCGGAGGACATCGCCATTGAGATTACAAAGAACTACTGGAACGGACTCTTTGTGTTTGAAGATTCGGAGAATGAGCGTTTCCGGAACAAAAAGCCGGAGGTGCTCCGGATGATAGTGCGGAGTTATGCCCGCCATATTTCTACGGAAGCAGCCCTCTCCACCATCATGTCCGATGTCCGCCAAAGCAATGAACGAGCAATGGACCCAAAGACGTTTGACGATTATCTGGAGGCACTCAATGACCTTTACATTCTCGATGATATGGAAGCATGGAATCCGAATATCCGTTCGAAGACTTCCATTCGCTCAACGCCTACGCGTCATTTTGTTGATACTTCCATCGCTTGCCGTGCACTGAACATTATGCCGGATGACCTGATGCGCGACATAGAAAGTTTTGGCCTGTTTTTCGAAGACATGGCAGTCCGCGACCTGCGCATATATGCCGGTACGCTGGGAGGTGAGGTTCGTCATTATCGCGATAATGCCGGACTGGAGTGCGATGCCGTAATTCACTTGGAGGACGGCCGATGGGGTGCCGTTGAAATAAAATTGGGTGGAGAGGATCTGATAGAGGCCGGAGCCACGTCCCTGAAGACGCTCAAATCGAAGATTGCTCAGAAGAGTGACGAGAATACGCCCTCGTTCCTGCTGGTCCTTACCGCCGTGGGCGGCGCTTACAAGAGAGAAGACGGGGTCTATGTAGCACCCGTCAATCTGCTGAAGCCGTAAAGTCCATTCCGTTTTGACATGTAACGTTTTGCGTCGTAAATGCATCCCTGTGCACTAGCGGCAGGGACGCTGTCGTGGCAAAAAAAAGAGGTCGACCCCTGTCGGATCGACCTCTTGCAATGTCCAAAGTCGGAAGCATTTACTGGATGATGCGGAATTTCCCGACGATGGGAAGTTCCTTCGCCTCGCCTTTGGCGGCATAGACGATGCCCATGATGGCCAGGATGAGGATGGCCACGTTGAGAATCCAGACGAAATGCTTGATGACCGGGATATAACTCAGGATATAGCACGCGATGGAGCATATAAAGAGAATCAACCCCTGATTGGCGTGGTATCTGGCGAATTTCGAATCTTTCGCCGCCAGCAGCGGAACCAATACCAGCACGCCGATGTAAGACAGGATGGCGAAAAACTTGTTCTTTTCGATGTCTTCGCTGTCGAAGTTTTTGTCCTGGTTCTCGGCAGCCGCTTTCGCTTCGGCCACTTTGGCCTTGATGTCGCCCGCCAGGGCAGCGGCCGATGCCTTGACATCTTCGGCGGCTTCGGCTACCTTCTCGGAGAACGATTCTTTTTCGGCCGGCTGAGCATCGGCCTGGATGGGAGCGCCGCAGGACGGACAGAATTTCATGTCGTCCGCAACTTCGGCGTTACATTTGGGACATGTTGCCATAATGGTGTTTTTATAGGGTTAAATGTTGTAATGATACGCCAGAACCTATTTCTTTATGAACTCCACCCGGCGGTTCTGCGCACGGCCGGCTTCGGTGCTGTTGTCAGCCACGGGTTCGTGAGGTCCCTTGCCGACGGCACGGAGGTTGAACGGATCGACTCCCTGCGATTCGAGGGCCTTGATCACGGCCTCTGCACGCTGCTGCGAGAGCGGGTCGTTGATGGCGTCGGAACCCTGGTTGTCGGTATGCCCCTGCACCTCGAAGCGGGCGCTCGGGTTCTTCTTCATATAGTCGGCCACCTTCTGGATTTCCTCCATGGATTCGGGCTTCAATGTTGCCTTGCCAGTTTCGAAGAGGATGTTGTTCGTGACGAACTTGCCGGTCTCGGCGATGGCTTTCTCGACGGCAGAGGAATAGTCCGTGGTATTGCGGTCATACAGTTCCACGGCACCCTTGGCCATCACGATGTCCTTGATGAAGATTCCCTTGTCGCTGTCGGAACTGCCGTCAAGCTGCCAGGAACGAGGCTGGATCATATTCGGAATGTTCACGATGCGCTGGTAATTGAGATACATCTTGAATGCACGCTTGTTAAAGGAAATGGCGATGTGGTTCCATTCGTTCGGTTTCAGGTACTGTCTGATGACCTGCCTTCCGGGTTCGCCCGACATTTTGCTCCCATTGGGATTCTCGGCGCCCCAGCCCCAGCCGATGCCGTCGTAGACACCGCCACCATGGTACTCCGGACTCATCCGGATGTCGAAAACTCTTCTGCCGTTTTCTCCATCCATAAATAGATCGAGCGTACCGTCCCAACCGGAATCTTTCTCGGCAGGCTGGGCAAGCACGTCGAACTCGATCGTAAATTCTTCGGGCAGGTACTCTTTCTCTTCCATCAAAGGTTGGATCTTGGAGGCTTCCATCCGGATGGCATTCACGCCTTTGATATTGACCACCTCGACTTCACTGCCATCCACCAGGTCCCATTTGGAGGGGAACTCGCCCTTTTTCTCACCGGCAAGGTTATCCTCGAAGAAAACCACGCCGCCGCGCTGGAAATCGCTCTTGGCCTTGATTTCAGCGAAATCGACAGGACCATCGGAAACGGCCCCTTCTTCTGCATTTTCCCCAGCCTCTTCACTGCTCCCGGCCTCGTTCCGGCCGTTTCTCTGGCGTCTGGAATTGCTTTCTCCGCCGTTGAAGGCGTCGTCCACTTTGTCTTCCACTTTTTTCTCAACATTGCGGGTTACCGCATTTTCGGCGGCGTTGCGCGCCGCATCCTGCAACCGGTCAAGAAACCGTTGTGCAAAGGCGGCGTCGGTCATCAGACCGAGCGCGATGCACAGAAAGATTATTTTTTTCATGGCAAATAGATTTTATTGTCAGAAATTATAAATGAAACCTGCCGAGAACAGCAGGGAATATTTCACGTCGTAATCGTCGTATTTGCAGGTGCTGTATTTTGCCTCTGCATTGAACGTCAAGGCATAGGCCACCGGAATGTCCACGCCGCCCCCGAAGTTGAATCCGAAACTGGTCTCCCGGCCGATATCGGAGTGACGCTGCTTGATGCTGCCGTACATCACGCCGGCGAGTGGATAGACATAAATCGTGCCGGCGGGAATCAGGTATTCTATTTCCGCGAAGGTGTTCCAGGTGTTGATGTCTTTTTTCTCGAAGGCAATGTTCACGCCGTTGTCGAGACGCAGCTGGTCGTTGAAAAAGTACTGGTACCGGAGTCCGATGCCGAACGTGTTCAGGTCGTCGCCGTGATCGGCTTCGAGAATGGTATGGAAGAGGTCGATGCCGGACCCCATGGTGCCTTCCTGCGCCGCGACGGGAAACATTACGGCACACGAAATGAGCAGAGCGCAAAAGAATTTCTTCATGATGCAAAGAATAAAAACGCCGGTTCCGGATGGTTCTGATGCATGGCCGGACCGCTTGCAAGCCTCAAAGATAATTATTTCGGATTGATAATTGAAAGATAATCCATACTTTTGTAAAATAAATGGATATAGGTCCGATGAAAAGGATTTGTTTTATACTTTTTTTTGCGGTCATCCTGTCGGGATGTCACCGGAATAAGGGCATCATTTCCGGCACCGTCGCCACGTCAGGGCAGGACACACTTTTGCTTTGCCTGGCGGGAAATCCGGCGGTGGCCGATACGCTGGCTCTGCCCCCGTCCGGCGAATTCAAGATAAAAAAAGAAATGGCCATGCCGGCTTTCTACGACCTGTCGGTCCGGGGACAGTCTGTGACGATTGTGCTGAAACCCGGCGACAGGGTGCGTGTCGCGGGCGATGCGCAGAACTTCATCGGCACCTTCCAGGTGGACGGCAGTGCCGAATCGGCACAGATTCTCGCGCTCAACGAGCGGATGCGGCGCACCCTGCAGGTGAAGGATTCCATCGACGGGCTGTTCCGGCGGGCGCAGCAGTTGTCGCGGACCGAATCCTACCGGGGCATGCTGTTGGAGAGATATGCTGCGGAGCTGCAGGATCTGCGCAAGAGCAGCATTGCGTTCGTCGAGTCGAACCGGTCGTCGCTGGCCGCGCTGTATGCGCTGTACCAGAAGGTGACGCCGCAGACTTACGTGTTCAGCGAGGAGGAGGACCTGAAGTATTTCCAGATGGTGGATACCGTGCTGTTCAAGAAATATCCGGGCATGCCGCTGGTGACGATGCTGCACCGGAACGTGCAGGAGATGTCCGACCAGCTGCGCCGGCGCAGGCTGGGACAGATGATTTCCGGACTGGGCGAGACGGCGCCGGCGTTTTCCGCGCAGGATGCGTCCGGGAAGCAGGTGACGCTCTCGTCGATGCGGGGGAAGACCGTGCTGGTGTTCTTCTGGGCGTCATGGCATGAGGCGTCGCGCGCATGGAACCCTGTGCTGCACGACATTTACCGCAAATACGGCGGCGACCGTTTCGAGATATGCCAGATTTCGTTCGACTATACCTATGCTTCGTGGCGGAAGGCTGCCGAAGAGGATGACATTGTCTGGACCAGCCTGTGGGAGCCGCAAGGCCGTGCGTCGGCCCTGGCGTCGGATTACCAGGCCGAATCGCTGCCGGCGATGTGGCTCATCGATGCGGAAGGCACGGTCATCGCGCGTCAGCTGACGCCGGAGGCATTGCAGAAGAAACTGGAAGAGGTCTTGAAGACAGAATGACGACGTTGCAGATTCCGTCCCATAAAAAGGTTTATTTCGCTTCGGATTTCCATCTGGGACAGTTCCCTTATGCGGAGAGCCGCCGGCGAGAGCAGGCCATCGTGGCATGGCTGGATACCATAAAAGCCGATGCGGCGGCGTTGTTCCTTCTGGGCGACATTTTCGATTTCTGGTTTGAGTACCGCCGTGTGGTGCCAAAGGGGTTTACGCGGTTCCTCGGAAAACTTTGCGAACTGAACGACGCCGGCGTGGCCATTCATTTCTTCGCCGGCAATCACGATACGTGGATGTGGGATTACCTGCCACAGGAAGTCGGGGCGGAGGTGCATCCGGAATCGTTCGAGACCGAGATCAACGGCGTCCGGTTCTTCATGGCACACGGGGACGGTGTCGGACCGATCAACAACACATACCGCTGCATGCGCTGGCTGTTCCGCTGGCGTCCGGCGCAGGTGATGTGGGCGGCCCTGCCGTCGCGCATCACGGTCGGATTCGGGCTCTGGTGGGCCCGCCGCCGTGCGCAGAAACCGCCGTCGAAACGGCGTCCGATTGTCTGCCGGACAGAACCTTCGTTCCTCTTTGCCGAGCAATACGCTGAGACGCACGACGTAAAGTATTTCGTGTTTGGTCACTTGCACCGCGTCTTCGATGAGCCGCTTCCCGGCGGTGCGCGCTACATCAATGTCGGAGACGGCATCAAGCATTATTCGTATGCGGTGTTTGACGGGGAGCGGCTTTCTCTGGAGACTTTCCCCGGCCTGTCGGAGGACGCGTAAATTAAACCGGGGCGCCGTCGCCGGATTGCGGCGTTATTGTATATTTGCAGCATCAAATCTCTTGTGTCATGAGCGGATTTTTTGGTTGTGTATCGCGGGTGCCTTGCGTCACGGATGTGTATTACGGCACAGATTATCATTCCCATCTCGGGACGAAACGCGCCGGAATGGCTTTCTACGACGGACAGAAGTTCCTGCGCTCGATCCACAATCTCCAGAACGACTATTTCCGCTCACAGTTCGAACGCGAACTGCCGCGTTTCGAGAACTCCCGCATCGGCATCGGCGTCATCAGCGACACGGAATCGCAGCCTATCGTCATGACGGGCCGGTTGGGCCGCTTCGCCTTGGTGACGGTGGCCAAGATTTTTAACATCAACGAACTGGCTCAGGAACTGCTGGCCGAGAAACTGCATTTTTCCGAACTCTCCGATTCCGATATCAATCCGACGGAACTGGTGGCGGTGCTCATCAGCCGCGCAAGTTCTTTTGAAGAAGGTATCCGTCTGGTTTATAGTAAAGTGAAGGGATCTTGCTCGATGCTTATCATGACGGAGAACGGGATTTATGCGGCCCGTGACAAGTATGGCCGGACGCCGATTGTCATCGGACGGAACGACAACGGTTACGTGGCGGCTTTCGAAAGCACATCGTTCACGAACCTGGGCTACGAACCCGATTATTTCCTGGGAGCCGGAGAAACACGTTTCATCACGGCTGAAGAACACCGGCAGGTTATCGCGCCCGGCAAGAAGTGCCAGATCTGTGCATTCCTGTGGGTGTACTACGGCTATCCGACCGCCTGCTACGAGGGCGTGAACGTGGAGGAGGCCCGCTACCGCAACGGTGCATCGCTGGCACGTCACGACGACACCGAGGCCGATTTCGTGGCCGGCATTCCCGATTCGGGCATCGGACACGCCATCGGATACAGCAACGAGAAGCACCTGCCCTACCGCCGTCCGTTTGTCAAATATACGCCGACATGGCCGCGCAGCTTCATGCCGCAGTATCAGAACATGCGCGACCTGGTGGCCAAGATGAAACTGCTTACGAACGAGGCGCTGACACGTGATGCGCGCATTATTTTCCTGGACGACAGCATCGTGCGGGGAACGCAGCTGAAAGATAATGTCTCCAAACTGTATGAGGCGGGTGTAAAGGAGGTGCACATCCGTGTGGCCTGCCCGCCGCTCATCTATGCCTGCGATTTCCTGAATTTCTCTTCGTCCCGTTCTATCCTGGACCTGATGGCCCGCAAGGTCATTGCCGAACTGGAGGGCGGAGAGGTTTCCGATGAGGTGTTGCGGGAATATGCCGATGCCGGCACCGAACGCTATGCGAAGATGATTGAACAGATGCGCCGCCGTCTGAATCTCACCTCGCTCAAGTTCCAGACGCTGCCGGAACTGGTGGAAGCCATCGGCCTGCCCAAGGACATGCTTTGCACGCATTGCTGGGACAACTCGAGCTGTCTGTAACTGCGCGGCGGAATCCGGAACTTGCCGGAGAACCTATGAGAAATACTCCCGGCGCGAGGCGTCGAGCCGCAGCATGATGAAAATGAGGATGGTGAACGCCAACAGGGAGGATCCTCCGTAACTGAAGAACGGCAGTGGAATGCCGATGACGGGCAGCAACCCGATGACCATGCCGATGTTGATGAAGAAGTGGAAGAACAGAATGGCCACGACGCAGTAGCCGTATATCTGGCTGAATGCCGACCGTTGCCGTTCGGCCAGGGTAATCAGCCGCAGCAGCAATACGACGAACGCCGTGACGACGGCGCATGTCCCCAGAAATCCCCATTCTTCGCCGATGGTGCAGAAAATAAAGTCTGTACTCTGTTCGGGCACGAAATCGAACTTAGTCTGCGTGCCCTGCAGGAACCCGCGCCCAGTCAGGCGGCCCGAGCCGATGGCAATGAGCGACTGCTGCGTGTTGTATCCGACGCCATAGGGGTCTTCCTTGAGATGCAGCATGATTTCAATGCGTTCCTGCTGGTGGGTGTCGAGTTTGTCGAAAAGCGTGTCCACGGAAGTGATGAAAACCAGTGACCCTGCGACAAGCGCCAGCGGCAGGAAGGCTTTTCTGAAATGGGTGAGGAGGGCCAGCCCGCCGAGGACGAGGCAGACGGCACCTGCGCCGGCCATCATCACCAGGTAAAGCGGATAGCCCAGCTGCATGCTTTCGTTCATCGATACGGCCAGAACCATGATCAAGGTGCAGATGGCGACCCCGATGAAGCACGGCCGGAATTTCCGGATGCTGATGGCTGCGGCGAGGATGCCGCCGCCCACGATAAGTCCCGTCAGCAAGGCTTTGTCGAGCAGGAACGACAGGATGAACAGCACGACGGCAAGGATGCCGATGCCGAGGATGGCGAAGGGCATGCCGGCCCGGTAGAGCACCAGCAGGAAGGAGACATAGACCAGACAGGAGCCCATGTCGGGCTGCAGCATGATGAGAGCCGGCGGAATCACGATGAGGACGCCTGCCATCAGGAGATGTCTGAAAGACAGCCCGGTCTTGCCGTATGAGGGCCGGCTGCTGATGAACCGCGCCATGGCGAGAGATGTGGCTGTTTTCGCGAATTCGGAAGGTTGCAGTTTGAAGGGCCCGATGCTGAACCAGGAGCGGGCGCCGTGCGAATATTCCCCCAGAAACGGGACGGCCAGCAGGGAGAGCATCACCAGGATGTAGATGGGATAAGACAGCACGGAGTAGAATTTGGCGTCCAGCGTCAGACAGATGCCTGCCGCGACGAGCGACAGGCCGATCCAAAGCAGCTGTCGCCCATAGTTCTGCGAAAGGGACAGAATGCTCTGGTATTCTTCGTTATAGACAGCCGCGTAAATGTTGACCCAGCCGGCCAGTACAAGCAGCAGGTACAGCCCGATGGTGATCCAGTCCAGGTTCTTCAGTAAATTGTCCTGCCGTTCCATTACTTGAATTCTATCATTTTGCGTTCCAGCGCCGGATTGGAGATGTTGCCGGTCAGGTATTTCTCGATCATCAGCGAGGCGATAGGCACTGCCCAGGTGGCACCGAATCCGGCATTCTCGACCACGACGGAGATGGCAATCTGCGGGTTGTCCTTGGGCGCGAAGGCGATGAACAGCGCATGGTCGTTCCCCGCATTCTGCGCGGTCCCGGTCTTGCCGCACCAGGTGATGGAGCCGCCGGCAACAGGATAATGACGCCCGGTGCCGGCGGTTGTCACGCGGTAAAGCCCTTCGACCACCGTGTTGAAATGCGCGGCGCGGACGTGGCTTTCGATGCGGTGGTTATACTCTTCGGTCCGGACGATGTGCGGCGGGTAATAGAAGCCGCGGTTGGCGATAATGGCCGCCAGGTTGGCCATCTGCAGCGGTGTGGCGGAGATCTCGCCCTGTCCGATGGAAAGCGAGCGGATGGTCATGGCCCGCCATCCTGTCGGACCGTAGATACGGTCGAAGAAGGCCTCTGTCGGGATGTTTCCCATCAGGATACCCGGGATGTCTGTCTCGAGGCGGGTGCCGTATCCGAAACTGAGCACGTCTTCCCGCCAGGTGTTGTAATTGTCCTTGAAGGAACTGCTGCGTTCCAGCGTACTCCTGAACGCATGCCAGAAATAGGGATTGCAGCTCTGCTCGATGGCGTTGAGCAGCGTGACGGGCGAACCGTGGTGGTGCGTGCATTTAATCGGCACAGACGAGGGACCGCTGCACGGGAAGGGGGTGTATTCCGTAATGCCGCCTTCCTGCAGGCAGACCAGCGCCTGCAGAGGCTTGAAGGTGCTTCCCGGCGGATAGATGGCGTTGGTGGCCCGGTTCAGCAGGGGCTTGCGTGTGTCTTCCTGCAGTTTCTGGTAATTCTGCGAACGGGCTTTTCCGACCAGCATATTCGGGTCGTACATGGGCACCGAGACCATGGCCAGGATTTCGCCGGTGGCCGGCTCGATGGCGACGATGCTGCCCCGCATGCGCTGCATCAGGGTCTCCCCGTATTCCTGGAGCTCCATGTCGATGGTGCAGGTGAGATTTTCGCCCGGATAGGCGATGGAATCGAACCGTCCCTGTTCGAAGGGACCCTTGATGACGTTGTGGACATCCACCAGGTAGATTTTGCAGCCTTTCTTTCCCCGCAACCGTTCCTCGTAGGCCTTTTCCAATCCGCTCACGCCGATGTAGTCCCCCATCTTGTAGTATGGGTTCGAATCGATGGTGTTCTGGTTCACTTCGCTCACATATCCCAGCAGATGCGGGGCGATGGGACGGGTGTATTGCCGGACGGTCCGCGCCTGTACATAGAATCCCGGCAACTTGTGCATCTGTTCCTGCATCACGGCGTACATCTCCGACGACATTTGCTTGTAGAAGGCCGAGGCCTTGTACCAGGAGTAGCGTTTGGCTGCCGTCATGCGCTCCTCCACCTGCAGGGTGTCGATCTGCAGAATGGAACACAGGACGGTGGTGTCGAACCCGCCGCGGGTCTGACGCGGCGTGACCATCAAGTCGTACGAGGCCGCGTTGGTCACGATTTCGCGCCCTTTCCGGTCGAGAATCAGCCCGCGCGACGGATAGAGGGTCACGTAACGCCGGGAATTATCCTCGGCTGAAGCAATGTACGAGTCGTCAATGACCTGGATGACGAACAGCCGGCATACGAAGAGTACCGCTGTCAGCACAATGGCTGCGCCGATAACGTATTTCCGGGGGGACAGGGGCGATATCATGCGCTTTCCGAGAAGAGAATTTCACAGGCAAGGATGAAAGCGACGGTCAGCACAGCGCTGCACATCGCGCGGAGAAGCGCGGAAGGAAGGTCGCCGAAATCGGCCGATTCAGCAATGAACAGACACAGGTGGTGGACAATCACCAGCGATGCGGTGTAGTGGAAGAACCATTTGAATCCGGCCTTGCGCATCGACGGGAACCGGCCGCGGTCGTGCTCCGTCGCGGTGGCGCTCTTCAGCATCAGGTACCGGACGTAGCCGGTGACGACACAGGCGAAGGCGTGCATGCCGAGGGTGCCCGAGAACAGGTCCACCACGATACCGGTCAGGAAAGACAGCAGCAACAGCAGCGACGGATGGATGCGGTATGGCAGGAAAAGGATGAACCAGACGTACACGTATGGATTGAAGTAACCACCGATGTGGAGGTGGTTCAGGACGACAACCTGGAACACCAGCAGGATGATAAAGCGGAACAGGATGGTACGCAGGTCCTTCAGCATGGTCAGTTGTGCAGGTTATGTCCTGTTTCCAGGGCGTTCTGTTCGTCTTTGTACAGGTCTTTTATGACGGTCACGTGGTACAGCTGCCTGAAAGAGGAAGCCAGCCGCACCCGGATGTTGTAGAAGTTCCCGTCGTCCTTGTCGAAGTCCTCGACCGTGCCGACCGGGGTCCCTTCGGGGAACATGGAGGAGAAACCGCTGCAGACGAGCGTGTCGCCGATGTGGACGGGGGCATGCAGCGGGATGTCGTTCAGGGTGGCGTAGTAGGGGCTCCGGCCGTCCCATACCAGCGATCCGAAAAACTGTGAGGTCAGGAACTTGGCGCTGACGCTGAAGTCGCGGTTGAGTACGGACAGCACGGTGGCGAAGTGCGGTGACGATGCGGTGACGATACCTACGATGCCGTCGGGTCCGATAACCGCCATGTCGGCCGTGATGCCGTCCAACTCTCCCCGGTTGAGCGTCAGATAGTTGTATTGCTTGGAGGTGGTGTTCTGCACCACTTGCGCCGGAATGCAGAGATACTGCTGCCGGTAAAGCGTGTCGTAAATGGAGCGTACCTGTCCCAAGGTGTCGCCCGCCTGCAGCAGACGCGTGTGCAGGGAGGCGTTTTCTTCTGAGAGCCTGATGTTCTCCCGGTTCAGCGAGAGGTAGGCGGCCGTCTTCCGGACCGGCGCGTAAACCGACCCTTGCACCGTGTAAAAGGCATTCGCGAAATGGGTCCTCTGAAAACTGTTGTGCTTGACAATCAGGAAGACCGATCCAGCAATCAACAGAATAAAGAGAATGAATGTCTGATACTTGAGAAGGAACCGGAAGAACGATTGCATGTACTAGCGCATTAAGAAAGAGAATTTCTCAATGTTGTTCAACGCAATACCGGTCCCGCGCGCCACGGCGTGCAGCGGATCGTCCGAAACCGTGAAGGCGATGCCGAAGCGGTTGGTGAGCCGTTTGTCCAGGCCTCTGAGCAGGGCGCCTCCGCCGGTGAGGAAGATGCCGTGCTTGACGATGTCTGCGTACAACTCCGGCGGCGTGTGCTCGAGCACGTCCAGGATGGCGCTTTCGAGACGTCCGATGGATTTGTCGAGGCAGTGTGCGATTTCCTGATAGGATACCGGCACCTTGATGGGCAGGCCGCTCATCAGGTTCGGACCGTTGACCTCGTAGGGCTGCGGCGGATCCTCCAGGTTCTCCAGCACGGCGCCCACCTGGATCTTGATCTCTTCGGCCGTCCGGTCGCCGAGGCGGATGTTGTGCTCCTGACGCATATAGTCCTGCACGTCGGCCGTGAACACGTCACCGGCGTCCGTGATGGACCGCTTGTAAACGATACCGCCCAAGGCAATGACGGCGATTTCGGACGTGCCGCCTCCGATGTCGATGATCATGGCACCTTCGGGCGCGGTGACGTCCACCCCGATACCGATGGCGGCAGCCATCGGCTCATAGATCATGTACACGTCGCGGCCGCCGGCATGCTCCGACGAGTCACGCACGGCGCGGATCTCGACTTCGGTACTGCCCGACGGGATGCAGACCACCATCTTGAGGGACGGTGTGTACCACTTGCTGGGATTGACCAGCTTGATCATGCCGCGCAGCATCTGCTCCGCAGCGTCGAAGTTGGCGATAACGCCGTTGCGCAACGGGCGGATGGTTTTGATGTTGTCGGGCGCACGGCCTTCCATCAGGCGGGCCTGGCTGCCCAGGGCGATCATCTTGCCGGTGTTCTGGTCTATGGCGACAATCGACGGCTGGTCTACCACCACATTGTTGTTGTGCATAATGATGACATTGGCCGTGCCGAGGTCAATGGCGATTTCCTGCGTGAATGAGAACAATGAAAACAGTCCCATGGTGTATTAGTGTTTAAAGTGGCGGATGCCTGTACAAACCATCGCCATCTGATGTTGGTTGCAATAATCGATAGATTCTCCGTCGCGGATGGAGCCGCCCGGATGGACGACCGCCGTGATGCCCGCATCGTGGGCGATGGCAACGCAGTCGGGGAACGGGAAATACGCATCGCTCGACATGACCGCGCCGTTCAGGTCGAAGTTGAAACGGCGGGCTTTCTCAATGGCCTGCCGCAGGGCGTCCACCCGCGAGGTCTGGCCCATGCCGCTGCCGAGCAACTGACGGTCCTTGACGAGTACGATGGCGTTCGACTTGGTGTGTTTCACCAGCCGGTTGGCGAACAGCAGGTCGGCGACCTGTGCCTCGGTCGGCGCAAGATCCGTGACCGTGCGCAGTTCTTCGGGCGTTTCCGTGTGGAGGTCTTTCTCCTGCACCACGACGCCGTTCAGCAGCGAACGGAATTGCATCTTGCCGCCCGGGAATCCTTTCTGCAGCAGCAGAATCCGGTTTTTCTTGACTTCCAGAATCTGAAGAGCTTCGTCCGAGAATCCGGGCGCAATGAGAATCTCGAAGAACAGGGCATTGATCTCCGTCGCCGTGGCCGCGTCGATGGGGCGGTTGGCGATGAAGACCCCGCCGAAGGCCGATACCGGGTCGCCCGCCAGCGCTTTCTTCCATGCTTCGACCAGCACATCGTCCGAGGCGACGCCGCAGGCGTTGTTGTGCTTGAGGATGGCAAAGGTCGGAGCCTCGTTGAAGTCGGCGATGAGGCTGACGGCCGCATCGATGTCCACCAGGTTGTTGTAGGAGATTTCCTTGCCGTGCAGCTGGGTGAACAATTCGTCGAACGCCCCGTAGAATGCCCCGTGCTGGTGCGGATTCTCTCCGTAGCGCAGCGGTTTCTCGCCGGAGAGACTGCACTTGAATGCGGGCATGATGCCGTCGGCGTTGAAATAGTTGAAGATGGCCGAATCATAATGCGACGATACTTCGAAAGCCGCGGCCGCGAACCGTTTCCGGTCTTCGAGCGAGGTCTCGCCGCCTTTTTCTTTCAGCAGGTTCAGCAGCGGCAGATATTCGCGCTTGGAGGGTACGATGACCACGTCCTGGAAATTCTTGGCCGCCGCCCGGATGAGCGAAATGCCGCCGATGTCGATTTTCTCGATGATGTCGGCATCGGATGCGCCGGCCGCCACGGTTTCCTCGAACGGATACAGGTCGACGATGACCAGGTCGATGGCCGGGATGTCGTATTCGGCGGCCTGGGCCAGGTCTTCCTTCATTTCCCTGCGGTACAGGATGCCTCCGAATATTTTGGGATGAAGCGTCTTGACACGTCCTCCGAAGATGGAGGGATAGCTGGTGACATCCTCGACGGCCGTGACGGGAATTCCCAGTCCGGCGATGAAATCGCGCGTTCCCCCCGTCGAGTATAAATCAACGTCCAGGTCGTGCAGCGTCTTGACGATATCATCCAGGCGATCTTTGTGATAGACAGATATCAAAGCGGATTTTATTCTTCTTAAATCACTCATTATCAGCATAGTTTGATTAACCATGCAAAGGTAGTCAAAAGCGAAGAAAAAAGACGAAAAAAACGCCCCGAAAATGGAGCGTTTTTTTCAACAATAAATCCGGTGAAGAAACGGCTACAGGTGCAGCCCGAGCGTGACCGCGATGCGGTCGATGTCCGAAGATGTCCGGGCCTCGACGGCGGCGGCGTTGAAGTCGTTGTACAGCCAGATGTCTTCCTTGTTGAAATAGTGCTGATAAGCGAAGTCAACGAAACCGATGTCCCCGCGGAAACCGAAACCGGCGGAGAGAATCTGCTGGTTGCGGTTCTTACCGTTGCTGTAGGACGAATCGATGGGGTTGCCGATGTTGGCATAGCCGGCCCGCAGATAGGCGACCGGCGAAACGCGCAGTTCACCGCCGATGCGCAGGTTGCCGGTGGAGACGAACTGGTCGCGGGCTTTCTGCGTCACCTCCTTTGCATAGGTCGGATCGCCTGAGGCTTTCATCTTCGACCGGGAATAGTCGATGAACTCATAGTCGATGCTGATGATACCCGCGTTCGGGAAAATGTAGGCCCAGCTGGTGATGAACCGTCCCGGCGTGGTCATGTCGAAATCGAAATACGAGTCGGCATCGGTGTAGAAATTCAGCTCTCCACTGGTGCTCGGCGAGGTATAGTAATTGGCCTTCATCGTCGTCAGTGCGGAAGAGGTCATGTCATACCAGGTCGGAGAATGGTACGCCAGACCCAGCCGCATCTCGGGGATGGGACGGTAGATGGCGCCCAGTTTGAAGTTTACGCCCCAGCCTTCCATGATGAATTCGTCCGTCATGCGGTAATCTTTCAGGTACTGCGTGGCATTGCGCTGCTCGAAGTGATTGATGTACTCCTTGAAATAAACATCATGGAATCCGAGGGTCCCGCCGAAATACCATACGTCATCTACGTTGAAGCCCAGTGAGAAGTTGTATTCCTGTATTTCGCCCTTGCGGGAGATGGCCCGGGTCTGGTATTGTCCGTAGACGTCCAGCATGTCGTGGAAGTAGGGCATCGCATCGGGGAACCCGGTCTGGGGGTTGGCACCGAAGAAATAGGCCGTGTCGAGGGCATAGACGTCGAAGGCCATCCCCTCGTACCGTCCCAGCGCGCTTGGCATCAGCGGGTCCCAGTCGTTGTTGCCGACGGGGTTGTTGGCCGAATAGGCGAATTCATCCAGAATCGAGGACGTCGCCCGGTTGGAGGTGATGCTGATGTCCTGGTTGAAATCGGCGATGCGGGCATAGGACATTCCCATCGTCATGCTTTTCGTACGGCTCGGCGACAGATTCACAGTGGAGACAAAACCGAAACCGTTGAACGGGAAGTTCACTTTGGAATCGGTGTCGGTCTCTCCGTTCAGGGTCGCGTCGGTGTGGTTGATTGACAGCATAGGCGTGATGAGAAGTTCATCACCCCGGTAGGCGCCGATGCCGGCGGGGTTTTGCCCCAGGACGGACATGTCGGCTCCCAGGGCACCGAATGCACCGCCCATGGACATGGCCCGTGCGGTACCGGTCGGATATCTTTGAGAGAGTCTCAGCAGGTCGGAAGAGCCTTGTGCAAGACAAACCGATGTCATGCCGAGCAGAAGGATGGAAGAGAGAACTCTGTTATACATGGCGATTGGGGATTAAGGTTATCTTCTGGAAGAACTGCCGGAGGACGATGCTCCGCTGCGTGTGGCACCGCCGCCCGAGGAGAATCCGCCGCTTGATCCGAAGGACGGAGATGTGCTGAAGGACGGCGTAGAACTGTATGACGGGGCGCTGTAGGTAGAGCTCGACCGGGTGGAGGCAGAACTGCCGAAAGAGGATGCAGCCGAAGAACGCGTCGCGGCAGAAGATGCCGAAGACCGGGTCGCGGCAGAGGAGGCCGCAGACCGGGTTGCCGATCTTGTGGCGGTTGAACTGTTGTTGTTGCTGCTCTGCGTTGCGGTGCTCCTTGCGGCGCGCCGGGTGGCATTGCCGGAGGATTGCTGTTGCGGCTGCTGTACGGCCGGCTGTGTATTGCGCTGCTGCACGGCCGGTTGTGTGCTGCTGCTCTGCGGAGCAGTCCTGGACTGCTGCTGTGCGGAGTTGACAGCCTCTCGGCGCGGGTTGGCGACAGGGGCGGTCCGCTCCGTGGACGGCGCGGTGTAGGTTCCGGCGCTGCCCTGCCGGGCCGGAACAGCCTGGTCGGCATTGCGGCTGATATCGGTACGCGCTGCACTCTGATTGTAGGTCTGGCCGCTTTGCGTACGGTTGTAGGTCTGTGTGGTGCCGGATCCTGCGGCGGCCTGGGCCTCGTTCAAGGCCTCCCGGCGGGTCCGGGCCGTGCTCTGCGTACCGCTTGCGGCGGCAGGCTGCGGGCTGCGGGCGGCAGGCGCCGCGCTGCCGGCACTGCTGCCTGTTCCTGCAGTACGACGGGTCGCGGCCTGCTGTACCGGCACTCTGTCACCCGGCAGCGCAGCGTCCGCGACGTCGGCGGCTACGATGCGGCGGGAGACGTTGTTCAGCGTATTCTCCCTGCGGGAGGCAGGTCCATAGGTCGTGTGGTCCGTCCGGGGTCTGGGCGGGTCGATGAACGCGATGACCGGTCTGTAGAACGGGTCGTGGTAGAATCCTGTGGCATGGTAGAACAGCGGATCCCATCCCCAGCCCAGGTGAATGCTCCAGCGGGAACGGGGATAGAGTCCCCATCCGGTGGAGTAACCGATGGAGAACCTGGGAGAAGCCCAGCTCCTGTAATAGTAGGGATCTCTGAAGAGATAGCCGTCGTACCAGGGATCGTAATACCACGGATCGTACCAGGGGTCGTAATACCACGGGTCATACCACGGATCGTCGTAATAGTAATAGTTGTTGACGACCGTGGTCTTGCCGGACTTGGCGGCGGAAGGAGTCTCTTCAACCGTGGCGGAAGGTCCGGAATAGTAGACGGAACCGTCGTCGGCATAGAACAGTTCGCCTCTGGTTTCGGAAGCCGTAGACTGACGGGCGGCCGTGCCGGAAACGGCACCGGAGGGCACCGTCGTCTGGGCGGATTCCTTCTCAAGGAGATAACGTTCATAGTCGCTCATCCCGTCTTCGTAACGGACGGCGGGTGCAGCCTCGGCAGGGGCTGCCGCACCGGAAACAGGCGGAGCCTGTACCACGGTCGTCGCGGGAGTGGCGGGCGCGGGCATGTAATACAGATCGTCGTTGACATTCGCAGTGCTTCTCGCGTAGTCTGCAGACGTGCAGGCAGGCAGCATGGGCACAGCCAGCAAGAAAAGAATCATTTTTGCTCTCATGTCTTTGTCCTCCTTCTATAAACGTTGAAAAATATCTATTTTTGCGGTGTAAATGTAGCAAACAAATTTTATACCAAGTTAGATTATGGCTAAAGTATTGACTCCCCGTGCAGAGAATTATTCGCAATGGTACAACGACCTGGTCGTGAAGGCGGACCTTGCGGAGACTTCGGCGGTGAGGGGATGCATGGTGATAAAACCTTATGGTTATGCCATCTGGGAGACGATGCATGACGTGCTGGACCGGATGTTCAAGCAGACCGGGCACCAGAACGCCTATTTCCCCCTGTTTATCCCGAAAAGTTTCTTCAGCCGCGAGGCGCATCATGTGGAGGGTTTCGCCAAGGAATGCGCCGTGGTGACCCATTACCGCCTCAAAAACGACCCGGAGGGGAAAGGCGTGATCGTCGATCCTGAGGCCAAACTGGAGGAAGAACTGATTGTGCGTCCGACGTCTGAAACGATAATCTGGAATACTTACCGGAACTGGATACATTCTTACCGCGATCTGCCTATTCTGGTGAACCAGTGGGCGAACGTGGTGCGCTGGGAGATGCGCACGCGGCTTTTCCTGCGCACGGCGGAGTTCCTGTGGCAGGAGGGGCATACTGCGCACGCCACTGCAGAAGAGGCCATGGAGGAAATGAACAGAATGATAGGCGTGTATGCTGATTTTGTCGAGAATTACATGGCTGTGCCGGTCATCAAGGGTTACAAGACGGACAAGGAACGTTTCGCCGGTGCGGTGGAGACCATGTCCATCGAAGCTATGATGCAGGACGGCAAGGCGCTGCAGGCCGGAACTTCCCATTTCCTGGGACAGAATTTCGCCAAGGCGTTCGATGTGAAGTTCGCCAACCGGGAAGGGGCGCTGGAATATGTCTGGGCGACTTCCTGGGGCGTGTCTACCCGGCTCATGGGCGCGCTGATCATGGCTCATTCGGATGACAACGGGCTGGTGCTGCCGCCGCGGCTGGCACCGATCCATGTGGTGATGGTGCCGATTTACCAGCAGGCGGCGCAGATTCCCGACCTGGTGGCGGCTTTGCAGGCGCTCAAGGTTAAACTGGAGAACCGTGGCCTGCGCGTGAAACTGGACGACCGCGATACGGTCAAGCCGGGATTCAAGTTCGCCGAGCACGAACTGAAAGGTATTCCGGTACGCGTGGCGCTGGGACCGAGGGACCTGGCGGCCGGCACCGTGGAAATCGCACGCCGGGACACCTTGGAGAAACAGGTGGTGGATATGCAGGCGGCGGAGCAGATCATTGTGGACCTGATGGAGGAGATTCAGCGGAATATCTTCGTCAAGGCCAAGAACTTCAGGACGGCACACACGGTGAATGCAGATACTTATGACGAATTCAAGGCGGCGCTGGACGGGGGCAACTTCGTCATGGCGCACTGGGACGGCACTTCGGAAACCGAGGAACTGATCAAGGACGAGACCAAGGCGACCATCCGTTGTATCCCATGCGATGCGCCGGAAGAACAGGGCCGCTGCATCCGTACGGGACGGCCGTCTGCACGGCGGGTGCTGTTTGCCCGGGCCTATTAAGCACAGCCTGCGATGACAAGCGTCGACAGCCCGCTCGTGATGGGCATTCTCAATGTGACGCCGGATTCTTTTTTCGACGGCGGGGCGTATGACGGCGAGCGTGCCGTGGCAACCCGGTGTGAGAACATCCTGTCGGAGGGCGGCGCATGGATAGATGTCGGCGGGGTTTCGACGCGCCCCGGGGCTTCGGATGTCCCGGCTGAAGAGGAGTGGCGCCGGGTGTCGGCGGCGCTCCGGACGCTGCGGCGTCATTTTCCGGATGCCCGGGTTTCGGTCGATACGTTCCGTGCTGAGATTGCCAGACGGGCGGTGTCGGAGTTCGGCATTCAGATGGTCAACGATATTTCCGGCGGGACGGACGCGGATATGTTCTCCACGGTGGCGGAACTGGGGGTGGCGTATGTGTTGTCGCACCATCCTGCGGCAGAATCAGGCATGGCCGGTCTGCCGGAACCGGTCGTGGAACGGGAGAAATTTTTCTTTGCGCGTCTGGTACCGCGGCTTATGGCTTGCGGTGTCCGGGATATATGGATCGATCCGGGTATCGGGTTCGGGAAAACGTTGGAAGAGAACTTCGCGTTGGTCGCCCACTTGGACGAATTGTCGGAAGATGGTCGGCCTCTGTTGGTGGGCGTCTCCAGAAAATCTATGATATACAGGCTTCTGGATACGGATCCGGACGGGGCTTTGGCCGGTACGCTGGCCGTTGAGACCCTGGCGCTTCTGCACGGTGCCCGGATGCTGCGCGCACACGATGTCCGTGCAGCAGCCGACTGTGTCCGCATCGTCGCGAAGTTTTTGTCGTGCCGTCAAAAAGAATGTCTATGATAACAGCCTTTGTAACCCTGCATGTAGCCGATGTCGTGGATATCCTGCTTGTAGCCTATCTGCTCTACAAGTTGTATATGCTGTTCAAGGGCACGTTGGCATCCAACATCATGATGGCCATTTTTTTCATGTTTGTGTTTTGGATGGTGGTCCGGGCTCTGAGGATGGATCTTATGGCGGGCATCATGAAACAGGTTTTCAGCGTAGGACTGGTGGCCATCGTGGTGGTGTTCCAGCCGGAAATCCGCCGGGCACTGTCCCGTTTGGGAGCGCAGGGGCTGAGTCGGGGGCGTTCGATACAGGAGTGGCTGTTCCCGTCTGCAGAGTCGGCTTCAGCCGCGGTCGATGCCATTGTGGAAGCCTGTTCGCGGATGAGTGCCGCGCGCCAAGGCGCGTTGATTGTGATACCCGGCTCGGATGACCTCAGCCAGTACGAGGAAACCGGCGACAGGATCGATGCGTTGCTGACCCCTCGGCTGATTGAAAATATATTCTTCAAGAACAGTCCTTTACATGATGGAGCCGTCATCATTTCAAAGAATAGAATCTCATCGGCGCGCTGTGTATTGCCCGTGTCGGATTCGCTGTACCTGTCCCCGCAGTATGGCTTGCGTCACCGGGCGGGACTGGGTCTGACGGAGGTGACGGACGCGAAGGTCATCATTGTCTCGGAGGAAACTGGAGACATGGCACTGGCCGAGCGTGGCATGCTGTATGAACGGCTGACGGCGCAGACACTGAAAGACAGATTGTCGGCCTCTGCGAAGAAGTCTGCGTAAGTTATTCGGGGCGCTCCTGTCCCGTTTCCTGGACAAGATAGTAGTCGTCCGTATAGCGGACCATCCGCAGGGCGCGGTTGACAAAGCCGTCACCGTCACCGGTGCGTTCGAAGAAGATGTCCGACTGGAGCATCCGTGAGGCTTCCTGCGGAAGGGCGGAGGCGAAGTCTTTGCCGTATTTCCGGAGAAGGGGAACGAAGTACGTGGCGATGTCGTATCCCAGGAATGCGTAATTGTAACCTTTGCTGAGCATTTCGAACGGTTCCGTGCGGAACAGGTCGCGGTAGCTGTGCAGGAATTCCTGCGTTTTGTTCTGGTTACGGTCGATGAAGAACGGAGCCGTATAGCGGAACTGCAGCTTGTGGAAATAATCCAGGTCGATGTTGACATAGTGGATCCACGATTCCGGGCCGCAGAGAAGGATATCGCGTCCCTGCGAGGCTACGTTGAGCTGCGACATGAGATTGGATGCGAACAGTTCATCGGACGACGGGGTAACGAAAATGTACCGGCGTTCACCTGCGAAATAGCCGGCCGGGAAAATGGCGCGGCGCTCGGCCGGGACGGCGAGCGTGAGGGTGCCCGGGCATTGCTCCTGTAACTGCTGCAGGAAGGAGAAGTCGGCCGTGGACATGCTTTCGGCCGTGTTGCGCACGAAAACGATCTGCGCATCCTGCTGTCGTTTCAGGTAGTCCAGCATCAGCGCCTGCGTTGAACGGCTGTCGGGGAAAAACTGGAGCATGTACGGGTTGTTCCTGAGCAGACTGGTGTTCTCGGTGAGCGGAGATACGAAACAAGTCTGCGTGTTGCGTGCAAAGGCATTCATCCGGCCGAGCATATCCGAGTAGAACGGTCCGATGAACAAGTCCATCTGTTGCATTTCGGGACGTCTCAGAATGTCGTCGAGGCGGTTGACATCGCGGCCGGTGTCGAA
>JAEEGL013230973.1_pt1 | contig 23221 bp, 19 predicted proteins | sample 9134231 | NCBI WGS metagenome assembly JAEEGL01 (sample SAMN16246548, study PRJNA631951) | gut metagenome | biome: gut microbiome; feature: rumen; material: fiber-attached | host: Bos | place: Iran: Karaj | collected 2018-10
CAAAGCGCCGAGACAGTTCTGGACCCGGCTTCGCTCTTCCGCGATCCTTCCGTCCCAGAGAAAAGACAGAGGCGTCTGGGACATTTCCATCATTTCATCGTAGTTCTGCGGCATGTAGCCGACTTTCAGATCCTCCCGTTCCTGCAAAGCTTCACGGATCTTCCGCATCAGCGTCGTCTTTCCCGTACCGTTTTCGCCGATGATGCAGATCTTGTCTTTCCCCAGGACCTTGAGAGAGATCTCTTTCGCAACGGTCCTGTCTCCCGCTTTCAGTTCGGGAAGATACAGATCGAGGATGACCTTGTTCGGATTGATCTTCACGTCTTCGAAGAAGACATCGATCGCTTCTTCCGGTTCGTAGGCCTGACGCATGGTTTCCTTTTTTCTTTCCAGATTCTTCTGCAGGGATTTGACCGCATGCATCTTTTTCTTCAGCAGTCTTCCGCCGTGGGGATCCTGGCGGCTGATCGTTCTTTGCTGGTGCTCAACTTTCTGATAGATCTTCCGCCAACGTTCCATCTGTTTTGCCAGCTGATTCTTTTCCTTGGCTGCGATCATGTTGTTTCGGGAAATGAAGGCTTCCCTGCTTTCCGTATATTCCCGATACCCTACGCCTTGGAAGCCCAGATGGGGTTCGCTCTTGCGTTTCAGCTGTTCCAGATGCAGGATCCCGGTCGCACAGTTTTCCAGGAGGGTCTCATCGTGGGAAACGAAGATCAGCGGGACGCGGCAGCTGCGGATGAACTCCTCCAGCCAGATCAGGGTCTTCAGATCGAGATCGTTGCTCGGTTCATCCAGCAGAAGGATATCCGGATCCTCGTAAAGGATCTTCAGCAGGGAGATTTTTACCTTCTCGCCTCCGGAAAGAGTTTTCACGGGTCTCATGGAAATGAGATCGGGATCGATGTCGATCCTTGCGCAAAGACTGTAGATGAGATTGTAGTCGGGTTCACTGTCGATGAAAAACGGAACAGACTGTTCCAGATCCTTTTCCGGAATGCTCTGGGGAAGATAGGCGATCCTACCGTCGCAGTGGATCTGTCCGCTGTAAGTCACATAATCTTTCGTATCGACATCTGCGATGACTTTCAGGATCGTCGATTTCCCGTTCCCTTCTTCTCCGATCAGAGCGATTTTGTCGTCCTGATTCAGCACAAAGGAAAACCCCTCTACGAGTTTCCTTCCTTTATGAGTAATGATCGTAAGATCGTCAATTTTAAGCATGGTAAACCGATTCCCTTCTTCGCCTGAGAACAATGAAACCTATTCGGCGATCAATAAGATTTCCGGAATCAGTTCTTCATCTTTCTACTCCTCTTATTCTTCGATCAGTTCTCCGTTCAGGGAGAACGACATCACTTCCGTGATCCTGACCTTGACCAGGTCTCCGGTCTTTACGTTTTTCCCCGTGAAATTCACGAGTTTGTTTTCCGGGGTATAGCCGGACCAGACGTCGGAGTTGCGCTTGCTGAGGCCGTCAACAAGCACTTCAACCGTCTGATCTTTGAATCTCCGGTTATTCTTGTTGGCATAGAAAGCCACTTTTTCATTCAGTAACTGCAGACGCTGTTCCTTCACTTCCCTGGGGATCGGATCTTCAAACGTCGCTGCAGGAGTGCCCGCCCGCGGAGAATAGATGAACGTGAAGGCGTTGTCGAACTGACAGTGATCCACCGCACTCAGCGTATCCGCAAAGGCTTCATCCGATTCGTTCGGAAAACCGACGATGATATCGGTCGTAAAGGCGTAGCCGGGCAGTTCTTCCTTCAGCCTGTCGTAGAGTTCCAGATAGGTCTCCCGGGTATATCTCCGGTTCATCTTCTTCAGGATGCCGGTATTTCCGGACTGCAGAGGAAGATGGATGTATGGCATGATGTTCGGATTGTTTCTGATCGCCCGGATCATGTCTTCGTTGAAATCCCACGGGTGGGAAGTCATGAAGCGGATCCGCGGGATCCCGGTCTTTGCGACGTCTTCCAGCAGCTGCGCAAAGCCGTACTCTGCCGAAACGTCCTTTCCGTAGGCGTTGACGTTCTGCCCGAGCAGGCAGACCTCCTTGTAGCCCTGTCTTACCAGTTCTTCGATCTCAAAAAGGATATCTCCCCTGTCCCGGGAACGTTCCTTGCCCCGGGTATACGGGACGATGCAGTAGGTGCAGAACTTGTCGCAGCCGTACATGATGTTGACCCAGGCCTTGTGGCTCATGAAACGGGTAGCCGGTACGGATTCGATGATCTCTCCCATTCCGGAGAAGACCTCAACTTTTCTTTCCCTTGTCTGACATACTTCATAAAGCAGTTTCGGCAAGGAAGTGATGTTGTGGGTCCCGAAGATGATGTCGACCTGACGGTATTTCTCCATGATGGTCTTCACCGTCTCTTCTTCCTGCGCCATGCATCCGCCGATGCCGATGATCAGATCCGGATTGTTCTTCTTGAGGCGTTTCATCGCTCCGATCTCACCCAGGACCTTCTCTTCCGCACCCTGCCTGACGGCGCAGGTGTTGATCAGGATCACATCGGCCTGTTTCTGTTCCCCGGTATAGCGGTATCCCATGTCTTCCAGAAGACCCGCCATCGTCTCCGAATCGCGCTGATTGGCCTGACAGCCGTGCGTAACGATATGATAGGTCTTCCCTTCACCGAGTCCTCTGTATTTATCGTCCAGAGTAAAAACGACCTTGCGGGAAGCTGCTCTGGCTCTTTTTCTTGCGCTGTCCAGTGAGGGCAGGATGTAATCCTTTTTCATACATATCTATTCTATTAAAAAAGGCATAAAAAAACCAAGTTTTCACTTGGCTTTTATTCTTCGGTAGATAATGCTTCGACCGGACATGTCGCGATGCACGCTCCGCAGTCGATGCAGGTTTCTTCATTACAGACTGACTTTCCTTCTGCATCTAATTCCAAAGAAGCAGTTGGACATACGCCTGTACATGCACCACAGCCGATACACAGATCACGATCAACTTTTACTGGCATATACAACCCTCCTTCCACATCATTATTCTAACATGGCCATCCCTACGTTAGTAAACACTAACATTCATCCTTCCCTGCGGATCTCCAGGGAAAGGAAGTCGAGCTGATCCTGGTCTACCGTGCTCGGAGCATCGGACATCAGGCAGTAGGCACTGGCTGTCTTCGGGAAGGCGACGACGTCCTTGATGTTGTCGGTCCCGGACAGGATCATGACCAGTCTTTCCAGACCGATCCCTACCCCGCAGTGCGGAGGTGCGCCGTAATCGAACGCCTCGATGAAGAAGCCGAACTTGTTCCGGATCTGTTCCGGTGTCAGTCCCAGAGCGTCGAATACCTTCGCCTGCATCTGCGAGTTATGGATACGTACGGAACCGGAAAGCAGTTCATAGCCGTTCAATACGAGGTCGTAAGCCCGGGAGTAGCAGTTTGCCTGATCGCTCGTCAGCTTGTCGATATCCTCGTCTCTGGGAGCAGTGAACGGATGATGGGCGGATACCCAGCGTCCTTCTTCTTCCGAGTACTCGTACATCGGGAATTCCGTGATCCAGGCAAATGCGTATCTGTCTTTATCAATCAGTCCGAGTTCCTCGCCCAGTTTCTTTCTGAGGGCTCCCAGAGCCGTTTCCGCGATGTTTTTGACATCGGCGAGTAAAAATACCACATCACCGTTTTCAAGCCCCAGATGAGCTCTCAGGGCTTCTTTTTCTTCGACAGGAAGTGCGTTGTTCAGGGAACCAGAGAATTCATCCTTGTCGTATTTCAGATAAGCCAGACCCTTTGCCTTGTAGATCTTCACGAATTCATTCAGTTCGTCGAATTTCTTGCGGGAAAGGCTTCCTGCGGCATTCTTGAAGACCAGGGCCTTGATGATGCCGCCGTTTTCCAGGACATTGCGGAATACCTGGAACTGTGTCTTCTCAAACAGCGAGGAGACCGTGACCATCTCGTTTCCGAAACGCAGATCGGGTTTATCCGAACCGTAGCGGTCCATCGCATCCACATAGCGGATCCGCGGGAAGTCGAGATCTTCCACGCCTTTCACTTCCCGGAAGATGGCTCTCATGACCTTTTCCACTTCCATGAAGATATCTTCTTCATCCGCAAAAGACATCTCCATGTCGATCTGGGTGAATTCCGGCTGTCTGTCCGCTCTGAGATCCTCGTCGCGGAAGCATCTTGCGATCTGGAAATAGCGGTCCATTCCGCCGATCATCAGCAGTTGCTTATACTGCTGCGGAGACTGCGGAAGCGCATAGAATCTTCCCTTGTACAGACGGGACGGGACCAGATAGTCTCTGGCTCCTTCCGGAGTCGACTTGGAAAGGATCGGCGTCTCCACTTCCACGAAATCGTCTTCATGGAGCACGTTGCGTACGATGGTCGTCACCTTGTCGCGAAGCAGCAGCTTCTCCTTGATCGGATTGCGGCGGATATCGAGATACCGGTATTTCAGTCTCAGGTCTTCCAGGGCATCTGTCTCATCGGCGATGATCATCGGTGTCGTCTTGGCAGTGGAAAGAACGGTACACTCGCTTGCGAGCACTTCGATCTCGCCTGTTTCCAGTTTCGGGTTCGGCGTACTCTTGAGTGCGACAGTCCCCTTCACTTCGATAACGTATTCGTTCCGGACATCTTTGACCAGATCCGCATGGGCCTCGTCAAAAGTGACCTGGGTGATCCCGTAACGGTCTCTGAGGTCGATAAAGACGATGGAACCGAGATTCCTTCTCTTGGCGACCCAGCCGGCAAGTCTCACCTGTTTTCCTTCATCTGTCTTTCTTAATTCTCCGCAAGTATGGTCTCTATTCATAATAATCCTCCAGTAGCTGGTCCAGGCGTTCGACCAGTTCTTCTTTCTTCAATGTTTCCTGTGCCTTGGTCAGGGTATCCTTGATCGTAACGGTATCCTCCCTGACCTCATCTTCGCCGATGATCAGTACAAAACGCGTATTCTTCCGCTCGGAGGAGCGGAACTGTGCCTTCAGGGAACGTCCGTAGTAATCCATTTCGGTCGTAAAGCTGTTGTTTCTGAGTTCCTCCGCGATCGCAAACGCATAATCGGGTTCCGGATTCAGGTTGATGACGTAGCAGTCCAGTTCCGGAGCATATTCTTCAAAGATGCCTTCCGCTTCCGCAAGGATCATCAGTCTCTCCACCCCGATCGCAAAGCCGATGCCGCTCATCTGCGGACCGCCCATCTCCTTCACCAGGTCGTCATAGCGGCCTCCGCCAAAGATCGTCGCCTGCGAACCGGACGCTTCATTCGTCGAGACGACTTCAAACACGGTATCCGTATAGTAGTCGAGGCCTCTCACCAGCCTATCATCGATCTCGTAAGGGATCCCTAGCAGGTCGAGATAGTGCTTCACATCGTCGAAATACTTCTGCGATCCTTCCGTCAGTTCCATCTTCGGAGCGTTGGCGACGAGTTCGGAACCGCGGTCGATCTTGCAGTCGAGGATCCTCAGAGGATTCTTTTCCAGCCGGTTCTGACAGTCGATGCACAGTTCTTCTTTGTGCGGTGCGAAATACTCCGTCAGTCTTTCCCTGTATCTCAGCCTGGATTCGGCATCGCCCAGGGAGTTGATGAGGACTTTTACGGATTCCAGACCGAGAGTCCTGATATAGGTATAGCCCAAAGCGATGACTTCCGCATCGATCAGGGGATCCTTTTCCCCGAGACACTCGATGCCCATCTGGGTGAACTGCCTCTGTCTGCCCTTCTGCGGTCTTTCGTGCCGGAACATCTCTTCGATGTAGCCCAGTTTGACCGGAAGTTCCGGTCTGGCATACATCTTGTTTTCAACGAAAGAACGGATGACGCCTGCCGTTCCTTCCGGACGCAGGGTCAGGGAATCCTTTCCGTTTGGCGAGAAAGTATACATCTCCTTGGTCACCATGTCGGAAGTATCGTTCTCTTTCTGAAAGACACCCGTATACTCGAATACCGGAGTCTTGATCTCCGCGTAGCCGTACAGACTCAGGAAATGCCGGAACAGATCTTCCAGCATGTTGAATCTGGCCATATCCTTTTCCAGCAGATCATAGGTCCCTTTTACTGTCTGATACATATTCCCTCCTATTTCCTTTCTTTCCGCAGATTGTAGTAATCCAGTTCTTCTTTCATCTTGTCCGGGATCTCCCGTTCGACCGGGAAAGCGGCACAGTTGGCCATCTGATCCGCAAAACTCTCGATATATCCGCAGGTACGGTAGTAGTTCTCTTCCGAGAGATGATCCTTGACGTCTCTGCGGGAATGGATCTGAGCTCCGCCTTTCGGCGCGATGCGCGCGAAGGACAGAGACGGGATCCCGTTGTCCGCAAACGGGGTAGAATCGGAAGAATAGACGCCCTGTCGGACTTCCAGCGGGAATCCCTTCATCAGGGAATCGTAGCGCAGATAGCTGACCAGCGATTCATTCGCCGTCACGACGGCGATATCCTTCCCCAGAGTCACGCCGACCATGTCCACGTTGATGTTGAGGAGGATCCTGTCGATATCTTTCTTATGTCTCTTCAGATAGGCTTTCGAACCGAGAAGTCCTTCCTCCTCGGAACCGCACCAGACGAAGCGGAGAGTCCTTTTCGGTCTGTGCTCCGAGAAGTATCCCAGCAGTTCCAGGATGCAGGCGCTCCCTGTCGCATTGTCGTAGGATCCGTTCGAGAAAGAGACGGAATCGTAATGGGCGGAGAAGACGATGATCTCATCCGGTTTTTCCGTTCCCTTGATCTCGGCGATCACGTTATGGGAATCCGTCTTGTCTTCTTCCTGCTGCAGGTTGACGTAAGCTCTCTTAGGCGCTTTCCGGATGATCTCTTCCGCGTCCTTCATGCGGATGCATACGGCAGGGATCTTCGCCAGAGAGTAGTGCCTCTGGCGGAATTTGTACGGATCCAGATCGACGTCTTCCGCGTTCAGGTAGACGTCTCCGGTGCAGAGGATCAGAGCAGCCGGTTTCTTCTGGGTCAGGACCTTGTAGGTCTTGTTGTCGACCATCTTGGCTGCGATCATGACGATCTTTCCGTTCAGGTCGGTGATCCTGGCATCCGTCTCCGATGTCACATAGATGAAATCCCCTTCCACCCCCTTGACAGGCGTATTCCCGGACATTCCGACCCCGACGTGATCGACTTCGATCGCGGGATCGAGAAAACGGAGTTCCGCCTTTCTGATCCTGCAGGCATCGACCGGAAAAGCTTCCAGTTTTCCTTTGACGGAAAACCTTCCGCATTCCTTGGCGATCGTCTTTGCGGCCTTCGTCTCCTGAGAGGAACCCGAAGTGCGGACATAGGAGATCTTTTCGATCAGTGAGAAACTGTCATACATGGCTGTTCTCCTTTCAGAATAAAATAAAACGTCCTGTCTAAGGACGTTGTTCACGCGGTGCCACCTTAGTTCACATTGCTGTGCACTTGATACTTTAACGCAGTAACTACGACCTGCTTTCACAGGTATCAAGGAAGTGTCACTCGTGCTCTTTCGTGAAGCCTTTCACCGTACGCTTCTCGCTGCAAGGAAAGAAATACGATCAGTTTCCTTATAGATATCCAAATTCTAACACTATTTTATGGCTCTTTCAACCGAGATGACGGAATTGACCTTGCGCAGGTTCGCCATGATCATTTCCAGATGTTCCAGATCGCTGACCATGAACGAAAGGCTCGTCGTAGCCGTCAGATCTTCGTTGTTTACGGCACTGTTCACGGCTGTCAGATTGGCTTTATACTGAGCCACGACCGTCACCAGATCCGTCAGCAGATAGGAACGGTCTTTCGAGAAGATCTTGATCGAGGTCTCATACTTGATATCCGGTTTGTTTTCATCCCATTCCACATCGATGAGCCGTTTGACGTCCTGTATGTTCGGACAGTCCTTGCGATGGACCTTGATGCCCTGACCCTTGGAGACGAAACCGACGATCTGGTCTCCGTAGACCGGAGAGCAGCATGGTGAAAGAGCCAGTTTCATGGAACTGATGCCTTTGACCACGATCCCGGTCTTGGAGATCATCTGGGATCTCTCGGAATTGCGTTTCGTGATCTTTTCGATGTATTCCAGATCGACTTCCTTCTTGCCGAACTTGGTCAGTTTTTCGATAACGGCCAAAGGCGTCATCGACTTGCATCCGATCGCATAGAACAGATCGTTGGCATTGGAAAGCTGGAAGGAGCCTGCGACCTTGTCCAGTTTCTTGGCATCAAAGAATTCGCTCACATCCAGGTCGTGCTTGCGCAGTTCTTCCTTCAGCATGTTTTCGCCGTTCTTGATGTATTCCTGCTTGTCTTCCAATTCCTTCTTCTGGAAGAAGGCCTTGATCTTGTTCCGGGCGTGATTGGTCTTGACGAATTTCAGCCAGTCTTCGGACGGAGTGGAATTCTTGTTGGTACGCAGTTCGACGACATCTCCGGTCTTTAACGGGGTGTTCAAAGGGACCAGAACGCCGTTGACCAGGGCACCGACGGTCTGATTGCCGACTTCCGTATGGATGCGGTAGGCAAAATCGATCGGTGTGGCTCCGGCAGCGAGGTCGACGATACGGCCTCTCGGCGTCATGCAATAAATGTTCGCATTGAAGATGTCGTGCGTGATGTCGTTCATGTATTCTCTGGCGTCGGTATCGGAATTGTCTTCGAACGCCTTCAGCCAGCGCAGTTCATTCACCACTTCCTTCTGGGACCTGGTCTTTCCTTCCTTGTATGACCAGTGTGCCGCAACACCTCTTTCGGCGATCTCGTCCATCTCTTCCGTACGGATCTGGACTTCATAGATCCTTCCGTCCGGACCGACGATCGTCGTATGCAGAGACTGGTAGAGGTTCATCTTCGGCATGGCGATGTAGTCCTTCAGCCTGCCCGGGATCGGACGGTATACGGCGTGGATGTAGCCCAGGATCTCGTAGCAGTTGGTCTCGGTCTGGGTGATGATACGGATGGCCAGAAGATCCAGGATCTCGTCGAAACGCTTGTTCTTGGTGACCATCTTCTTATTGATGGAATAGAGATGCTTGGACCTGCCGAAGATCCTGAACGGGATGTTGTGCATCTTCAGGATGATGGAGATATCTTCGATCATGATCTCGATCTGGTTGTCTCTCTCAGACTTCTTGGATTCGACCAGCTTGGCGATCTCATGATACTTTTCGTTATCCAGAAAATAGAACGAAAGATCTTCGAGCTCGTTCTTGATCTCGGCGATACCGAGACGGTGGGCGATCGGCGCGTAGACATCGAGCGTCTCTTTCGCGATGCGCTTCTGCTTGTGTTCCGGCAGATATTCCAGGGTACGCATGTTGTGCAGACGGTCGACCAGCTTGACCAGAATGACCCGGACGTCTTTTGCCATGGCGATCAGGATCTTGCGATGGTTGACCGCCTGGTATTCCTTCTCGTCCGTAAATTTCAGATTGGAGATCTTGGTCACTGCTTCGACGATATCGTAGATGTCGCTGTTGAAGTTCTCCAGGAAATCTTCCTTGCTGACATCGCAGTCCTCAAGCACATCGTGCAGAAGACCGGCACAGATCGTATTGGGATCCGCCTTCAGTTTCGCAAGTTCATAGGCGACGTTCAGACAATGCACAAAATACGGCTCTCCGGAAGAGCGTTTCTGGTCCTTGTGTTTTTCCTCCGCATAGGCGTAGGCCTTCTCAATGAGTTCGATCGATTCCGGATTGGTGATGTAGGATTCGACCTGATCAAAGAGCTCCTTTTTTGTCGATATCGTCTTAACCATAGAAATTTAAAACCGAAGCAGAGCTTCGATTTCTATCAGTATTTGAGCAGTGCAAAGACGTCGTATCCGGACAGTCTCTCCCTTCCGCCCAGTGCTTCCAGTTCGATCAGGAAACCGCAGCCGACTACTTCTCCGCCAAGCTGTTCGACCATCTTGATCGTCGCTTCGACCGTTCCTCCGGTCGCAAGAAGATCGTCGATGATGAGGACTTTCTGTCCCGGTTTGATCGCATCGGCATGGATATGTAACTCGTTGGAACCGTACTCCAGATCATACTTGTAGGAAATCGTCTTTCTCGGGAGCTTTCCAGGCTTCCTGACCGGCACAAAGCCGATCTTCAGTTCATGAGCGACCGGACAGCCGAAAATGAAGCCTCTTGATTCCGGTCCGGCGACAAGTTCTGCACCGATCTTCTTTGCATAGGCGATCAGTTCCTCGCATGCGGCATGAAAAGCTTCGCCGTCAGCCATGAGCGGTGTGATATCGCGGAACAGGACACCCTCTGTCGGGAAATCAGGAATCGAAGCAATATAGTCCTTGAAGTTCATATCATTCTCCTTAAATACATTTTCAATTATATTAAAACTCCACTAAATCTTCAATTATCAGTGAGAACCGGTCACGGTGATAGTCGTCTTTCTTCAGTCTGCCGATCATCAGGCCGAACGGTACGTTTCTCATTGCGGGATCGAAGCTGATCGCATCCAGACTTTCACCGAGGATGAACTTCGGATAGGAGTTCGATACAATGATCTTCCTTTCGATCCTGGGATCCCTGATTCCGATGAGCGGTTCCTCGAATCCCGGCCCAAACGGCTTCAGTTCTTCCAGTTCTTCATATAGACCTTCATTGATCCTTTCCTGTTCAAGGATCAGTACATTCTGTGCGGCTTCTTCATATACAAAGGGATGTTTCTCTATGAAATCGGTCAGTTCCGGGAGTCTGTTTCGTTCCAAAGTCAGACCGATCGCTTGAGCATGTCCGCCATATGCCGCAAACGCCCCTTCGATCTGTTTCAGATAGGCATAAAGGTCGCTCCCTTTCGGAGATCTTCCGGAACCTTTGAGAAGGCCTTCTCCTTCGCTCAGTACGATCACCGGTTTCCCGAAACGGTACATCAGGCGGTTGGCTACCAGTCCGCACAGTCCTTCCGGAAAAGCTTCCGAATGGACCAGGATCACGTCTGAATCCGGATGAGACAGCCGTTCGGCGACTGCCGCCATTTCCTTTGTCATCTGCTTTCGGCTGCGGTTGATGTCTTCGATCACCGGCAGGTATTTCAGCGCTTCTTCAGGGTCCATAAGATATCTGACGACATGGTTGACGTTCATTCGGGATTCCATGCGGGAAACGGCGTTGATCTTCGGGATGACCTGGAAAGACAGGTTGTCGTAGGAGACTTCGTTCCTTCCCAGCAGATGCTGGATCGGAAGGATCGTCTTATTCCTTAACAGATCGATCATCTCCTTCAGCAGAGAGCGGTTGTATCCGAAGACCGTGACCATATCCGCCAGGGTCGCCAGTCCGCCGTAGACAGTAAACAGGTCATCCCTGACAAAGGAATTTGCCAGCAGAGCGCAAAGTCCGGCGGCACACATGTCCGCATACTCGGCCGGAAACAGATCAGGGTGCAGAAACAGATCTGCCGGAGGTTCTTCCTGATATTCGTGATGATCGATCACGATCGTTCTGATTCCGGCATTCCTTGCCTTGATGAGCGGTTCGACCGCTTTTACGCCGTTATCCACGCAGACCAGGACATCGAAACCGTTGTCGATCGCCGTCTGCACGATCCGGTCGTTGAGTCCGTATCCTTCCTTGCTTCGGGAAGGAATATAGTAGTTGCTGCGGATGTCCAGCTTATCGAGAAGCCTCTTGAGGATCGCAGTAGCGCAGATCCCATCGCAGTCATAGTCTCCGACAATAAAAAAATGACTGTCTTTCAGGGACAGTACCGTTTCTCTGAATCGTCTCAGAAGATCGAGGTCCATATCGGCACTGAAACCGGATACGTCCAATTGTGCGATATCGACCTGATTCATTTCACATATCTGTGATCTCAGATCGGAAGTACCGACGTGATACAGGTAGCTCATAAGGTATGCAGACCGATGAAGAAACCGATCACGGACAGGATCAGCTGCAGAAGGTAGAAAGAATAGACGATCTTCGTCTCCTTGTATCCCTTGATCACAAAGGCGTAATGGATCGGCGTATAGGAGAAGACGCGCTTGTGGAAGACCCTGACAGAAACCTGCTGAAGGACGACGCAGAACATCTCTATGACGAAAACGCCGCCGATCACAAACAGCGCGACCGTTTTATCCATCACCAAGGCCAACGCAGAGAACAGAGCTCCCAGAGCAAGGGAACCGGAATCGCCCATGAAGATCCTGGCCGGATGACGGTTGAAATACAGATATCCGATCAGACCTGCGGCAATGCAGATGAGAAGCAGAGACAGGTTCGAATCGTGATAGATGAATGTGAAGATGATGAACGGGATCAGGGCGATCAAAGATACTCCGGCACAGAGACCGTCCATTCCGTCGGTAAAATTGACCGCATTGGCTTCCGCCATATACAGAAGGATCATGAACGGAAGGAAGATGAACCAAGGGACCTGGATCCCGACATTCAAAAACGGGATCGTCACCTGTTGAGGAATGATATTGCGGAACAGTACGAAAAGGATCAGGGTATATGCGAATTCCATGATCAGTCTGGTCTTCGGAGACAAACCGTCATTGGACTGGCTGCGGATGATCAGAGAATCATCGATGAAGCCTACGGAACAGTACAGGAGATAGGAAAGGATCACGAAGAGGACCCTGCTGTCTCTCAGGATCGGAAAACGGACCAGACAGGCGACAATGACCGGGATGACTACGAATAACAGGCCTCCCATGATCGGCGTCTTTTCTTTCTTCTTGAATTCTTCCAGGGCATATTCGGAAGTGACCTGGGAGATGTTGCGGTTTTTCAGATAACGGATAAAGGAAGGCATGATCAGGATCATGGCGATCAGGGTGATCAGAAAACCGGCTATGTAAAGAACGATTGGATTCATACCCGTATATTATACCTCATTCTCCTTCTTCTGTATCGCTCTCCGGAACTTCTTCCACGACAGGCTCCGTATACTTGATCTCGCGCAGGCGGATAATGATCTCTTCGCTGCCGTCAACGATGCTGTTGGCGGAAACGGACTGTTCATATGCCACGCCGTAGCCATCCATCGTGATCGGCAGTTTGGACATGTTCCAGTAATGGATGATGTCTTTTCTTGTCCATCCCGTAAAGTCCGGCAGAGAGATGTTTCTTCCATCCGTCAGCAGGAAGACGTTCTGTCCGGTATAGATATCCTGTTTCTCCTGCGGATACTGATCTACGATACTGTTTCCGTCACCGATCACGACGACATTCATGTCGAGCTCTTCCAGTCTTTCTTTTGCATCGGAGGTTACGAAAGAATTGAGATTCGGCATCTCGTAGTGATGGATGTATTTTTCCGCCTGTTCCAGATCTTCCTCGTTGATCACCAGGTTTTCCAGAAGTGCGATCCTGTCGATCATGTCCGGAACCGGCTTGATGTCGTAGTTGTAGTACAGCGTCATCGGAGAGATATAGGCGTAATAGATCATGTATTCCGGGTCTTCATATGGGAATCCCAGCATGCAGGAGATGATATTTTCGCTCTCGGAGTAGCTGCCTTCGAGCGGGATTTCCGAAGTACCGGTCTTTCCCATGACTTCTACCGTTCTTGCAGCATAGTGTCTGCACGTTCCTTCCGGATCGGCGACGACTCTTCTCAGGAGGTCCTGCATCTGCTGTGCCGTAGACTTGCTGATCGGTGTTGAAACGACTTTCCTGCTTCCCTGGTAGACCAGAGTATTCGTGTTCGGATCGACGATACGATCGATGAAATAAGGCTTGACCATCTCACCGTTGCCGAAGATGGCCGTATATGCCTGCAGCAGCTGCAGCATCGTTGTCGATGAACCCTGACCGTAGGTTGCTGTGATGTTGTCTGCCGGAGAGAGTCCGTAGTTGGTATATCCCGGGATCTCATCGATCCCGTCCGTATTGACGTCTTCGTACAGGTGATAGCGGTGGATGTAGTCTTCAAAACGGTTGACGCCGACATACTGTGACAGCAGAGTCGCAGTGGCGACGTTACTGGAATAGATCAGTCCGTAGTCCAGAGGGATATTCCCCCAGTCCAGGTCGGAAACGTTATGGATGCATCCGAAACCGTCACCTCCGTAGGTTCTGTCTCCGGTCCCCGTATAGCAGAACGGAGAAGAATCGAAGGTCGTCTCTCCGTCATATACGCCGAGGTCCATGGCTGCAGAGTAGATGACCGCCTTCATGACGGAGCCGGGCTCATAAGCCAGCTGCGAACCGAAATTGACCTGTACGTCATCGGCTGTGAGCTGATTCGGATTGAAGGAAGGAGTCTGACCCCAGGCCAGGATCCTGCCTGTCTTAATCTCTACGACCGCACCCCAGGCACGGCTGGCGGCCTTTGCTTCCATCGTCGTGTTGAGCGCAGTGTTCAAAGTCTCCTGGATCGATGCGTCAAGCGTCAGGTAGACATCATAGCCGTTGATCGCATCCTTTGTTTCATCGTACATCCCGGGCAGGATGTATCCGTATTTGTCTCTCTGATAGGAATGATATCCGTCGGTTCCGGAAAGTTCGTCGTTCAGGTAGGCTTCGATACCGAGCTTGCCGATCAGTTTTCCGGTATTGTCCGACTGCGCAAATCCCAGCAGCTGCGGACACATCGTCTCACCGTACGGATAGTAGCGTTTGTAGGAATTGCGGAAACCGATCCCGTGAAGCCCTTCTATTGCTTCGATGGCATCTTTCTGATCTTCCGAGAGGTTTCTGCCTGCCGCACCCAGTTCGATCTGATAGAGACCGGAATTGGATGTCAGGATATCGTAGATATCGGCTTCCTCCATTTCCAGGATCGGAGCCAATGCTCTCGCGGTAAAAGCCGGATTGTCGACATAGGCGACTTCATCGCCGCTGGCAAGTCTCTCCGGATCCAGATAGCAGATGATGTCATACGTCTTAACATCCTGCGCCAGGATCTCTCCTTCCGCATCATAGATGTTTCCGCGCGAAGCAAAGATCCTCTCTTCCACGTTGGAAACGGAAGACACATAGTCTTCCAGGGACGTGTTGGAACGGATATGGACCTTAAAAACGGTAACGAGAAAAACATTGGCGATCACCAGAGCGGTGACCGTCAGCATCAAACCATATAAAAAACGAAGCGTATTGTAACTTCGTTTCATTCTAATCCCCTACGGAGATGATGTTGTCGGCCAGCTGATCGAGATCTGCTGCCTGAGCGACTTCAAAAACTCTGTCTTTGTTTTCCAGAGACTGGATCTCATAGTTAAGAGTCTGGTTTTCCGACCTCAGCTGTGCCAGTTCCTCATTCATCGTCTGGATCTTCATCGTCAGGGATGTATTGACGGTATTGACAAGCAGACTGGTCAGGAGCCAGCTGATCAACGCAACCGTAAAAAGAACGATGGCGACACCATTGAAACTCAATCTTCTTCTTTTTTTCTTAACGATCTTTGCCATTTGTCTTTCTCACCCCTCTGATGATCGCGCTCTTGGCGCGGTGATTTGTTTCTATTTCCGATTCGTCTGCCTTTTCACCTCTGTTCAGCAGACGGTAATTCGCTTTTTTGATCTGTTCGGGTCTTAATGCGATCCTTTTGTCGTCTTCTACCGTAGTCAGCCTGCGGAAACACTGTTTGACCATGCGGTCTTCCAGAGAATGGAAACTGATGATCACGACGGTCCCGTCTTCATTCAGGATCGAATCGAAGCCGTCCAGGAATTCCTTCAGGGAATCCAGTTCATGATTCACTTCGATGCGGATCGCCTGAAACGTCTGTTTTGCCGGATGGCCCTTGCCGTGAAGCACTTTCGCCGGCAGAGCACTTTTGATCGCTTCGACCAGCTGCATGGTGGTTTCGATCGGACGGTTTTCAACGATCTTCTCTGCGATGCGCCGGGAGAATCTCTCTTCCCCGTATTCCCATAGAATTCTTTCCAATCCCTCCTGAGAATAGCTGTTTACGACATCGTAGGCGCTGAGCGGATCGTCTCTGTCCATGCGCATGTCCAGCGGTCCGTCATAGCGGTAGGAGAAGCCTCTGTCCGCTTCATCGAACTGTGGTGAAGATACCCCCAGGTCCAGCAGGATCCCGTCGGCATGTTTCACATAGCGGAACATGTTCTTGTAGTTGTCATGGATGAATTCCACGTTCGGAAATTCTTTCAGGTTTTCCTTGGATTCCTGTATGGCTTCCATATCCAGATCGAAGCAGTACAGTTTCCCGGTCTTCAGTTTTTCAAGGATCCGGCGGGAGTGTCCTCCCCTGCCCAGCGTTCCGTCGATGTAGACACCGTCTTCCTTGACATCGAGCAGTTCGATCGCCTTCTCCGGCATGACGCTGAGATGCTTATTCATTGCTGATCAGTTCGTTCAGATTCTCGGCGATCTCTTCGAAACTGCCGGAAGCATCTGCATAATAGCTGTTCCATGTTTCCTGATCCCAGATCTCGATATGATCGTTTGCGCCGATGACGACGCATTCTTTGACGATATTGACCGGTTTGGAAAGAAATGCGGGGATCTGTATCCTTCCCTGAGAATCCAGGGTGCACTCGGTTGCCGTACTTGTCAGCATCCTCACGTACTGTCTGGCTGCCTTCTTTGTCGTAGGCAGTTTATTGACTTCTTCGAACATCTTCTCCCACTGCTTGAGAGAATAGATCGTCAGACAGCCGTCCAAACCTCTGGTCAGGATAAAAGTAGTATGAAGTTCTTCACGGAATTTTCCGGGAATGACGATCCTTCCCTTGGCATCGAGATTATGCTGATATTCCCCGATAAACATCTACCACTTTCCCCCACAATGATCCACTTTCTACCACCATTATTGCATTTCAGACCGTAAAAGTAAAGTAAAAATGCAGGAATCTCCTGCATTTTTCGTTGTTTCTTCGTATTTTTCGTTCCCGTTACAGACCGCTGATTACGGGAAAATAAAAAAAGAGGTCTCCCTCTTATTTTGCGCCGCAGTTAGGGCAGGCACGGTGAGCCAGTTTGTATTCACCGCATGATGGACATTTTACCATTGCCGGTGCCATCAGTTTATAATGTGTCCTTCTCTTGGCTTTGCGTGTTTTTGAATTTCTTCTCTGTTGAACAGCCATCTTAATCTTCCTCCTCGAATTTGTATTCTCTAAGCTTTTGCAGACGCGGGTCTATTTCATCTTTGCGGGATGTTTTATAGTCTTCCTCGGATACAAAAGACCAACCATCCCCTCTAGAATACTCTATTTTTTCTTTTTTTACAACTTTTATCGGCGCTTCCGGCAAAATGATATGTACCGCAAGTTCTTCCGCCTCTATGGATTCGTTCAGAAGGAAGCCGTCTTCGTCCTCTTTGTGAACGACAGGTTCATCTTCCTTCAGGGAAAAAGGGACCTCGACATCCTCGAGAGTGATCGCGCACGGACAGATCATCGTGCCCTGCAGCTGATATGAGATCCGCAGTTCATCATCCGCTCCGTAATAGAAGCTGATATCCCCTTCGACATCCTCCACTCTTCTCAGAAACAGGTCGTCGCTGATCTCGTGCCGTTTTATGTCGATGGGATACGATCTTACCCCCATGATGTTCATCAGATCTTTCAAATAGATTTTCATAAGCATATTATATAATAATCTTGTGAATATCAGCGGAATTACAGTCGAATACAATCCATTTCATAACGGACATCTGTACCACATCGAACAGTGCCGGGTTTTGACTCATCCTGACGTTCTGATTGCCGTATGTACCGGAAACTACAACCAGCGCGGAGATGTTTCGGTCATCGACAAATTCGAGAAGACGGAAGCCGCTTTGAGACACGGCGTCGATCTGGTCGTGGAATTGCCTTATATCTACACCGTCCAGAATGCGTACGTCTTCGGCTCACATGCGGTTTCGATCCTGAATGAACTGAAATGCGACCATCTGGTCTTCGGCTCGGAGACGGGAAATCTGGAAGAACTGCAGAAGTATTCCGAGCTGCAGATCGACGTGACCAGACTGAAGCAGCTGATGCATGACGGGACTTCCTATCCGAAGTCCTACGGGCTGCTCAGCGGTTCCCTGTACCCCAATGACATGCTGGCGGTAGCCTACCTGAAAGCCATTTCCGGAACGGGAATGACTCCGGTATGCATCAAAAGGACGAACGACTATCACTCAAAACAGATGGACATCATCTGCTCCGCAACGGCGATCCGTACCGCTCTGAAAGAAGGAAGAGACATTTCGATCGCCACTCCCGTGCCGATCACAGACCCGGTCTTCACTTCAGACCTGTATCCCTATCTGAGAAAACTGCTGATGACGATGGACAAGCAGGATCTGGAGAAAATCTTTCTGGTATCCGAAGGGATCGAAGGAATGCTGAAGGAAAACGCAGTCAAATATGACGATTATGAGGATTTCATCTCTCACAGCATTTCCAGGCGCTATACCCGCTCCCGCATCCAGAGGATCCTCTTGCATATCGCCAACCAGATCAAGAAGGAAGACGTCCAAAAGCTTCCCGAGGACCGCTATATCCGTGTCCTGGGATTCAATCAGACAGGTCAGGAATACCTGAAGACGGTCAAGAAGGACGCAAAGATCATCACACAGTTCAAGAACATTCCCGAATCTTTCAAGAAGATCGAATGGAAGACCAGCCTGCTGTATTCCACGTTAAAAAAAGACCCTGCCGCCTATCTGAAAAAAGAACTGCAGGGACCTGTCATCTTCAAATAAAAAATGATGCCGAAGCATCATTTTTCTTTTACATCAGAACGTTGTGATAGACTTCCTGAACGTCATCCACGTCATCCAGATTGTCCAGCAGTCTCTGCCACATCTCCTTGTCGTGCTCGTCCGTAAGCGTTACGTATTCCTGCGGAAGCATCTTGATCGCACAGACGGAGTATTCGCAGTCCGGGATCAGAACATCGATCGCTTCCTGCGCTTTATGCAGGTCGGCCGGAGCGACATATACCGTCATCTCTCCGTCTTCCACTTCCAGATCGTTCACGTCAACGTCTGCTTCAATCAAAGTCTCCAGCATCGTGTCTTCATCTTCGTATTTGAAGGAAAGGACTCCCAGGTTGTCGTAGTTGAAAGATACCGATCCCTTGACGCCCATCTTGCAGTGAGACTTGTTGAAACAGGAGTTCATTGCCGCGACGGTACGGTTGGAATTGTCTGTCAGGCAGTCGATGATGATCGTTGCACTGCCCGGTCCGAAGCCTTCATATCTCAGGGAATCATAGGATTCCGAAGAACCGCCCTTTGCCTTCTCGATCGCCCTTTTGATGACGTCTGCCGGAACCTGATTGGCTTTCGCTTCCTTGATCTTGGAACGCAGTGCCAGATTCATTTCCGGATCGGCCACGCCGGATTTGGCGGCGATATAAATCTCTTTACCGTATCTGGAGTATACCTTTGATTTCATTGCGGCTGTCTTAGCCATAGCCGCAGCTCTTACTTCATGCGCTCTTCCCATAATGACACCTCATAAAATTACTTTTTTATTTTAATACGAAATACACCGAATTTCTACCTGTGTACATGAAAAATGAAAACAAAAAAGGGATGCTTCCGCATCCCTTTCAATTCATCAGTCTTTCAATACGCTGTTGACGAGTTCGCTGACTTCCGATTCCGTATGGCATTTCAGTGCTCTGGCAGCCAGATCTTCCATCTCTTTCTTGTTCAAAGAAGTGATGATCTTTCTGGTCGGCAGGATACGGGAAGCGGACATGGAGAATTCATCCAGGCCAAGTCCGAGAAGTACCGGAGCAGCCTTCGGATCTCCGCCCATCTCACCGCACATACCGCACCATCTGCCTTGGGAATGTGCACCGTCGATTGTCATCTTGACCAGTCTGAGGATCGCCGGATTCAGAGGCTGATACAGGTAAGCGACCTTTTCCGACATTCTGTCGGCAGCCATGGAATACTGGATCAGGTCATTCGTACCGATGGAGAAGAAATCCGCATATTTCGCGAATTCATCCGCCAGAACGGCAGAAGCCGGGATCTCGACCATCATACCGATCTCGATGGAATCGGAAACTGCGACTTTTTCCGCTTTCAGTTCTTCTTTTGTATCCAGAACGAACTGCTTCGCGGCTTTGAATTCGTCGACTGTAGCGATCATCGGGAACATGATGGCCAGCTTTCCGTAGACAGACGCTCTGAGAAGAGCTCTGACCTGCGTCTTGAAGATGTCTTTTCTATCCAGACATAAACGGATCGCCCTGTAGCCCAGGAACGGGTTCATTTCCGGATCGAATTCGAAGTAAGGGAGTTTCTTGTCTCCGCCGATGTCCAGCGTTCTGACAACGACGCGTTTGCCTTCCGCTCTCTCCAGAACGACTTTATAGGCGTTGAACTGGTCTTCTTCGCTTGGGAAGTCTTCCGTAGATTCCATGTAAAGGAATTCCGTACGGTAGAGGCCGACACCTTCCGCACCGTTGGCTATGACATTGTCCATATCCTTCGGTGAACCGATGTTGGCGACCAGCTCGACCTGATGGCCGTCTGTCGTGATGGATGGCTTGTCCAGAAGGACCTGAAGAGCTTCCTTCTCTTTCAGGAAGGCTTCTCTCTTCTCACGGTATTCCTTCAGTTCTTCTTCGCTCGGATTGACGATGACGGTCCCTTCCTTTGCGTCCAGGATCAGCATATCGCCATGCTTGCAATTGGCCATGATGCCTGTGCAGCCGACGACAGCCGGCAAGCCCAGAGCGACCGCCATGATCGCCGCATGGGAAGTTTTTCCGCCGATCTCGGTGACAAAGCCCAGAGCGTACTTCTTGTTCAGCTGAGCCGTGTCGGACGGTGTCATCTCTTCCGCAACGATGACGACTTCTTCGTCGATCGTCGTCAGATCCGGAATAGTAAGCCCAAGGATATTGCACAGCAGACGGAAAGAAACGTCCTTGATATCAGCGGCTCTTTCCTTGAAATAAGCATCTTCCATCGATTCGAACATCCCTACCATCATATCCGAGACGGTCTTGGTGGCCTTGTCGGCAGAAGAACCTTCCTTGATCATGTTTTCGATCTGATCCTTGTATTCCGGATCCTGCGCCATCATCAGATGGGCATCAAAGATCGCGAGTTCTTCCGGCGCCAGAGTGGCACTGGCTCTCTCTTTGATCTGTTCGATATCCGAAATGGTCTTGTTCAAGGCATTTCCGAAGATCTCCAGTTCCTTTTCCGTACCTTTTCCAATCTCATTGATCACGATAGCAGGCTGCTCAAGCTTGTAGACCTTTCCGATGGCAATACCGCTTGAAGTAGCTATTCCTTTTAACATATGTCACTCCCCCATTCAGTTAAATCAATTATACTTTACTTACACCGTTACAGACAACGCAGAAATTCGTTGTACGCCTTTTTCCGATGCCGATAGTAGGATGACGTAGAGAAGTAGTCAAGATACCAATTACCCAGATTACCTTCGATCACCTCCTTCTGGATGATGAATCGGTCCCGTTCGTCTAAACTCTCCGCGACATTCTCGATGTGCGCAACGATCCGGCGGTGCTGAGACAGGATCAGCCGATCGTAATGAAACAGCTGGCTGTCCGCTTCCCGAAGGATCCTTTTGCTGTTGCGGTAACTCTTTGACAGTAATTCGATTTCCAATCTTTGCTTGTTCAGATTGTACCTCTTTCTGCAGAAAGGACTGTGTATTCTGTTTTAAATGCTATTCTCCTACTTCGATAAGACCGTAACCTCCGTCATTTCTCTTGTATACGACCGCGATCTTGTCGCTGTCGACATCCCTGTAGATGAAGAATGAGTGCGAAAGCATCTCCATATGCATGATCGCATCATCCAGGACCATTTCATCTGCATATACCGTCTTGGTCCTTACCGGTGTATCTTCTTCCTCTTCGTTCGCCGCAACAAAATTCTCAGCAAGGGAATCCTTATGCCTTCTGGACAGTCTTCCCTTCTGTCTTCTGATCTGATCCTCCAGCTTGTCGATCGCAAGATCGACGGCAGTGGAAAAGTCTTCGTGGACGACTTCCGATCTCATCAACCCTACCTTGGTAGGGACATTCACTTCTACCTTGAGTCCGCCTCCATAGATCTTGACCGTTACTCTGGCACTCTGCTCCTCATCGATGACGACATACTTGTTGAGGTCGGAGAGACGGTTTTCGATCTTCTCCCTCATTGCGTCATTGACAGTAACGTTTTCTCCATAAATCGCGAATTTCATAAGTCTTCCTCCTTCTGTTTATTTGACTCTATCATGAGTTTGACCAACCAGCGGTAGACCAGGAAGAGCCCGTAGGCATCCAGGGAACAGTATTCCTTGAGGTCGTTCAGGATCTTCTGTTCATCCGCTCCGTTGTTTTTTCCGATATCACGCCAGTTATATACGGCTTCCATGCCGTCATAGATATCCAGATCCGCATATGAATACTCGGAACAGATATCCACCAGTTTTTTCAATGTGAAGTTTCCTTCCATGCCGACATCATATACCAGGCCTTCGATGAAAGGCACCGCCAGATCCACAAACCGTCCGATCAAGGCATCAAGTCTCTCCCGGTACTCCGGAAACGTTTCGCCCAGTTCCTTCAGTCTCAGGCACTCCGCACCGTAGGCGTTGTAGGCAAGGATCGGTCCGGAAGACGGCAGATACATCAGCAGGGCTTCGATGAAATCCCTGCGGCAGTCTCCCGTTGCGACGAACGTCCGATGTTCCATATGCCCCTCTTCATCGATGTAGTACAGGGCAAACTCAAAGCAGAGCGGATCCATGGGACGCATGTTTTCGAATGCCGGGACCAGATAGCGGTCCCATTCGAAATCGATAAAGGAGATCGGTCTCTCATCGAGTTTTTCCAGCCACTTGCTTAAGGCGTTGACATCCAGAAACGTTCCTCCGTTGCGGGATGCCATGATCTGCGCATATTGGATCGGATTGCCTTCGATGCGTTCCGGATCCGCGTCTTTCAGCAGTTTCATCCCGTCGTTGTACATCTGCTTCTTGTATTGGCTAGAAACGAGGGTCAGGATGCTGTCGGATGCCGTCTCTTCTTCTTCCGGGAAACACCGGTCATAGTATTCGCAGATGCCGTTCTGCCGGCAATAGCGGGTCTTGGCAGGCTTTTCCTGTTCCGGGTCGGTCTTTTCCATCCTGCGGATCAGGGAATCGTAGTCGAAATCCCCTTCTTCGACGATCGACATGATCTTTCTGTTTCTGAAAGTATCCGTAACGCAGAACAGCTGTCTGACATCCAGTTTTTCGTGAAATGTGTAGTTTTCATTGAAGTAGATGAGATAGATCGCATCTACAGGCACATTCAGACGTTCCAGGACCTTGTTTGCGGCCCGAAGCGATATGGTATCAAGTTCCCGGATCTGTGTC
>JAEEGL013600012.1_pt1 | contig 23221 bp, 17 predicted proteins | sample 9134231 | NCBI WGS metagenome assembly JAEEGL01 (sample SAMN16246548, study PRJNA631951) | gut metagenome | biome: gut microbiome; feature: rumen; material: fiber-attached | host: Bos | place: Iran: Karaj | collected 2018-10
GTTGGAGGATCCTGCGTCTTGGTTGGCACAGAGGGTGCCGTCGGTTCTACAGGTGTCTGAGCCACCGTATCAGCGGCAACAACCTGCATCTGTTCCTGCTGAGCTTGCTCCTGTTTAGCCTGCTCTTGCAGCGCCTGCTCGCGCTTGGCCTGTTCCAGTCTGGCTTGCTCTTCTGCCTCTTTACGGCGTTTTCTCTCCTTCCTGCTTTCCTTCTTCACCTCCTGCTGATCGGCCTCGGGTACCACAGAAGGAACCTTGATCTCCTCTTTCGGCTCAGCCTTATAGGGCACACTGACATTGGTGTCGTATTTGCGCTTGTAGTCGAGGAAGGCCTGGTAGATGCCCTGACTCAACTGAGTCACACCAGCTGAGGAATTCAAGAAGCGTTCCTCATCGGGTGTCGAGATGAAACCCAGCTCAATCAGACAGCTGGGCATCGACGTAGCGCGCAGCACCAGGAACCCAGCCTGCTTCACACCCTTGTTGAGACGAGCGGCGGCAGCACACGTACGACGCTGCACGAATTTCGCCAGTTCAACGCTCTGCGCCATATTACGGTCTTGCATGAACTCAAACATGATATAGCTCTCCGACGAGTTAGGGTCGAAACCTTGGTAGCGCTGCTTATAGTCTTTCTCGTAGAGGATAACCTCGTTCTCTCGCTTGGCCACTGCCAAGTTGTCGGCAGCACGGTGCATACCCAGCGTATAGGTTTCCAAGCCTCTTGAGATGCGTCCCTTGGGCAGGGCATTGGTATGGATAGAGATAAACAGGTCGGCCTTGTTACGGTTGGCGATGTCGGCACGGGTATGCAGGGGGATGAACACATCGGTCTTGCGGGTGTATATCACCTTGACATCCGCGCAGTTCTGCTCCACCAGTCGTCCGAAGGCCAGCGCCACATTCAGGTTGATAATCTTCTCCTTAGTGATGGCGCCTACTGCTCCGGCATCATGTCCGCCGTGTCCGGCGTCAATCACCAGCGTAAAGCGTTTATTGGCTGCAAAGGATGTGACAGCCAACAGCAACACGATTGTAATAATGTATAATTTCCTCATCTTATCATATTTAATTCTACACCGGCCCCCTTGCAGTCGGCACCCATCGGTGGATTCAGCTTCACCACCTGCACGTTCAGGCTCTTCACGCAGTGGAAAGTGTCAAAGACGGCCTGACCGATACGTGCTGCCACATGCTCCAAGAGGTCGGAGGGCTGTTCCATCTCCATCTTGACCAGGAGGTACAGCTCCGCATAGTTAAGCGTCACCTCTACGAGGTCGTGCTCCACAGCTGCCTGCATGTCGACATCGACCTTGAGCGACACAGAGTACTCGCCACCCACCGTACGTTCCTGGGGCAGCACGCCATGATAGGCGTAGAAACGCATATCGCGCAAGAAGATACTACTCTGCGTTATCGTCATAGTCTGTTGCCTCTACACCATCTCCCAGATACTTCTTCAGGGCACGCTCCACACCATTCTTCCAGGTGTTGATATTCTCCGACTGCAACTGCAGCGAACTGACGAGTTTGATGACATGCTCGATGGGCATGCGATAGCGCAGCACGCCACTGATGAGCTTGGCATAGTTCCAGTATTCAGGGTTAAACTTCTCCGACAGGCCCTCGACAGTAATCTTGTAACCGCGGGTATTCTCAAACTGGAAGTCATAGCGCTTCGTACCGTCGGCATTGATCTGCTTGATAATCTTACCCTTAGTCACCGACTTAGGCAACAGGATGCCTTCCTCGTCGTCCTGCAAACCAGTGAAGATCTCGTAGGGATAGCCGTTGAGCAAACCGACCAGTGCAACCCACTTGTCCTTATTATTCTGGAAGCGCACCACGTCGCACTCCAGTTCCTTGGGACGTATCTCCGTCACCTCCGGACGCTGATTCTGCAGGATTTCCTTAGCAGCACCATCACCAGCCACGGCAATCAACTGCTGTTCTTCAGCAGACAATGCGCCAATCATCTTGTCCAACAACTGTGTGGCCTGCTGTTCGGTCAGCGGGCTTTCCGTGTGCTGGCTAGCGGCTGTCAGACGACGAGCCACACGCTCCACCAGCGTCACTTTCAAATCTGTTATCATTACCAATAAACGTTTATTGGTTGCAAAGGTACGAAGAAGTTTCCACTTTCGGACAACTTCCACTATTAAAAATAACAAAAAGTTTTCCGTTTTGGGTATTTCTTGCTATCTTTGCACCATAAAAGTAGTAACATTTGCAGCATGAAGAATTTAGCAACACGGCGTAGTATCCGCCAATATAGTGACCAAGAGGTGAGCCAAGAGCTGCTCAACAGACTGCTCACCGAGGCTAGTCGCACACAAACAATGGGCAACCTGCAACTCTACTCCGTTGTCATCACGCGCAACCAGGCGATGAAAGAGAAGCTGGCTCCCGCACACTTCAACCAACCGATGGTCTGCCAGGCTCCCGTCGTACTCACCATCTGTGCCGACTTCCGCCGCACCACCCGTTGGTGCGAGGAGCGCAAGGCACAGCCAGGCTACGACAATTTCCTGTCATACCAGAATGCTGCCATCGATGCCTTGCTCTATACACAGACGCTCTGCAACCTGATGGACGAGGAAGGATTGGGCTATTGTTATCTGGGCACCACTGTGTACCAGCCTCAGCAGATCATCGACATCCTGCAACTGCCGAAGCTCGTTATGCCTGTTGCCACGCTGACCATTGGCTGGCCTGCTGAAGAGCCTCCCCTCTCCGACCGTCTGCCTCTGGAGAGTTTCATCCACGACGAGACCTACCGCGACTATAGTGCGGCAGATATCGACACCTATTATCATGACAAGGAAAACTTGGAGGAGAACCGCCACTTCTGCGCCATCAACCACAAGGAGACGCTGGCCCAGATCTTCACCGACATCCGCTATACGAAGAAGGACAACGAAGCGATGTCAGCAGGGCTGTTAGAGGCGTTAAGGCACCAAGGTTTTCTGGATTAACGGTTAATTCTTGGCATTCATCTTCTTGTACAGGTCCCTCACCTGTACAGCACCCTCATTTGCCGGTTCATAAGCCAGAATCTTGTCGGCATAGCGTGCCGCCAAGGCATAGTCTTCTTTCTCGATGAAGTAGTAGCTCATCAGATAGCGATAGCCTGTCAACAGGCGTTCTATATGGCGCTCGTCAAGCGACGGTTTCTTCATGAACACATCCTCCATCTGCAGGATGGCGGGAGCTGCCGTTCCTTTCTGTGCCTCGGGATCCAACTGGAACTGAATCATCGCCACACGCATATAGGCAAAGAGGTCGTCGTTCATCGTCGTCTCAGGGATGCGGTGTGCCAGTATCTCGTCGGCCTTGAGCAGTTTCTTTTCCTTGGCGTCGCCATCCATTACTTTCGCCCACTCGATATAGATATTGGCCTGTTGCATGGCGATGTCATCCGTCATATGACCCTCACGGCGACGCTGTTCGGCATATGGGTCTATCCACTGGGCAGCCTCCTCAAACTTACCCTGCTGATAGAGGTAGCGCACCCACCCCGTCAGTGCGACGGCATAGTGTATCGTATCGCTATGCTCTATGACGGCAGGCTCAGAACGCTTCAGCTGTTCAAAAGCCGACAGACTCTCACGGTAGCGGCCCTGCGACACCAGTGAGCGGAAGAAATACCTGTTGAGCGGCATGCTCTGCGGGTAATAGCTTAACGCCTCACGAGCCTTTCGGACGCAGTCGTCATTCCGTCCGCTATAGAAGAGGCTCAGAATATACAGTTCCATATCGCCACGCGACATCAGCGACATCGACATCTGGTCGTAGGCATGTGCCACCTCGGCTCGGTATTCCGTACCCTTCCGGTCTGCCTGGTCATACAGCTGGGCGATATACAACTCTGCCGGGAATCCGAAGTACTTCTGTTTAAAAGCCTGCAGTTTTGCCTCTGCTGCCCTCACATCTGTCTGCGCCAACGGCCTGCAGATGTTCAGCAGCGAATCCACCTGCCGCTGCGTCTGAGCCTCAACACCTGAAGATAATACCATCAACAGGCATCCTAAAAATAGTATCTTGCGTATCATTCTCTTTATCAGTTTCATTATCCGCCAAGGGCGGTGATGAAGCGGAGGGCCAATTCATTGGAAGGATCTACGTCAAGCATCTTATCTGCCCATGCCAAGGCCGCCTTTTTATTCTTCTTAATAAAGTACTCATTGCGCATCATGTACTCATAGCCTAACAGCAGATAACGTTTCTCGCCAGCCTCCAAATCATTTCGACCGCCCAGGTTATCCACCAGCTTCTGTGCATAGGGCATACCCAATCCGTCTTTCAGTTCCGGATCCAGTGCCATGCTATAGTAACAGCAACGGTGTAGGAACATGTTTGCATTCAGATCAGAATGATTGGCAGCTTCATCAAATACCTTGACGGCATTACGTATTGCATCCATTCGCTCCGTACCATTCAGTTCCGCAGCCCAGTCGGTATAAATAGTGGCATAGGCAATCATCAGGTTATCATTTTGAGTACCTTTATCACGATAGCGCTGTACCATAGGTTCCATGATGGCAATAGCCTGGTCATAATCACCCATCTGTCGCAACTCACCGACCTGCGTTGTGATTGTCGATACGATAGCCCTGTCAGCCTGCGATTTCTTTGTTGCCGAAGCATCCTCCATGGTCAGCACATGCTCATACTGAGTGATGGCATCTGCATAACGTTTCTTACCAGCGAGACAGGTCGCATAGTACAGATAGTCATCAGCATCCACCTTTCTCACGCTGTCAGGCATAGCAAACATAAACTCAGCCGTCTTGATACCCTCATCCCACTTCTTGGTATTCATACAACCTACCAATAAGAATTTACGCAAACCGAAATCCTTGGGGAAACGTTCGAGACCATAGGTTGTCACCTCATACAATTTGGCAAAGCGCTCGTCACCCAAGTCGCCGGCCCACTGCAAACCCAGTGAATAAGCACCGAGGTCACCAAGATTCAGCAATTCCCTGTCTTTACTATCATAGACCCTACCATAGCTATCTGCCAACTCCTTCATGGGCAGTTTTCCATGGTCACTATACAGTTTATAGTATAGGCGTCCCAGTTGCAGGTCCACCTGGAAGGTTGAGTCGCGCTGCTTGAGCACCATGAGCTTCTGTACAGCAGCATCAGGGTCTGAGAAAGCCAGCAGTTTGGCCGATTCGATATACAACGACGAGTCGGTGGGATTGGCGGCAATACCTTTATCCAGCCATATCAGTGCCGTATCGATCTTTGCCTCGTTATAGAAAATATCGCTGGCCACGAGGTATGACTGGGCATACTTCGGATCCAAAGCGATGGCCTTGTCCAGATACTCAAAAGCCTTCGGCACATCACGGCGGTGAAACTGCGGTGTCGGATTACCAGGCTGCATCACATAGTTATAATAGGCCTTCGCGATACGAGCTGCCAAGACTGGCCCTTTCTTTTCGTCTTTCTCAAACTTCTTATAGATGTCGGCCACGAAGCGGTCCACAATCTCATACTCCGAGAATACACGGATAATGGTGTCGATGGCAGCACCTGCAGCCTTCGGATCGTCTTGTGCCTGCATCGGCGCCACGGCCATCAGCATAAGGCTACATATGAAAAATATCTTGCGTATCATATCTTTACATCCTACTTCTTACATCATACATCTTACATCTATAACTCATACTGCACGCCAAAGTTCAGCGTCTGTAAATATTTGACCGTCAGGAAATCCACGCCTGGCAGTTTGGTGCTGCCCAACAGATAGAATGTCGGTTCGACGACTGCTGAGATGTGGGGGATGATGCGGCAGCGCAGCTTAAAGCCCAGATGGGCACCGATGCCCATACCTGCCTTCGACGGTTCTACCTCTTCCACGGTATGACCAGCCATCAGCGTCTCCGACGGTGACAGTTCTGCCTTATGCCCGATGACCATGACCACTGTTGGACCCACGAAGGCGCTTAGGTCGAAGCGGCGCTTCGAGGGATAGCCCGCCACGAGATTGCTCAGGTTGGCCATATAGCCCACATTGATGAGTCCCAGATTGAACTTATAGTTCCACATGCCATAGCGTTGGATGGTGGCCAAGTCGGGGGTATCACTCATCGTGTTGGTATCCCAGAAGTCGCGCAGTGCCGAGTGCTTCATCGGCAGGTATTCGAACGATGCCCTGGCACCATGGATGGGTGTCAGGTGGTATTCCGCAAAGATCTTCGCATTGAGACCTACGCCACCGTCACCCTCGAAGTTCTGCTTGGTATGAATCTGGTAGAAGCCGCCGCCGACACCTGCCTCAATCATGCTGAAAGGATTGCCGGCACTCTCCTCTTCCTCCTGATGACGGAAGCGCTTCGAACGGGTGGCTATCTGCAGACCGAAACTCAGCTGGAAGCCATTGTCGGTATAGTTCTTGTTCCAGTCTACATTGGTATAGGGCAGCTTATAGACGTAATGCATATATCGTGGTTCCACGAAGACATGCAGACCGTCGCTCAACTGATACCACAGATGGGCACCTACGTTATACGCCTCACTACGGGTACTCAGACGCTCCGTCTGGTACTTATCCACCCATCCGTATTCCACACCACCCGTCAAGTAGGCACCATAGGTTTTCTCCCAACTGAAGTCCTTGAAGAATCCGAAGGGATTGAACAGTGCCTCCAGACGAACACCCGTATAGATGTTGTGCATGTTTGCCACGTAGCCGCGCTTGATGGTTTCGGTCTCGTCAGAGGTCTGTATGAAGCTCTGTCGCCAGGTCGTCTGGTGTACGGAGCCTGTCAGACGGAAGCCGATGACCGGTGACAGCCAGCGACCCACGCTGATAGAAAAGTCAGAGCCCATCGAGCTGCCTGCACCCAGCTGACTGTTACCCAGGAAGTTGATGCCGTTGGCATATTCGAAGAACCACGGCTGCTGCCAGGTTTGCAGATAGGTACTGTCGCTATCCACCTGATCGTCGTCTCGGCGGTGCTTGATAAAGTACTTGCGCTCACGTGGCGACAGGTTGTTATGGAGGTAGTAGATGTAGTTGAGGTTGATGCCGTAGAACACGTCGGTCTTGCGCCAGTTAAGGTTGGTGCAGAGGTCCATCTTATCAGTGGCGATGCCGATATACGGCTCGATGTTGACATAGCCCTGCGGACCGGTGAAGAAGCGCAGCTGCAAGCCCATGTGACCTTCGAACGACATGCCGCTCTGGTCTTTCGGCATACCATCGCGCAGCAGTTGAGCTTCCTGATGGTCGAACTCATCGTCCGAAGCTTCCAGCTTCTCTATCTGCTTCTGCATCTCCTCCTCATAGAGGATATTCTTAAAGCTCAGCTTACTCATCTGGGCACCGACGCCAAAGATGGTCGAGATATCCATCAGGCGTGACGGTTTGAAACCGCTGAAGTAGGATGACAGGCTGAAGAGATGTTCCAGACGCAGACCATACTTGGTGAACAGACGGTCCCTACCCTGCTGATAGCCCCAGGCAAAATCGAAGACGGCACGTGCGGAGTGCAGCTTGTTAAACTGCTTACCCACACCCAGCTGTACGGCAGTCAAGGTATTGAACTTATACGAATCGGAGGGGGGGGCCATCTGTTGAAGGCCCAGACCGGCCTGGATGAAGAGGTGGTCGTCCCACTTCTTGGTAAACTCCTCACCATTGGCGCGAAAGCGTGAAGACAGCGTATACTTTAAGGCATCATAGCCCTCGCGTTCCTCCGGCTTGGTCTTGTTGCTGTCTTTCTGCTTGTCCTGTCCGGCCTTGACGGGTTCCACGTCGTCATTATCCTCACCAAAGTCTGTGGTGTCACGGGGAGCGACATCATAGTTGGTGGGCAGTATGGCTATGTGACGGGGAGCGGCAAAGGCCAGCACCGTACTACATAGCAGCAGTGTCAGCAGCAGCGTTCTTATCTTCATGAGCATCTTCTTTCTTCTCTTCTTCAGCGGGAGCTTTCAACTTTTCCAGCTTCTCCTGTTCCATGCGTTCGTCATAGGCTTGCAGCAGTCGGAACAGCTTGTCATAGGCAGGAATCTTCGCTCTCTTGTATTTATAAATCTTTCGTAAATCCTCGGGGACATGGGCCTCGTTGAAGTACATCCGCTTGAACTGCGGCTCCAACTCGAAGCAGCGCTGGAAGTAGGCCAGATAGAAGGGGATGCCTTCAATATCGATGTCGTCGTCGGCATTCTTGGGCTTCTCCTTCTTCTCAATCTGAGGGAGCTGACCGTCGTGCTCGTCCATGTATTTCTGTTTCTGCTGGTTGTACAGGGCATAGCGGTTATAGTCGGTAGCCATCAGGTCGGTCTCCTCGTCTTCTGTCAACAGGAAGAAGCCGTTACCCAGGTCCGGCTTGCCCGAATTATCTTCTGGCTCACGGGGTTCCAGCTGTTCACGGATCTCGCGCTCGCTGTCAATCTCCATACCTGGCGTCAGCTTCAGCTTGGTGCTCAGCTCCTTCCACGTCATCTGAGCCCACAGGATACCCTTCAAGTACCATTTCTTAGCACTCTCGTCGGGCATCATATCGACATACTCCATGCCGCCCTTGGTATTTCCCCAGTCAGGAATCTCGGAATAGAGGATGGCCTTGTTCTCGTCGCTGATGTTAAGCACGTAGTTCTTGGCGGCCTCGTACTCCTGCTCCTGCTCGCTACTACGGAAGTTATTGTAGTGCAGCGACTTAAGGTTCATGATACGCTCCAGACTCTCCAGTGCCGGATCGCTGGCATTATATTTCTTCAGCCAGTTGATGAAGTACTTACACGAGTCCATCTTCAGCTCCTGGTAGTACGTCACGGCCTGGTTCAGCAACACCTCACGACGGTTCACGATGATGCTCACCATGTCGTCGATGGGCTTGATAGCGTTGACACCACGGCGTGTCAGGTCGATGAAGGGTTCCAGAATACGGGCATTGGGAATACCTTTCTTCAGGTTGATCAGCGCCACGCGGTTGCAGACATAGGGGGCTATCTTGTTTTCCGTCGCATATTCAGGATTGCGGATGATGTCACGGTAGGCCATCATCGTCAGCGTGTCAATCTCGGCGCTGTCGGTGAGGTTGTTGAAGATGTTCCAGTAGTCACCATTCGAGAAGCGCTTCTTGCCGGCCTTATACTGTTCCAGGTTCAGGTGGAACTCGTCGACGGCCTCCTGGGCGGTAAGCACCTTCTCGCGGATATACTTATATGACGCCTTCATCACACGCATGCTCTCCAGGATGGGCACGATGTCGGTCTCGTAGAACTCCAGCAGGCGCAGCTCGCGGTCGGGGGTCTCTGTCTTGCCGGCGATGGCCATCACCTGTTCGGCCTCAGCCTTCTTGCCTTTCTTCTCCAAGCGCTCTGCCACGTCTTTCCACGTGTACACACTACTGGTCGAAGCCACGCGCTGACCACTGGGCAGGTACTTTTGGATGATGCGGGCAGCCAGCTGGGCACGCTGTTGGGCGAGTTCCAGGTTCTTCTTCATGTTACCATCGGGCGACGCCATACCCTGGATGCTGGGCGAGAGCAGCTTGTCACCATACGAGCGCAACTCCTCGACGAGCTTGTTCATGTTGACGGTGTTCATCGAGTCTTCCTTCAGGCTGGCCTTACCCACCTCGAAGCTCAGCGCCAGATCGCGCTTCTCGTCGGCAATCTGCGACTGGGCCTCTTCTCTGAACTCGTCGGTCAGCTCCATCTCGGCCAGAGCCGGTGCGAAGTCGAGGAACTTAAACGGACGGAAGCGCAGGCAGGTGCCGGCATAGCCACCCGTGGCATAGACGTGGTGGTAGTCTTCCAGAATATATTTGAAGGGACCGCGGAAGCTGGCGTCCTTATCCTTCTTCTTGTACACCAGCGTGGTGTCAATCATGATGTAGTCGTCGTCTTCCAACGGGGTGCTGGCCTGATAGCCGTGACGCAGCGAGTCGTTCTTGAAATAGTCATAGTCCATGCGCTTGTTCTGCAGCTCATGGTATTTGCCACCCTCGAAGACCAGCGGCGTACAGTAGGCCGTGGTGTCGTCGGTCTGACAGTCTACGGCATAGGTCTGCAGAATCATGCGAGCATTGCTGCGGGCAGCACCTTTCAGCAGCTTCATCTTCACACGGAAGTACTCGTTGCCGTCGTCAGGGTCACCCGTACCGCCGCCAATCTCCTCGCGCTCGCCCATCTTACCTTGGGCAAACACTTCCTGCAGGCGCTGTACATTGATGGTGATGTTATATTCCGTCTTGCCAGGCACCACTTCCATGATGTCCGACACCTTGTTCTCCTGACCGGTGATAAACAGGTAGCACATCGTCGTGGCCGTGCTGAGCTCCACATTACCCTTGGCCGACGTTCGGTTCTTCTCGATGAAGCCATACTTCTTCATCAGCAATTTCACCTTGGCCTCCTGGTCCATGTCGTAGCTCATGTCGTTGGACGACTTGTCGCCCGTCAGACGCTCAATGGCGGCATGGGCCTCCTGGGCCTCCTTCTTGGTCAGCATGCGTGAATAGGTGACACGCTCGTTGATGTCCTTGCCGTTCTCCTTGTTGTGTACCGTCACCTTGACCTTGATGGTCACAGGCTCCGGATTCTGAGCCATCAGACCCAGCGGCAACAGCATCATCAATATGACTAGAGCAATATATTTCTTCATATCTATAGTCTTAGGCCAACTTTTCACTTTTCACTCTTCACTCTTCACTTTTCACTACCTTATCACGTAGCTGATACTCACACCTATTCGTGTCGGCAGCAGGTAATAGCCCTTGGCATTAGGACGCTGCTCACCATCGAAGATATAGTCTATATCATACTGGTCGCCCACGAAGTACTCCTTTTGGCTATAGTAAATAAAACCGAAGCCCGCATGGAAGTCGATATTGATACGCTGCGTCAGCGGGAGCACATAACCAAAGGTCATTCCCAGACCGAAGGCTGTTCCGTCATATACTTTATCTTTCCACGTGATGTTATATGTGCCGCCGATGCCACCGATACCGATAAACTCGTGGTACATCGGACGACCCGAGAAATAGTAGCGGTATTCAGGCTGCAGCACACGGATCTTCATGTCTTTGCCCAGTGGTTTGGAGGCAAAAATGCCATGGAGACCCAGCGTCGAGTGCTCGCCCACCACCAGCTCAGCACCGAGGTTTGGCGACAACGTTGCCAGCCAGAGGCCATCAACATTGGCCGCTAACATCTGTGCACGAACGGCCACAACACTCACGACGGAAGCCACTATTGTTAATATTAACCTCTTCATCATCCTTGCAAAAGTACTGCATTTCTTTGAAAACACCAAGAAAAAGCGCTATAAAGTAACATATAGCGCTCTTTTTTAACAAATTAGTATAGCATCAATTCCACAAATGGGCTACATTGGATTCACCGTTATGGTGTATTGATTGTTGGTGCCTGGATAGAAAGTGGTGCTAGAGCCCAAGTCATAAATGCCAGAACTACCTCCTTTGGTTATTCTGATAAAGTTGCCTGCCGCTATGGTCTGTGGCGGTATGACACACGAGAAACTACCAGAGTTCCCCACTGCAATTCCGCTTCCTTCGTATAACGTAATAGTTTCACTACCACTTGTCGTCAGCCCCGTTAGCGATGAGCTGCTAAAGGTATAGGTTGAAGGGGTAAATGTCAGAGTAGGCTTTACATTCAACAGTTCCACCTTGGTAATAGCACCACTAGTCAACTGATTATCTACCGTCACCGTCACCTTTGCCATCAGGTGATGGAAAGCCAGAGAGGCGCTCAGTGCATTGTCACCAGCAAGGGCTACTACGCTGGCATGGCAGAGGTCGCTGGCCTCATAGTTGGCATCGCTATTCTGGTTGGTATTGATTGTAAAGCTAACGCTCTCACCATAGCCTGTCGGTGCTGCCGATGTCGGATAGAGGGCATAGGCGCTCACCGCTGTCGCAGCGCCCGGCTTATAGAAGGTCGTGGCATTGGTCAGCGGATAGCTTCCCGATGATAAAGTGCCAACGGTATAGACAGCATGGTCGGCAGTCAGTCCGCTGATAGCTACAGACACATCACTGGGGGTGCCAGGTTTCGTGGCCTGCATATACACATTGACGTTCTTCCCCGCAAGGTTGCTGAGTAGCGCCGTACCGGCACGCGTCACATCACCGTCAGCAGCTACCGTGAAGACGATGGGTACGGGAGCCTCCTGACGGTCGGTTGTCACGTCCGTCGTGTCTGTCGTACACGCTGTCAAGAATAACATGGCAGCGAGAACGAGTGGGAAGCGGTTCATGCTCTTCATCCTTTTAGATATTAATAGACCCATTTGTGCTAACACCTGCCGTCCAGTCTGCGATGGTACTCGTCACGCTCAAGCTTTTAAGTCCGACGGTGATGGTAAAGGTATAAACCGTCCCTGCAGCAGCTGTGAGGGTGGGAATTTCATAGGTCTTTGAACCACCATTAGCCAGTGTCACAGTAATCGTCTTACCCGTCAACACCTGCGGCGGGATGATACAGTAGTTGGTCAGCGCCGTATTGCCTGCAGCCTTCACAGTAAAGGTCGCATTAGCAGTACCAGTACCTGTGGCCACTCCGGTGCTTGGCACCACGCTGGCCTGATTTTGCATATCGGCATTACCCAAGGCGACGGTTGCCCCCGTCAGTTGGGCATCGGCAACAGCAAGACCATTACCATCACCTTGAATGATGATGACCACCTTACTCAGACAATGCGTAAAGTTCAGATTCACAGCGGTAGCCGCCAAGGTATTGCCGGTTGGGCGGTCGACAGGATTGCTTGCTGGCACGCCGAACAACAGATCGCTGGTGAGCGCACCGTCCGCAGCGCCTTGATCTGCCGTACAGGTAAACGTCTGCGGAGTTGTCGTCGAGCTGGTCACTGGTCCTGTGATGGCGCCTGCCGGATAGTAAGCATAGAAGTACAGGCCATTGCCCGATGCCGGCCAATAGCGCGTCACACCAGTATTACGTGCCTGGTCCGAGAAGAAACTGAAGTTTCCTACATTTCCAGTGCCGGCGGTGGCCTGCAGGTAGTTCACCGCACCAGTATAAGACGGTGTATTATCATTCGTTGGCTCACTGAGAAAAAGGTCCACATTCGTACCCACGGGGAATGTCTTCCCTGTACCCTGTACAACGGGCAGCTCTGTCGTCGCACGTGTGATGTTATCGCTCAGGTTTGAACTCAGCACGATGCGTCCGTCCCATGGGGCATCAGTGGGCGTTGTTGCCGTGTCATCTGACGAGCAGGCATAAAACACCATTGAAACCAATGCCACGCCACAGAGCGCTGCCAAGTTTTTCATGTGATGATTCTGTATCATAGTCTTTCTCTTTGTTGATAATCGTATTGAAGGTTAGAGATATCCTGGTGCGATGACAGGTGAAGAGCCCGTCGTCCAGTCTGTTATCGTACTGGTGACATAGACCGCCTTGTTGGTCACGGTCACGTCATACACATACCTATTGCCTGCAGCAAACGTCGTACCGGCAGGGATTTGGAAGGTATAGTTGGCATAAGGCGACGCTCCCATCCTTATCGTGACGGTGACGTCTTCTTGTGTTGTCTGTGGCAACACGATGGCTTCCAAAGACAGGTCATAGCCCGTTGCCGGCGTATCCATTTGATGGGGCGTGATTGTCGTCGTGTTAGAATTTGGATCACTGATGGCTCCCGTCCATAGGTTCAGAGTGCCCTGCGTATAGAGACCTTCACCTATCGTGACTGTTGCATGATGCGTAGTAAAGTCTGACGCCGTAATACCGTCACCTGCCTTGATGTTAAGCTGGATTTTGCTCAGCACATGGCGGAACAGCAGTTGGCAGTTCGGCGTATTTCTGGTAATAGCCGTTGAGCCTCCCTGTGTGGTAGCAGACGTCCTGCCTGTCACCATAAAGTCGATGGCTTCCTGGTCACTCTGGTTCGAAATAGTGATGGTTTGACCAAACATATTCGGGCTAGCCAGTCGCGGATAGCAGGCATAGACATCCACTTCCGAATAGTCGGTAGGCAGGTAGATGGGTTCACCGGTCGCAGCCAATGGCTGGTAAGAGGTGCCATTAGCGGTGCTCCCTGCAGCCGAAGCCGTATATTCCACATTCGCACCGTCGGTGATCGCCGTCGTCGTACCGGCACGTACGGCCGTTACCCCGATGGCATCGCCTAACGTCCAGGCGTCACCGGCAGCTCGTGTGGTGATGGTCATGCCACCATCGCCCATACCGGCGGTGAGTGTCAGCGCCACGCGTGTGTCGCTGCCGCCCGTCGTGCTGTCCGTCTCCTCGTTGCTGCATGCTGCCAGGAGTGCGGCGATGGTGATGAGTATATACCTTTTATCCTTCATTGCGCAGTAAAACTTCCTTGGCTGACGTCGGTCCAGTCGCTGATAGCAGCTGTCAACGTCAGCGTCGTATCATGAATATTCAGATCAAAGTCCAGTTTCTTTCCGGCATCATAGGCTGTGACATAGTCGCTCAGCGTGATGGTAGCCGTCACCTCACGGGTACGCTCTACGATGGGCACCGTAGGAGCCGCCGTGGTATAGCGCACCACCTCGTAGGTCAGCGTCACCAAGGCCGTCTGATAGTGGTTAGCCAGATGCATGGGGATATAGAACAAGCCCTTCTCGTCGTTTGTGAAGGTGTTGTCTTGCGTCGTGGTGCCGTCGGTGCTGTATATCACATGGTTAGCGGGCGTATAGTCGACATCACGTGTTGTGATACCCTGTCCGCTACTGATGGTCTGCCAGTTGGCCGTGCCGTTGTTCCATAGCACAAGGCGCGCCCTATCGGTCAGCGTATAATGGATGGTTAGCGCTGCCAGCCTCAGTTCTATCTTGCTGATGCCCGTACCCAGACGTGCCGCCAGTGTGCTCTTCATCACGTCGCTGCACTTCACTGAGACGTTGCTGCCCGCACATGCCAAGGCATGCTTGAAGCTAAACGACAGGTTGCCGCTGGTTGTCTGTTTCGACTGGTCCAGCAGTGGTGTGGCGTATAGCAGGTCCACCTGCTTCGTCACGTCTGTATGGATGCGGTAGCTCACCCACGGATTACCCAGCTCATGCTGCAGGCTCATCGATGGTATGCAGTAGCCAGCATCGCCTGTGCTCATATCGCTGTAGGGAGCATAGGCCATGAAGCTCACGTAGTGGGGTGCTTCCCCTGTACTGCCGTTCACCGTACCTTCACCATTGGGCCAGTATTTCAGTGGATTATAGGTCCATTTACTACCATCCCACGTTACTTTTTGGTTATACATAAAGTCAGGCTGTGCGTCCACGTCGCTATAGTGGTGCAGACCAGTATAGCAGGCGAACACGCCAAAGCCTCCCGTGGCGTCCTTCAGTGCTGTTTCATCCATCACGTTCGCTACCGCACGGGTTTCTGCTGCCTGACCGTCAGCCATCGTGGCGTCGAAGGCCACGGGCTGTTGGTCGGTAGCTATAGGTTGCAACTCACCATTGCCATCGGCACTACATGCCGATGACAATAGCGCTGCGACTGCCATTGCAGTCAGTAGACTGATATGGAATATCTGTCTGTGCATTGTTCAATTAGTTGTTTGCAGGGAGGTCAGCGCTGGCATCATCAGCAGCAGTCCAGTCAGCAACTTCCTCGATATCAAACTTCACGCTGGTCATACCCAAGTGCAGGTTTATCTTATACTGTTTACCTGCTTCCAAAGTAATTGGGCCATTGGCATCCTCTACAACCTTAGTGATTGAATTTTCGATGGACGAACCATTTGTCGAGTTATCACTAAGAAGACTAGATTGCAGATTGAAATCAACGGTTTCTACGTCATAAACAATAGTAATACGCAAAGGCTCACCGGTAGGAATGACGAAGATGGGGTCTGTTGCTGCAGGAGCGGGATCAACCGATGAATTCATAAAGAGATTGACAGGAGTTGTTGTCACACCTGGTGTAGTCGTTTCGACATTGTCATTTGTATCGAAATCATAAGCATCACTCTGCACCAGAACAGGGTTGATAGCAACGGGTTTCTCATTGGCCATCTCTGCAAATCCTTCTCGACCATCACGACGGCCATCATAGATGGTAACAGGTTCACCAATCAGAAGTCCATTACTATAGAGATCATTCCATTCAGGTGTATCTTCTCTATTATTCAGATTAAGTTCTCCTTTCACGGCAAGTCCTTCAAAGGTCACCGAACGTACCCAGATGCGAGTATTATTATCCAAAGTGGTGGTACCAGGAGCCGCTGTCTCATCAAATAGCGCATCTATTTGGACGTTCAAAGAAGTCAATGCATGCTTAAAGTTAAATTCAACCTTAGAAACAACATCGGGTTTAATAGCATCTATCTGTGGTTTCGCCCAGCATAAATCTACTCGTTTTGCAGGATCGAAGCTTGCATAATAGCGCACCTTGGGATTACCATTCTCTGCAGAGCGGGTCATACCAACAATGCCGTAATCAGCATCTGCTACCGCATAGCCCGTTGTAGGATTAACTGCCGTATATGGAGCGTAGGCAAAGAACGACAAACGATCAAGGCTTGTGCTCTGTGCTGTATTACCGAATTCATTAGGCCAGTATTTCAGTGGAGAGTATCCCCACGCACCTGCCGTATAAGTAACTTGCTGGTTATACATGAAATTAGGAGTAGCATTTGGTGTATAGGGCTGGTTATCGGTGTAATAACCCATAACGCCGAAGCCATTCACTGCAGCCTCTTGCAAAGTTGCAGTTGACAATTCACCTACATAGCCGCCACGGGTAGTAGTACGGTTCACATACGCACCAAAGTTGATGGCAGTATCGTCAGTTGCAGGAGGATTCGGGGTTCCTGCTACTTCGTCCGCGCTGGAGCAAGCTGTGAGCATCAGAGATGCTACAGCCAGTCCAAAAATAGAATTAATAATATTCTTTTTCATAATAGTCTATATTTTTAATTATTGATCATGATTTATTTGCACACTAATATTACTCAACGGGATCGCCTTCATGTACAGCACCGGGCAGCGTAGCGTTGTATGCGTCAGCTGTTTCCTGAGTGTAGGTCACATTGTCGCCCACCTGAACAGCACCGTCAAGTGTTGCATTGTGTTCAGCAGCGGTTTCCTCAGTATACAGGACTTCCGCAGTTGCAGCCGTCTGGACATCACCTTCCTGAACAGCGCCCTCCAATAAGGCATTGAAAGCAAGTGCTTCCGCCTCAGTATAGTAAACGGCAGGCTGTGCGGCGACAGCTGGGCTAACCAAGGCGACATCCTTTACAGAAAGTCCAGTAGGATCTCCATTCAGAGTCAAAAGATCAAACGTGCTGCCGTTGTCCAAATTCACAGCATTAACGAGATACTGATTGCCGACAAAGCCATCTACCTCATTGGTAACCACCTCTACCGTGGTAGTTGTTTCAGTCTGGGCAATAACCTTAACAGTACCTGCGTACAATGTCTCAGGATCAGCGTTGGTATAAGCATAGAAGGAATAGACAGCAGGCTGAGCCTCAACAGCGGGTGTCTTAACCGTTTCAGTTGACACGGCGCCCGTTAATCCGGCGTTGTGTTCAGCAGCGGTTGCAGCAGTGTACAACACCTCTGCAGTAGCAGGAGTCTGTACATCACCAACCTGAACAGCGCCCTCAAGTGTGGCATTGTATGCAGCAGCGGTCTCGGCAGTATACAGGATAGGATCACCATTTACATCCAGCACATTATCTCCTGCTTGAACGGCGCCATCCAGTCCTGCATTGTGTGCAGCAGCACCAGCAGCAGTATAGTGACCGTCAGCAGTGTTATAAGGCAGGTCAACACCAGTGCCATAACCCTCGGCCCAGTCGGTGACGGAGGCATCGAACTTCACGCTGGTCATACCCAGGTGCAGCTTAACGGTATATACCTTGCCAGGCTCCAGCTTGGTTACATTCTCTTCACCATCCTGGAACACGATTTCCTTCTCAATGGTGTTCTGTACGCTGCTACCCTTGATGGCACCGTCAGACAGGAATGCTGCCAGGTTGGGGTCGTAGGTCTCTACATCGTACACAATGGTCACCTTCAGGTTCTCGTCAGTAGGAATCACATAGACGGGAGCCTCAGCAGCCACGGCGTCAAACAGGTTGACGGCAGTCTTTGTCACACCAGGAACATCGTCGCTGATGGTCAGCTTTCTGGCAGCCTCATCCTCATTGGCAAGTGCCTGCTTGTCATAAGGAGCGCTCTGGATAATCTTGGTATTCAGGGTAGCGGGGGTCTCCTTTTTGGCAGTAGCGTTCTCGCGACCTTCCTTACCATCGGTACGTCCATCGTAGACAGAGACAACGCCACTGGCTACGGGAGAGTCGTTGGTCAAATCGAACCACTGTGGGCCTTCGCCGGCAGTAGCTCTGGAGTTCAGATTCAGACGGCCCTTGTCGGTGAAGCCCTCGAAGGTCACCGAGCGTACCCAGATACGGGTGTAACGGTCTACTTCGGCAGAGTTCTCGTTATGACCTTCTGTGTTGATGTCGGCATCAATCTGTACGTTGACAGCAGCCAAAGCGTGCTTGAAGTCAAAGTTGATCAAGGCACCAGTAGAAGGCTTAACAACGTCGATGTAAGGTTCTCCGACCTCGATGGCATTGACGGCATACTCGGCGTCAACAGAAGCATTGAATGCGTCCTTGGCAACACCCCAGCAGAGGTCTACACGCTTGTCGGGATCCATGTCGACATAGTACTTCACATAGGGATCGCCCGAAGCAGTGTTGCTGGTCAGACCAACGATACCAGACGTAGCAGAAGTCGTCTCTGGATTGTCATTGTCTTTTAGCACACGACCTGTTGAAGGATTCACATTCACATAAGGCGCATAGGCAAAGAACGTCAGACGGTCTTGTCCTTCACTGGCAGCGTTCTTACCGAACTCGTTGGGCCAGTACTTCAGCGGACTGTAAGTCCAGTTCTCACCGGCAACCTTCTGGTTGTACATAAAGTTAGGCTTAGAAGTCTCGCTGTACGCCTCACTGTCGGAATAGTAAGCGAACACACCAAATCCCACCTCCTGCAAACTCACGGCAGGAGCCTCTCCATTAGTAGTCAGCGTACCAAGAGCGCCGGCACGGGTCACACCACGGTTCACATAGGCGCTGAAGTTCACTGCAGAATCGTCCAGCTGCGTAGTGGTCGCCGGAGTCTCGGACAGGTCATTACTGGAGCATGCCGCAAACATCGCTGCGGTCGCTACTAGTAAGAAATACACTTTCCTGTTCATAGTCTTTTGCTTTTAATTGTTAGTAACTTTTTATTTTATCTCATTTTTTTCGTTAGAACGTCGTATCAGAGCTGCCGCCTTCCTCCCAGTCAGAGACGTCGGCATCGAAGCCGGTCTTGCCATCACCCTCGACTTCAGGAAGGTCGGGACTGTCAGGATAGTCGCCGGGAATGCGAACCAGGATGAGTCGCTGTTCTTCATTGACCGTGACATTCTCCTCATCGAGGTCGTAGTGATAGTCTACCACCGTCTTGTTGTCGCGCATCAGGAAGCTGAGGTTCAGACGCAGCAGTTGGTCGTAAGAGGTGTCTTCAGCAGCCTGTTGTGCCGAACCGCCACGGGCATAAATGGGCGATGCCGGCATCTCCAGGTCGGGCAGTCCCAAGCAGGTCTGGTCGGCAGTGACAAAGCCCTCGACATCGGTAGCCGTAATCTTCCAGTTGTCCAGAATCTGCAGACAGCGGCTGGAGGTACGGCGCTTCGAGCTCATCCACGAGCCATCGGCAAGTCCGGCAATGCTGCCACGGACGGTATACAGTCGGTCGATGTTCTTGACATGGACAACAACACGGACTTTCCAGACTATCGGTTCGGGCTTCGCATAGATGGTCTTGACATTCTCAGGATTCACCGTCTTGTCACGGTCTTCATAAGGAATGTAGTCATCATCACTACCCTCCTGGACCTCTACATTCTCCAAGGTGGCGATATTGATAGTCTCCGGATTGGCCGACACCAAGAAGGTCTCGCCATTTGCGGTCATCATCGGGATGTCGGTCATACCCTCAGGAACGGCCTCAGGACCGACTAGAGCCAAGTCTGTTCGGGGCTGGTCGGCAGCGGGCTTCAGCAACAGTAGCGCTGTCTCAGGTTCGGTCATATCGACGAACTCCTGATGGCTATACTCAGCCGGTGAGTAGTCGAAGACAAAACCGGTATACACACCGCGGGGTACACCTATCCACGTATGGGTCACCGCTGCAGGGGTCTCATGGCGGTTGTAGCCGCTATGGTCGTTGCGAACCATCCACCACGTCATACCGCCAGGCTTCTTGGCAGCCAGCGACCAGTCGGTAATCAGCTCTATCTGCTTGGGGTGCTCGGTGACGACATATAGGTCACGGCGGCATCCCGTGAGGACCACCTGAACCAAAGCCATAAGCACGACGATGCTAAGGCTGGCTGTGCTGATATGTCGCTGATTACTTCTCATTCCGTTTCTTCGATTTAGTATGGAACGGCCATGCGTTAAACATATAGGACAGCGTCACACTGGCATGACAGATGCCCGGCCACAACAAGCTGCCGTTCTCTTTCCACACCAGGTGGTTGTCGTGCTCCTCCAGATGGTTGTCTGGATAGATGGAGCTGCCATAATACTGGCGGTACTTGCTCGCCAGCAGACCCACGCCTACGCTGGCGTCAAAGGCCCAATGTTCGTTATAGCGATACTGGTAACCTATATTAAAATAGAAGTTGACATACTCGCCCTGGTAGCCCTTGCTGGCCTTGGTCTCTAAGTCGTAGTAACCGAAAGCCAACGCTGCACCGACATGGAAACCCTGGAGCATGGGATGACGGTTGCGATCGCCCAACCAGTAGCGAATCTCGGCACCAATGTTCTGAATCTGCAGCGCACGGGTATTGTTGCCCCAGACAAACCACGGGAATATCCACTCTGCCTCCAAGCTCCACTGGTTGCCATGGAACAACGGCACCTCCACCTGTACGTTGGGGGCACCGAAGGCCCAAAACAGCAGGTTGCTCTTGATGGCCCATGCAGGATACTGCACCTGGATGGCGGTGATACTGTCGCGCACGCTCATCTTGGCCTTATGGCTATAGGGCTGCCTACCAATAGCATTAAGGTAAGAGCTATCGATAAGAGCCGTAGGCTTGTTGATAACCATCACCACGGTATCGCGCCGTACGATGGTGTCTGTCCTACCCTCGTAGCTCAACACGGCATTGGCACCGGTACGCAGCTGAGCCAGATAAGGCTCCATCTCTCTCCATACCCTGCCGTTCTGCAGTCTGCGCAGCTTGGTCTCACGGGCGTCGCGCTGGTTCTCGTTGGTAGAGGCAGGCTCCTCGATGATGCGCAGCACGGCATCCTTCCATGGCTCGTTGCTGGACTGTATCAGGTCGTAGAGTCCGTCCCATCGTGCACCCTCATTGTGTATCACGATGTTATGGATGCCCTGCCCCAGTCGCTGACGGATCAGGTTGCGCACAGCGTGTCCACGGTTTTGCGCCAGCCACTTGTTACGTGACGGGATGCCCTCAGGCGACGCACCTGAATAGATGTCAAGGCGCAGATTCGAGATATTCTTTCCACCGAAGTTGGCAAGGAATGATGACTCAAAGGCATTCCATCGCTCCCCATTACCCATATAGTTCATGTCCACGGTCACGCTGCCTGCGGGGAACAGGATATTCAGCTCAGCAGACTTGGGCTCACTATTTTGGGCGACGATAGAAAGGGGTGCAAACAGCAAAAGAAATACAAACACTGGCAATAACTTTCTATTCGCCAATGCTTGATATAGCGTTAAAATAACACTTTTATATCTTTTGGTCAGCAACACTTTCAAATTGTCAGCTTTAGGGTTTTATTCCTTGCAAATATAGACATTTCCATGTGTAAAAATATAAAATCGTTGAACATTTTAGTATTCTTTAACATTATATGCTTCATTAGCCTATTATTTGCGGCTGTATGAGGGTATTAAATCCTAGATTTATCGTTGACAAGTCCTAGATTTATCGTCGTTAAATCCAGGATTTGCAACCCCTAAAAGCCAAGTGAATTTAACGTGAAAACGCCTTGAATTTTGCGTAAATCCAAGGTGAATTTAATATAAATAATCTTTGGTCGTCCTTTCAGTCCTCAAAATCTATAGAAAATCTAAAGAAAACGAGGGCTCTGAGTGATTAGAAAACTATAGTGTTATGCTTAATAACTCACGAGCGAAACGGTGTATACCTGAGAGGATTCGATCTGCTTGTTTCGCTCTGGGAACTGAACGATGATTTAAGTAGTTTGACAACTGCTTTTGATTGATACCTGTCATCCTCTCCATCCCTGCCAATGAGATGAAATTACTATAGTATTCCAAGAAACTAGGCACATCAAATTTCCATTCGATTTCAAAGTCACCTCTAATCTGCTTTGGCCAACGTTCTTCAGGAAGATTCTCCTTGATAAGACGTATAGCTTCCAAGGTGTCAACCTTGACAGCATCAACACTTTCACCAGCAGCATAGATACCATCACAATTATCAGAATATGCATCAAAAAAGTCTTTTGACTTTTCAATTATCATTATAATCTTTTCCATGACTCTTCGGTTCTTTGTGGTTCAACAACTAATACTGAAATAATTTATACTCCGTACTTTCTAATAAGCTTATTTGCAATTCCTTTTCCCATCTCTTTAGCACCATGATAAGGAATTGGTTCAGTCATAGTGCCATCCTTAGTGTAGAAATAGTGACTACCTTCAGCATGGTCAAATACATAACCTGCTTTGATAAACCTTCTATGCAATTCAGAACTCTTCATTATAATTAGTCTGATTCTGACAACGGTGCAAAGATAGCAATTTTTCTATTAATCACCAAATAGAATCATTAAAAAGTAGAAAAATTGCCATTATTTAACATTCCAACGGGAAACGGCGCGCTCGAGGCGGAAGAAGCAAGCGGAGCACGAGTGATCTTACCATCAGTAACTCGTCGTTTCTCGATGAGAGAGAAGGCTTTTCTCTGATAGTAACTCTACTTCTCGCTGATAGTAACTAGGCATGTTACTCTGACAGACCCCTGATTTTTGTTGACTGTGCGATTATACCCTCACATCCTAACATGACCCCTCTCAAAGGCCGATGTACAAAGGGCTGAGGGCACGGGAGGGAGAACAAATGTCCCTCCCGTTACCCTCCCTTTTTTGGCCTTGGCCACTCCCGTCATTTCGAAACGTGACCCAAGACGGGAGGGAGACGGGAGGGAGAATCAA
>JAEEGL015745144.1_pt1 | contig 23220 bp, 12 predicted proteins | sample 9134231 | NCBI WGS metagenome assembly JAEEGL01 (sample SAMN16246548, study PRJNA631951) | gut metagenome | biome: gut microbiome; feature: rumen; material: fiber-attached | host: Bos | place: Iran: Karaj | collected 2018-10
AAGGGGTGGCAGAACTAACTATCGCCCTTTCAGGGCTACTGTTAATTGCTATTATTTGCAAGGGCATCAGCCCTGCCTGTATTCTGAAAGCCCTTTTAGAGCTACGTTTACAACCTGTCATAAGGTGGGAAACTTTAGTTATTAACAACAAAAATCAATCGCTTATGAGAAGATTTACTATTCTTACCATGCTTGTGGCACTCTTTAGTGTGACGGCATTCGCACAGAAGGGCAAGACATTCAGACCTCTTGGTACACTGAAAGCCCCTACGACCATCAAGGCTGTTGACCGCCACTCACAGACAGCCAGTCAGGTTTCAAGGCGTGGCATCGGCGACGAGCTGGTGACTCCTCCCGCTACTGCTACCGTTGAGACGTGGTACACCACCGACGGTAGTTTCTACGTCAATACCAGTTCCGGTTTTTCGAACTATACCAACTTGATGCCGACAGTCAATGTGGCTATCGACGGCGCTGACATCTATATCCAGGGACTGGCATATTGGTTCAAGGATGCCTGGGTAAAGGGTACTATTGCCGACGGTGTCGCTTCATTCGCCTCCGGCCAGTTTGTCGGTGAGGATGAGTATGGCTCAGAGTACATCGTCGCTTCTGCTGACGGCGAAACCCCTGATGAGACGTTCTCCTTCACGTACAGTAGTGAGGAAGGCCTGTTGTCGTCAAACACCACCTATATCGTTGAGAGTGGAGAAGCCGCAGAGCTAGCAGCCTATTGTTTCTGGCAAAATCCTGTCTTCAGCAAGGAGGAGCCTGTAAAGCCTGAGGTGGTAGTGGCTCCCGAGGGTCTGGTGGCCGAGGAATACGTTGTTTTCTTCACCGATTATTACGAGGATGCCGGCTCTGGCTATGTCAATGTCGGCTTCGATGGCTCTGACGTGTATGTCCAGGGCTTGTGCCGCTATCTGCCTGAAGCCTGGGTGAAGGGTACGCTGGAAGGAACGACGGTGACGTTTGCCGGTGGTCAGTTCCTGGGTACCTATGGTTCCAACTACGACATGTACCTGCAGGACGATGATGTGGTGCTGGTCTACGATGCCACTGCCAATACCTTTACGCTTGAGGGCGTAATAACCACCTACACAGGTACCTATACTGCAGATTTCTATGCGAATCCCGTCATTAAGAAGGTGGTAGAGATGGCCGGTACTCCTGCCGATCCTATCCTTGGTGGAATTGAAACGACATCAGGCGGCGATGATGTAGTAAGTTTTGCCATTCCCACTGTCGACACTGCCGGTAACCCGATGGCATCGCAGAAGCTGGCGTACCAGTTCTTCATTGACATTGAGACGGTGGAAAGCCCACTGACATTCTATGCCGCCGACTACAAGAATCTGGAAGAGGACATGACCGTGATTCCTTATGGATTCACCGAGGATTATGACTTCTACAACGGCACCATCTACCTGAACATGGAGCACAGCAAATGGAACAGGATTGGTATCCAGAGCATCTACACCGGTGGTGGCGAGGAGCACAAGTCGGAGGTGATATGGTACACCATCAAGGAGTACGGTGCTGCCAGCTTCGACTTCAACGCTATGGATGTGACTTGCTCAACTCTTGATGACAGTGCTGGTGACATCACGGAAGACCTTACGCTCGAGTCTGGCGTGGTGACGCTGACGGTGTCGCCCATGACTGAAGGAACAAAAACTCCCAACCGCTTCTGGGACAGTTCGAAAGGTCCCCAGCTGCGCGTCTACAGCGGTACGCTGACCTTCGAGGTTCCTGCAGACAGAGTGATTACCGAGATGGTGTTCAACGCTGCCAAGTGGAATGATGGCAACACTGCCGACACTGGTGCCTTCGAGGGAACCACATGGACGGGCGAGGCCCGCAAGGTGGTGGTGACCATCGCCGGCAACACCCAGCTGAACAGCATCGACATCATGACTGCTGAGTTCGTTCCCACACCTATTGAGGCTCCCGAGGGTCTGGAGACCGCGACTTACATCTTCGACGCCCAGGCTGTCGAGGCCGGCTATGAAGAAGAAGGACCTCAGCCTTATACAATCCAGCTACAGGTAGGCTTCGACGGTGACGATGCCTACATCCAGGGCTTGGCAGCCGATGACCCCGAACTGTGGGCAAAGGCTACCAAGAACGAGGCTGGCCAGTATGTCATCCCCGCCAACCAGTACATGGGCACTCTTGAATTCTGGGGATATGAATTTGACTACTTCTTCACTGCTGTCGACGCTGAGGGCAACATGGTCGACGCCGTGTTCGACTACGATGCAGAGGCTGGCAAGTTCTCTACCGCTCAGACACTGGTGCTGAATGGTGCTTTGGCAGAGCTTGAACCGTATATGACCTTCACCGATGTCACCATCACGAAGTTTGTGGAGGTGGCTGCTACACCTGCCAATCCTGCTGTCGAATCTGTTGGCATCTCAGGCTATGGATACCCGTACGCTGACTTCGACATTCCTGCTACAGGTACTAATGGCGAGATGCTGAACACCAGCAAGCTGTTCTACACCGTATGGGTTGAGAAGGACGGCGAGCAGAAGCCCTACATTTTTGGCGCAGATCTGTATGGAAAAGACTTCGAGGAGGACGTGACCGAGGTACCATACGACCATGACGGCTTTGACATCTATGCTGGTGGCGAGCGCGTCTACTTCGAGGAGGACGAAGCCGAGTTCACCAGCTGGACAAAGGTCGGTATCCAGAGCATCTACTACGGTGCCGGCGAGGTACGCAAGTCGGAGGTCGTTTGGCAGGAAAGTGGTGTATACTCTGATCCTACGGGTATCAGCAGCGTTGAAGCCAACAGCGGCAAGGCTGCCATCTTCAACCTGGCCGGTCAGCGCCTGAGTACTCCGCAAAAGGGCCTGAACATCATCAATGGCCGCAAGGTGATGGTGAAGTAAGAGGGCTTACCTGACGAGCAAATAATGAAAAAGGCACCTCCCGAAACGGAGGTGCCTTTTTTGTGCGCAGAGCGAGACTTTGATGGGGTGATGCCCTTTTAGGCTCTTGGGTTATTTAACGTCGTAGGTCTGGTAAACCATATAGTAACCGTTGGCAGAGAGTAAGAATTGGTCGCCCAGTGCCTCGTTAAGTGTACCCTGCCACCACTCATCGTACGCATAGCTGTTCCATCGGAGTCCTTCTGATGTGAGTTGACTGCATCCGAAGTTGAAGATGCTCACCTGCTGGCCTTTCGTGCTTTGGAAAACACTGTTGCCACAGGCAGGCGTAAGGAATCCGTAGTCCGTAAACATCATGCCCTGAACATCCATTTTACGGAAGTAGCGCATCAGCAGCCCGATGTTTCCCAACGTGTGGTCTTCACGTTTCCCCGTACATCCAAGATAGGCAATTTTGTGCCACCCCTGCGAAAGACAGTAGCGTGTGGCCTTGGTAAGGTCGTTGTCTTCCTGTTCTTCGATTTGGATGAGCCGGTCGTGATAGGCCGTGGGAACACTGTCGCCGTCGCCCACCACCACTTCCGCGTGGGGTACATTCATGATGGCACCGTCACACGCTACAATATGCCTGACGTTCCTCAGGATGCCAAGAGGTATCTCGTGGGTGGGGAACTCGCCATTCGCAACGACAGCAACATCAAACAGGGTCTTCATTTCCGGTCTCTTTTACGGTTTTCGCTTCGCGTTTCCACTTCTGATAGCCGGCTATGGCAATGACGACATAGAGTCCATAGAGCATGGCCTTGAATGGAATGCCTTTTTGTATATAGAGGAAGGTGCAGACGACATCCACGACGATCCAGAACACCCACTGCTCCACATACTTACGTGCCAATGCCCACAGACCGACAAACGACATCGCGTTGGTAAACGAGTCGAGCAGGGGAACTGTAGAGTTAGTCCACGTAATGAGAATATAGTAGACGGCTCCCCAGGCAATCACGAAAAACAGCAGGGCTGGCAGATACTGCTTGTGTGGCATGAAGACGATAGGCAGCGGCTCTTGTTTCTTCCTGGTCTTCTTGAACTTCCACACAAAGAGTCCGTAGCATGCAGCAAGGGTATAGTAGCACGCCATGCCAGCATCACCATACAACCCATGACTCCAATAAAGAAAGATGTCGAGTGCGGGCATGACGATGCCTATCACCCAAAGGGCAATATGAGCACGGTACTCCAGCCAGATATAGATCAGGCCGAGTACAGTGGTCAATATGTCAAGCCAGTCAAGCGTCATTTCCAACTTTCAATTTTCAACTTTCAATTAAAAGTTAACAGACAGGTGCGCCATCACGTTAAAGGGTGCTGAAGGGGCAAAACCGACAGCATACATGTCGCGATAGCAGCCGTAATCGCCCCAGCTGTTGTATGCCACTACCTGTCCGCTGGCATCCTTCTTGTAGGCAGGCGCTGCCCAGCCGTTGTTGTCAAACTTGGCACTGAATATGTTGTACAGCGTAACGCCAACGGTAGCCTCCTGAAGGCCCAGCTTCTTCAGTGAGAACTGGTACGACAGGTCGATGTTGGTGGTGAAGTGCTTCTTCAGCAACATCGTGTCATGGGTGGTGTTGCCATCGGCATCCACACCTTGTAATTCAGAGAATCCTGTATTGGTGAGATACTGGTCGCCTACATACTGGCTTTGTATGCTGCCCTTGAAGCCTTGATGGCTAAAGGTAAGGATGTTGTTGAAGATCAAGTCTGGCGAGAAGGACAGCGGCTGGTCGCCCAGAGCAGCCTTTGTCTGGTTGTCGTCGAGCGTCACAAAGACATCCTTCACCCTGTTGCGTGACAGCGTGACATTGGCATCCCAGCGGAACCAGTCAACAGGTTGCCAGGCAGCTTCCAACTCAATGCCCAGGCGATAGCTTTTGTCGAGGTTCTTGGTGAGGGGTTCGCCAATGGCATTCAATTCTCCGCTCAATACCAACTGGTCTTTATAGTGCATCCAGTAGAAGGTGGCTCCGGCAGAGAACTTCCTGCTCTGGAACTTGTAGCCCAGCTCCAGGTCGCCTAAGCGTTCTGCCTTTGCTATGGCATCCTTGTTGCCAGGATTGGCTATCTGCTGCATGAAGTTGTTGCGGACAGGTTCCTTATGGCCAATGCCGTAGGAAACAAAGACTTTGTGCTGAGGGGTGATGTCGTAGTTCAGTCCAAACTTGGGGTTGAAGAAGTCATAGCTGTTGTCGATGACGTAGTGGCCGTCCTGATTATAGCCAAAGCCTACGGTAGGGTCTTGCAGCTTGTAGCGCACATGGCGATACTGCAAATCTACGAAGCCTGCCAATCCGCTGACGATGTCGTACGTCACCTTGCCGTAAATGTTGAAGTCTGTCTTGCGGGAATGGTTGCGATAGTATTCATAGTCTGGACTCAAAGCGGCTTCCGGAACAGTAGTGGCAACGCCAGGCTTGGTCCATACGATATGGCCGAACTGGTCGCCCAGATAGCAGTTCCAGCCACCTCCCAGAATGGCCTGCAGGTTCTTCTTGTTGTTATAGGTCAGCGAGGCCACAGCGCCAAAGAAGTCGTTGTCCATCTTCTGCTGGTCAACGAGGTCGTCGTACAGGTCGGGATCAGTGCTCATGCCAAATGACGCCCAGGGTACCTGTAGCTGATACTGCTGATAGTAGCCCTGTCCTTTGGTGTAGTGTAGTCCGACATTCATGTTCAACTCGTTGGTCAAGTGCTGATTCCACAGCAGCTGGTAGTTCTGCTGATGGTAGTTGTCTGTCTGGTCGTTGTAGTAGCTGCTGGGATTGCCGTGAGCATCGTAACCCATCACGCCACAGGAGTTGTATCGCCTGCCGTATAGCTCCTGTTCGTATTTTGACGTGTAGTTCCACGCGTGGTAGGTCTCTTCTTTACCATTCCACGTGATGAATTTCACCACGGTCTTGTCGCCAAAGTAGCCAGCCTGCAGCAGGTAGCTGTTCAGCTTTGTCGAGGCACGGTCGAGGTAGCCCTTGGAGCCGATGTTCGACAGACGGCCCTGCACCCCCCAGTGGCTGGCTAGTAAACCCGTCGAGAAGCGTAGCGTCTCCTTATGTGAATAGTAAGAGCCGCCACTGAGGTCGATGCCCACGTATGGTTTCATGCCGATGTTCTCTGTCAGCATGTTCAGGGTTGCACCGAAGGCTCCTGCGCCGTTGGTCGACGTCCCCACACCGCGCTGAATCTGCATGGACTGCACACTGCTGGCAAAGTCGCCCATGTTTACCCAGAATACGGTGGAACTCTCTGCATCGTTCAGCGGGATACCGTTGGCGGTGATGTTGATGCGTGAGGGGTCTGTACCACGAACACGCAGCGAGGTATAGCCAATACCGTTACCTGCATCCGAGGTCATCGTCACACTGGGAGTCAGCGACAACAGATAGGGTACGTCCTGTCCGAAGTTCACGGCTTTCAGTTCTTCCTTTTTCATGTCTTTGAATGCTACTGGTGTCTTGCGGGTGGCTCGTGTCGCCACGACCTGCACATCCTGCAACGCTACGCTCTTCAGCGTGTCCAACTCGGCTGCTTGGGCTGTTGTCGCACCCAGCAATGCCATCATAAAAAACTTTCTCATGCTTTTTACCTTATTTTTATTAATCAACTAAAATAAGGGGAATTGTCAGTGAACTTCTCATCATCCCTGCGCCGGCATTGTCCGTATCAGGTTCCGAGGGTATCATCTCAGCCCACACTTGTGAGCACCCCTTGATAAATCGGGTGCAAAGGTAGTATAAAAAAAGTAAACCGCAAAATAAATCGCCATTTATTTTCAGTCCACATACTTGTTGCTCCTCCTTCTTATCGGTTAACCGCCTTTCGGCCGTTGGTGATGTAAAGGCCTTGCTTCACGATGATGGGCAACGTGCGTGAGGTTCTGGTCAGTCACCGCCGCCGTCCCTGAAGCTGCCTTGCTGCTGCAAGTCGTCGTTGCTGCCGCCCTGCTGGCCTTCGCGGTCCTCACGGTCTTCGCGCTTCTTATCGTTGCTCATGTTTCCGAAGTTCCACGTCAGTTGGATATTGAAGCGTGGGTCGCGCCAGTTCTTCTGGTGACGCCAGAAGGTGTCGCTCTCGGTGTAGTTCTCCCAATGGCGGGTGCCGAAGACGTCGCGGAAGTTGAGGGCTACGGCAAACTTCTTGTTGAAGAAGGTCTTACGCAGTCCGAGGTCCAGCGAGGCGTTGGGCTTGCGGTAACCCTGTGTGATGACGCCGCGTGAGCGGTAGTTGCCCGTGGCCTGTATCGACAGGTCGTAGGGCAGGATGACGCTGGCCAGCATGCGGGCATCCCACGAGAAGCTGTTGTCGCCCTCGCCAGTGACCGTCTGTCCCTCGATGACGTACGAGAAACCGTCGAGCTTGTTGTAGTAGCCGTTCAGCGTCGTCGTCAGGTCAAGGATGCGGAAGAGCTTGTTCTTGCCAATGATCTCTACGCCGAGGCTCTGGCGCTTGGTGAGGTTCATCTGGGTCATGTACATCATGCCGTCCTCCTGGTTCTGGTATCGTATGCGCTGCATGACGTCGGTCGTCGGACGGTAGTATGTCGATATGCTCAGCGTGTGGTCGGTCCACGTCTTCAGGAAGTTCAGCGACAGCGAGTGGGTGTACTCCGGCGTCAGTTCCGGGTTGCCGAACTCTACCATCGAGGCATCGCGCGTGTTCTTGAACGAGTTGAGCTGGCCGCCCCACGGACGGCGCAGACGGCGTGTGTAGTTCAGCTGCAGCTGGGCACTCTCGCTCAGTTCGTAGTTGAGGAACAGCGAGGGGAACAGCTGGAAGAAGTCTTTCTTGTAGGGAGCGTCCTTGGTGGCCGTGCCGTGCTCCTGGGCGTAGTCGTAGCTCTCGGTGTTTACCTTCCAGTACTCGCCGCGCAGTCCCGCCATGATACCCAGGTGTCCCACCTTGGTGTTGACGGTGGCATAGAGGGCGTGGGTGTCCATCTTGTAGATGAAGCGGTTGTAGTACTGCTCATCCTCCGTCAGGCCCGTGCCGTCCCAGTTGCCGGCCATCCACGACTCCTGAGGCGTGTTCTCGTGGGAGAAGCGGCCGTTGTAGCCCGCCTCTATCTTGAAGTGTTCCGACACCTGGTTCTCGTAGTCCAGCTTGGCCTCCCAGTTGCGGTTGCGGATGTGCATGGGGCGCAGCTGGTAGCTGTAGGTGGGATTCCCCCAAATGTATTGTGGTGGGTAGCTGAATGCGCTGGCTATTGCCTCGATAGTAGAGTCGCGGTAGATGTTGTCGTGCTTGCTGGTCCAGCGGTTGAACTCGACGTGGGCGGTCAGCTTGTGCTGTGGCGAGAAGCGATGCTCGTAGCCCAGTTCGCCGTGGTACATGTGCATACGGCCGTCGCTCTCGTTGCGTCGGAACATGATGCGGCTGTCCTGCTCGTCACCGATGACGCCGTAGTGGTAGGGCGTGGTGCTCAGGTTCTGCGGGTGTCCGTTCAGCAGCATGCCGCCGAGCGAGATGTCGTCATCCTTGGTGGGGTGCCACGTCAGTCCGCCACGGGCAAAGATGCCGCGCCCCTTGTTCTCGCTCTCGCTCTCGTAGGTCTGGTAGGTGTTGGTCTGCTTGTAGTGCTGCTGGCTCTCGCTGCCTCCGCTGCCACGGCGGCGGCGCAGGCCTACGTTGAGGTAGGCATCGAGCACACCGCTGGAGTAGTTGATGTTGCCGCTGACGTTGAAGCCCTTGTGGTTGTTGGCGCCAGCCTGCAGCGAACCGTAGTAGCCCGCCTTGCGGTCGCGCTTCAGCACGATGTTGATGATGCCGGCAGAACCCTCGGGCGAGTATTTGGCCGAGGGGTTGTCGATGACTTCAATCTTCTCGATGGACTCAGCAGGTATCTGCTGCAGAATCTCGTAGCGGTTGTCGGAGGTCAGTCCGCTGGCCTTGCCGTTGATCCATACCTCCACGCTGCTGTTGCCGCGCAGCGAGATCTCACCGTCGGTGGTCACCTCGATGCTGGGGATGTTCTCCAGCAGGTCGCTGGCCGAGCCGCCGGCGGCCGCCAGCACCTGGTCGACGCTGAACACCTTGCGGTCGACCTCCAGCTTCATCTGCGAGCGCTGACCCGTCACCTGCACCTCTTGCAGCATCTTCGAGTCCTCGCTCAGGTAGAGGGCGTTGTAGTGTACCTGACGGCGTTGGGAAGATAGGGTGAACTGGCGCGTCTCCGGCTTGTAGCCCATGAACGACACCTGCAGCTGGTACGTGCCGTCAGCCAGTCCACCGATGCTGAACTGTCCGCTGGCATCTGTGATAGCTCCTTTCACGAGCTTTCCGGCGGTGTTGTGTACCGCCACATTGACAAACTGCATCACCTCGTCGGTCTGCTTGTCCAGAACTTTACCTTTTACAGAGCCTTGCGCGGCTATTGCCAGTACAAACGTAATAAATAAATTAGTAAGGAAGAAACGTTTCATACACCTTTTGACGTGTCAAAAGGTGTAAGGTTTAAAGCGTATCTTCTTTTTTTCAGACTATTTCAGTATCTCCTCTAACAGCTCACGGTGGTGTCCGGGCAGGATGATGTGGTGGTTGCCTATCGGCTCGTAGAGGAAATAGTCGGTCTGCTGCCTGTCATTCAGTTTGATAACCTGTTGCGTACGGCAGAGGTCAGGCTTGGACTGGTTGCGGATCAACTCTCCTTCGGCAATGAAGTGACGCTCCAGGTCGCCGGAAACCTTGAAGATGGTGACGGGACCTTCCTGCATGTAGCCTCGTATGCCGACGCCGATGCCCGACTCAAAATGGGTGTCCAGCTCGTAGCGTTCCACCATGTTCAGAGGTATGGTACAGTGGGCAAACAGGATGTCGCCCGTATCGGGGTTGATACTCGACGGGTTGGCCTGGAAACCGGAGAAGCCCGTCAGTGAGCGGGCTATCATCATCGACAGCATGGCCGGCACGTCGCCCTCGCAGCCTGCTACGTAACCTTCGCTGTTCAGGCGTGCCAGTGCCACACATCCCGTGTTGTGGACGCTGGTCAGCAGGTCGAAGCAGCGCAGCGTGAAGCCTTTCAGCTCATGGTGCTTGATGATGGTCTTCAGTGCCTCGTAGATGCGGAAGGCCCCTGGCAGCGACTGTCGGATGTTCTCCTGCTCGGCAGTGATGTCGGGTGTCGGTTCCGGCGTGGCAGCGATTGTGTCGGTCAGCTGTTTCATGGGTATGTCCACCAGTTCGATGCCACAGCGCCACTTCACCGTCTGGCGGTTGGCATAGCTGGCGATAAGCCAGTCGGAGGGCAGTCCGATGATGCCCAGGCGACAGTCTTTCAGCTGACGGCGTGCGATGCCAGCCCGCTCCAGCAGCTGTAGCCGTCTGGCGATGTATTCCGGCGAACCGTGGATAATCTCACCCTGTTTGCTGTGCTGTCGCAGATACGACAGTATCTCCAGCGATGCCGCCAGCGAGTTGCTCTTGCCCGACGTGAGCAGCCTGACGGCACCGTCCGACTGCTTCTGCAGCTGGGGCAGCAGCCGTTTAAAGATGCCCTCTGTACCGCCTGTCCGTACATAGATAAGGTCGAGTGCATGGGTGCCGTAGTCGCTGTAGTCGCTGCCACGGAAATCGTACTCGATACCGATGCTGGTGAGAAACTCTTGGGTTACTGCGGTGACGGCCTGTTCGTCGTGCAGCTCTGACGTAAGGGTGTAAATGGCAATATTCATGATTTGTAGGTTTAGATGATGCAAAGGTAAACAAAATGCGTCAAACAAGCAAATAATCGTCGCAAAAACTTTGTGGTGTTAAATAATTTCGGTGCTATGATACAAACGCGAAAGTCTGTGACACATGGCACAAGGCTGTAGTCAAAGATTTTTCGTAACTTTGCAGCAATTATTAACTAACATGATTATTAACAACGCTATGAAACAAGCCATTAAATGGACGCTGGCCGTGTTACTCACGCTGAGCGCCGCCCCGATGTGGGCACAGTGGGGAGCTCCCGCCGACCCCTTTCCCGGAATACACCTGAAGGATGCCTACAAGGACTACTTCATGATTGGTGTGGCACTTAACCAGCGCAACGTCTCCAATGAGGAGCAGATCCAGCTCACCAAAAAAGAGTTCAACAGTATCACCGCCGAGAACGACATGAAGCCCGGCATGCTGCACCCCAAGGAGGGTGTGTGGGACTTCGAGAAGGCCGACAAGATTGCCGACTTCTGTCGCAAGAACGGCATCAAGCTGCGTGGCCACTGCCTCTGCTGGCACTCGCAGTTTGCCGACTGGATGTTCACCGACAAGAAGGGCCGCGAGGTCAAGAAGGAGGTCTTTTATCAGCGGCTGCGTGAGCACATCCACACCGTCGTCAACCGCTACAAGGATGTCGTCTATGCATGGGACGTGGTGAACGAGGCCATGGAGGACAATCCCCGTCCAACCTTCGTCGACGGCAAGTTCGCTCCTGGCAGCCCCTACCGTCAGAGCCGCCACTTCAAGCTCTGCGGCGACGAGTTCATCGCCAAGGCCTTTGAGTTTGCCCATGAGGCCGACCCCAACGCCTTGCTGTTCTACAACGACTACAACGAGTGCGACCCAGGCAAGCGCGACCGCATCTACGACATGGTGAAGAAGATGCAGGACGCCGGTGTGCCTATCCACGGCATCGGCATGCAGGGTCACTACAATGTCTACGGCCCGTCGGAGGAGGACATCGATGCCGCCATCACGAAGTATTCGCAGCTCGTGAAGCATATCCACGTCACCGAGCTCGACATCCGCATGAACACCGAGATGGGTGGTCAGCTGCGCTTCTCGCGTGGTGAGAACAAACCCGTGGCAGGCTATATGAATACCTTGCTGACCGACCAGTACAACCGTATCTTCAAGGTGTTCCGTAAGCACAAGGACGTCATCGACTGTGTGACTTTCTGGAACCTCGGCGACAGCGACTCGTGGCTCGGCGTGAACAACCACCCGCTGCCCTTCGACGAGAAATACAAGCCGAAGCAGGCCTACTATGCCATCAAGAATTTCGATGCCAAGCTGGACAACGCCAAGCCTAAGGAGGACTTCGTTCCCAACCCCTGCAACCAGCCCGGACAGGAATGGCCGCAGGTGAACAGCGAGGGTTATGCCCGCTTCCGTGTGGAGGCTCCCGATGCCAAGTCGGTCATCGTCAGCCTGGGCCTTGGCGGACGTGGTGGCACGGTGCTGCACAAGAACAAGGACGGTGTGTGGACCGGTACTACAGAAGGTCCGATGGACCCTGGCTTCCACTACTATCACCTGACCATTGACGGTGGTGTCTTCAACGATCCTGGCACACACAACTACTTCGGCTCTTGCCGTTGGGAGAGTGGTATCGAGATTCCTGCTCCCGACCAAGACTTCTACGCAATGCGCACTGACATTTCACACGGTAACATGCAGAAGGTGCTGTTCTACTCTCCCAGTTTGGGCAAGATGCAGGAGGCTACCGTCTACCTGCCTGCCGGCTATGGCAAGCTGGTGAAGGGCAAGGGCGGCAAGATGATGCAGGAGCGTTATCCCGTTCTGTACCTACAGCATGGCTGGGGTGAGAATGAGACCAGCTGGCCCGTGCAGGGTAAGGCAGGTCTGATTATGGACAACCTGATTGCCGACGGTAAGATCAAGCCTTTCATCATCGTGATGGCCTACGGCCTGACCAACGACTTCAAGTTTGGCACCATCGGCAAGTTTACTGCCGAGGAGTTTGAGAAGGTGCTCATCGACGAGCTGATTCCTCATATCGACGCAAACTTCCTGACCAAGACTGACAAGTGGAACCGTGCGATGGCTGGCTTGTCGATGGGCGGTATGACTACCAAGCTTATCACGCTGCGCCGTCCTGAGGTGTTCGGCTACTGGGGACTGCTCTCCGGTGGACATTATGCTCCTGAGGAGATTAAGGATCCCACGGCAGTGAAGTACATCTTCGAGGGCTGTGGCTCAAAGGAGAATCCCGCACAAATCAACAAGAGTGTAGAGGCTTTGAAGGCTGCCGGTTTCAATGCCGAGGGTCTTGTCTCTGAGGGTACTGCCCATGAGTTCCTCACCTGGCGTCGCTGCCTGTACCTGATGGCACAGCGTCTCTTTAGATAAGAGATATGAGATAAGAGATATGAGAAAACACTTATTATCAACGTTAGGTTTGTGCCTGGCTGCTACGGCGGCCATGGCACAAAACCCTTTTGTGCAGACATGGTGTACCAGCGACCCTGCGCCGATGGTACACGACGGTACGATGTACGTATATACCGGCCACGACGAGGACGGTGCCGACTTCTTCTGGATGCAGGAGTGGCGTGTCTACTCCACGCAGGACATGGTAAACTGGCAGGACCACGGCTCACCTCTCGCCCTGGAGAGTTTCTCATGGGCTGACGACCGTGCGTGGGCTGCCCAGACCATCGAACGTGACGGCAAGTTCTATTGGTACATCTGCGCCCACTCGAAGCTGTCAAACGGCATGGCCATCGGTGTGGCTGTCAGTGCCTCGCCTACTGGCCCGTTCCGCGACGCCATCGGCAAGCCGCTGTTTGAGAATGGCTCGTGGGACCACATTGACCCGACGGTGATGATTGACGATGACGGCCAGGCTTGGTTGATGTGGGGCAATCCGCGTGTCTACTATCTTAAACTGAACCGCGACATGATTTCATACAGCGGTGAACTGGGCATGCTCGACATGACGGAGGAGGCCTTCGGTGCGCCTTCGATGGACAAGCGCGAGAAGGGCAAGAAGTACAAGGACTGCTACACGGAGGGGCCGTGGCTCCGCAAAGTCGACAGTTCAAAGTTCAAAGTTCAAAGTTCAAAGGTTTATCAGCTTCTTTACGCTGCCGGTGGCGTGCCTGAGCATATCAGCTATAGTACAGCACCGCACCCCACGGGTCCCTGGACATACGCTGGCGAGATTATGCCGCTCTGCGATACTAAGTCGTTTACCAACCACTGCGGCGTCGCCGACTACAAGGGACACAGCTACTTCTTCTATCATACCGGCAAGCTGCCCAACGGTGGCGGCTTTGGCCGTAGCGTGGCTGTCGAGGAGTTCCAATACAATGCCGATGGCAGCTTCCCAACCATCATGCCTACCGACGAGGGAGTGAAACCCATCGCCACGTTCGACCCCTTCCGTAAGGTGGAGGCCGAGACGATGGCCTTCTCCAAGGGCGTGAAGACCGAGCAGAACGACGAGGTGGGTGTCTACGTCAGCGACATCCATAACGACGACTATATCAAACTGCAGAACGTGGCCTTCGGCCGCAAGCTGCCGCGTACCTTCACAGCCCGTGTGGCCAGCGGTCTTCGTGGTGGACAGATAGAGATTCGCATCGACAGCCTCGGAGGTAAACTCCTCGGCACCCTGAATGTGCCGGGTACGGGTGGTTGGGAGAAGTGGCAGACGCTGACCCTTGACCTCACCGCCGTAGCTACTGGTACCCACGATGTCTACTTTGCTTTCAAGGGTCGCAAGGGTCCGAAGCTCTTCAACTTTGACTGGTGGGAGATGCGTGGACTGGAGCAGGTGAACATGCCGCTCTTCCAGACCAAGTACACCGCAGACCCGTCACCGCTCGTCGTGGGCGACACCTTATTCTTATATACGTCGCACGATGCCTCGCCCGAGGACATCCCTGACGAGAATGAGAAGTCGTCGGCAGGTTTCTTCATGTACGACTGGCTGCTGTGGTCGACCACCGATATGGTGAACTGGACAGAGCACGGTGCCGTGGCCTCGCTGAAGGACTTCCCCTGGCGCAGCCGCGAGAATGGTGCGTGGGCCATCCAGACCGTCGAGCGCAACGGCAAGTACTACCTCTATGCTCCGCTGCACGGTCATGGCATCGGTGTGCTGGTCAGTGACTCGCCCTACGGTCCCTTCAAGGATCCGCTTGGTGAACCGCTCGTATGGCAGAAAGAACACTGGAACGACATCGACCCAAGCGTCTTTACTGACGATGACGGACAGGCCTATATGTACTGGGGCAATCCCCATACCTACTGGGCCAAGCTGAACGATGACATGACGTCGCTGAAGGGCGGCATCACGCAGTTGCCGCATATCCCCAACTACCAGGAGGGACCGTGGTTCTACAAGCGCAATGGTCACTATTATCTTGGTTTCGCATCTACGTGCTGTCCTGAGGCGTTAGGCTATGCCATGAGCGACTCGCCCACCGGCCCGTGGGAGTGGAAGGGCTACATCATGAAGCCTACGCCGCGTGACCGTGGCAACCATCCCGGCATCTGCGACTTCAAGGGCAACTCGTATGTGTTTGGCCAGAACTACGACCTGATGCACCTGGAAACCTTCGAGCACCACGAGCGTCGCTCGGTGTCGGCCACCGAGATAGAGTACTTTGCCGACGGCACCATCCGCGAGGTTCCCTACTGGCTCGACCAGGAGCCCATGAAACAGCTGAAGTGGTTGAATCCCTACCAGCGCGTGGAGGCAGAGACGATGGCGTGGGGCTATGGCCTGAAGTCGGCCAAGATGGGCATTGCAAACACAGGTGTCGTCAAGGACATGCCCGCTTCCACTGGCAAGCGTAACATGTACGTCTACGACTTGAACGACGGCGAGTATATCCGTCTGCGCGGCGTAGACTTCGGTCAGGGAGCCAAGCAGTTCTCGCTGACCGCTGCCGCCACGGGCGGTGCCACCGTCACCCTGCGTCTCGACAGTCCGGACGGCCCTGTCATCGGTATCGCTGTTGTCAAGTCTACGGGTTCCGTGGAGAAGTACAAGTCTTTCACCGCCAAGGTGAATGGCGCGACGGGTGTCCACGACCTCTACATCTGTTTCGACAAGACACAGGGCGATGTCCGTCTCGACTGGTGGCAGTTTAAGAAGTGAATAGTGATTATTTTGCTACGGCATTATTACTTATGAATAAAACATTATTATCAACTGTTCTTCTGTGCCTGACCGCGATAGCGGCCACGGCACAGAACCCCGTTATCCGCGACCAGTTCTCGGCTGACCCCACTGCTCGCGTGTTTAATAATAAGGTGTACCTCTATCCCTCGCACGACATCTTCCCGCCCGAGGGGCAACGGCAGGACTGGTTCTGCATGGAGGACTACCACGTGTTCTCGTCGGAGAATCTGACCGACTGGACAGACCACGGCGTGATCGTCACCCAGAACAAGGTGCCTTGGGTGAGGCCCGACTCCTATTCCATGTGGGCCCCCGACTGTGTCGAGCGCAATGGGAAGTACTATTTCTATTTCCCGTCGGCTCCCAAGGAAGGCAGGGGGTTTGGCGTCGGTGTGGCCATAGCTGACAGTCCTGTAGGGCCGTTCAAGTGTGAGCCGGAGCCAATCAAGGGTATCAATGGCATCGACCCCTGTGTACTGCAGGCCTCCGATGGTAACGCCTATATCTTCTGGGGGGCCGGACGCTGTGCCAAACTCAAGCCCAACATGAAGGAGCTGGCCGACGACACCCCGAAGGAAAAGGTGAAGTGGGGCGAACGTGAGTTCGAGATGATGGGTGTCAACTGTCTCAAGGACCTGCCCAACCGTCAGGCTGAGGGTCCGTTTGCCTTCGAGGCCAACGGCTGGTATTACCTGACCTATCCCTACGTTCGTGAGAAGACCGAGGTGCTCGCCTACGCCATGAGCAAGAATCCGATGGGTCCCTACGAATACAAAGGACTCATCATGGCCGAGCAACCCAATGGCTGCTGGACCAACCACCACAGCATCGTCAACTACAAGGGACAGTGGTACCTGTTCTACCATCACAACTACTTCTCTCCGCGTGACGACAAGCGCCGCTCAGCCTGTATCGAGAAGCTGTTCTTCAATGCCGACGGCACCATCCAGGAGGTGAAGCAGACCATGCGTGGCGTCGGTATCAATCAAGCTACTGAGAGAATTGAGATTGACCGCTACAACACAGCGAGCAACGACGTTACCACTGCACTGATTGACACGGTAAACACTTTTCGCGGTTTTGAGGCCACCCTCCCGCAGAAAGGCAGCTGGCTGCGCTATGCCGATGTTGACTTCACCGGTGTCAGCAGCAGTGCCTACCTCATCGTCAATGCCAAGGCCAGTGGCAACAGCGAGTTCTGCATCCGCGAAAAGACTGCCAAGGGTAGAGTCATCGCACGTGTCCCCATGACGGTCATCACCCAGATGGGACAGTTCCGTCGCGACCAGTCGGGCCAGTGGCTCACCCAGACCGTCTCGCTGGACTGCGTCCCCACGGGTGTCACCGACCTTGTCGTGACCTGTGAGGGCGATGCCAGCATCAGCATCAACTGGATTCAATTCAAAAACCGCCACAGCTACTTCCAGCCTGTTGCTGCCAATGCCGGTGCTTCTCAGCCCGACGACAATGGCTTTATCCGCCGTTGGATGCTGCTCGAGCCTATCGACTATAACGTCCGTTCCAATATCATGCTCACAGATACCTATCTGAACGAGCACCTGTCCAAGCAGTATTTCAAAGGACAGTTTGACGACAGCAAGCTGCCACGGAACGGTGAGAAAGTCAACGCCGTAGGCATCGCCTTGGCTGGCGGGCCGAGAGATACGAGGATGCAGATGGGGCCAGCCGCTACCAAGGAGGTCAAGCAGACACTACGCTGGCATGCTGTCGAGAGCACGAGCTATAACGTCAAGGTGTTCCGCTTTGCCGAGGCCAACGGTTGTCAGCCATACAACTCACTGTTCTGGGGTGTCACCGTCATCGACTGTCCCGAGCAGACTGACGGTGTACGGCTGGCTGTCGGCTCAAACGGTGCTTCGATGTGGTGGCTTAACGGTGACCGTGTGCTGACACTCGAAAGTGACCGCCGGATGGTGGAGGACGACTGTGTGTCACAGCGACTGACGCTGAAGAAAGGGCGTAACGTGCTGCGCTTTGCCCTGGTCAACGGCCCTGGGCTGAGTGACTTCTGCGCCCGCTTCATCGACGAGAAAGGCAATCCGGTGAAGAGCTATACGGTAAAAGTGAAAAGTGAATAAAATGCTGTCGTAATATAGATAGAAAGATATGAAGAATATAAAACAAACGGTCATTCGCTTATTGCTGTGCGCAGCAATGTTCAATGTTCAATGTTCAATGTTCAATGTTCAATGTTCAATGTTCAAAGTCCTCGCACAGACAGGTGCGCCCTACATCCACGACCCCTCTACGCTGGCCGAGTGTGACGGCAAGTGGTACACCTTTGGAACTGGTGGCGGCGGCATCGTCAGCGACGACGGATGGTCGTGGCATGGAGGCGGTGAAAGGCCTGGTGGAGGCGCTGCCCCTGACATGATGAAGATCGGCGACCGCTACCTGTGTATCTACGGTGCTACCGGTGGCGGACTCTTTGGCGGTCACAACGGCCGTATCCTTACCATGTGGAACAAGACCCTCGACCCGAAGTCGCCCGACTTCAAGTGGTCGACGGCTGTCGAGGTGGCTTCTTCCGACGGTATGGAGGACTGCGATGCCATCGACCCCAGCCTGCTGTTAGACCCCACCACCGGGCGGCTGTGGGCAACATACGGCACGTATTTTGGCAATATCCGCCTCATTGAGCTTGACCCCACGACGGGCGAGCGTGCCAAGGGCAATGTCGAGAAGGATGTCGCCATCGACTGTGAGGCCAGCGCACTCATCTGGCGTGACGGCTGGTACTATCTGTTGGGCACCCACGGCACCTGCTGCGACGGTGTCAACTCAACCTATAACATCGTGGTGGGACGCTCACGCAGTGTGGAGGGGCCGTACCTCGACAATGTAGGTCGTGACATGTATCATGGTGGTGGCCGTATGGTCATTGCCGCTGGCGACCGCAAGGCTGGCGCCGGACACTTCGGACGTACCATCATCGACGAAGGCGTTGAGGTGATGTCGTTCCACTGGGAGGCAGACTTCGACCTCGGCGGACGCAGCGTCCTCGCCATCCATCCGCTGCTGTGGAAGAACGGCTGGCCTGTTGGTGGCGACAAGTTCAAGGGCGGCACATTTGAGATAGAGTCCGAGCGCAGGGGCTATTCCCTGGAGCTGGCCGTCGACTTCCAGCGCATGCAGCAGGAGCGTCAGGGCTGGTTTAACCGTAACCAGCAACAGGAACCCCCGAAGCCTATCGCCAACCAGACGCTCGAAGAGGTGCAGGGGGCATGGCCACAGGGTGACATCCCTGTACGCTGCAGCGACTATATGTTCCGTCCGTGGCAGCGCTGGACCATCACGCCTGTCGATGAGGCTGGCGGCTACCTGTCGAGTCCCTACTTCAAGATTGTCATCGCCGGCACCGACCGTGCCTTGACAGCCACTGCCGACAAGGAGCTGACCACCGTGCCTCAGTACACGGGTGCCGACGAACAGCTCTGGCGCATCGAACAGCTGACCGACGGCACTTTCCGCATCATGCCCAAGCGCATACCCGGTATGGCTGGTGTCAATACCCGCTACTGCATCTATTCTGTAGCCGACAGTACGCCGACTTTGGCCGAGTATGACTTCAGCAGCGACAACTCTAAATGGAATTTCCGCAGTCATTAAGGCGGTTTTAGCAGCATAAAATGTTTTTTCCACTACAGTATCCTGCGACTTGATACAAATCACAAAGTTTGTGAAACGCAATACAATGTTGAAATAAAAAAAAGAACGTAACTTTGCAAGCGAAAACTAAGACATGGAAAGATTTTGTTTGAAAAGATTTGTTTTAGTAATATTATCATTAGTAGTTTGTTTTGTAACCTCAGAAGCTGCCGGAAAGCGTTCCGGCAGCACTGACGGTGCTTTTGTGAAAAACCCGATGCTATGGGCCGACGTGCCTGACCCCGATATCATACGCGTGGGCGATACCTATTATTTGGTGTCGACGACCATGCACCTCATGCCCGGCGCTCCCGTCATGCGGTCGAAGGACCTGAAGAACTGGGAGACGGTGGGCTATATCTTCGACCGGCTGACCGACTCGCCGAAGTACGACCTGCTGGAAGGCACGGCATACGGTCGCGGGCAGTGGGCCACATCGCTGAAATACCATAACGGACGCTTCTATGCGCTGCTGGCTCCCAACGAGGCGGGCAGCATGGGCGACACCTATATCTTTACGGCTGAGAAGGCCGAAGGCGAGTGGAAACTGCTGTCGCGCATGCGCCACTTCCACGACTGCTCGCTGTTCTTCGACGACGACAACCGCGTATATGTCATCTATGGCACGGGCGAGATGATGGAGCTGAAGCCTGACTTGAGTGATGTTATTGAGGGTACCCACCAGCACATCTTCCAGCGCGAGGCTGACGAGACAGGACTTCTGGAGGGTTCGCGCATGATCAAGCACAAGGGCAAGTACTACCTGCTCATGATTTCGCACGTCTATGCCCCCGGCCGTCACCGCCGCGAGGTATGCTACCGTGCCGACAATATCCACGGCCCCTACGAGAAGAATGTTATTCTCCAATCTGAGTTCGGCGGTTTTCCGTATCTGGCTCAGGGTACCATCGTCGACAACGAGTATGGCGACTGGTTCGGCGTCATCTTCCAGGACCGTGGCGGCGTAGGCCGTGTGCTGACGCTGATGCCCTGCCGCTGGATTGATGGCTGGCCAATGCTGGGCGATGAGGAGGGACGTGTGCCGACGCTGATGCGCCCCGTGAAGAGCGGTGAGCCTGAGCGTCACATCGTTTGCAGCGACGACTTCGACGGCGAGAAGCTTGGACTGCACTGGCAGTGGAACCACAACCCCGTCAACACGGCGTGGAGCCTCACGGAGCGACCGGGTTGGCTGCGACTGAAGACCAATCGCGTGGTGCCTAACCTCTATCTGGCTCCCAATACACTGACACAGCGTATGGAGGGGCCGACGTGCAGCGGTACTGTACGCATCGACGTGACCAAGATGAAGGACGGCGACTGTGCCGGATTTGCCACATTCAATGACGAGACGTGTGCGCTGATGGTCAGAAAACAAGGCCGTAACACGGAACTGCAGCTCGTCGAACTGTCCGTCAAACTGTCACAGCGGGAGAAGGCTGTCGAGAATGTCACCGAGCGTGTGCTATGGAGCACACCAGTTTTAAAGGAAATCTATCTGCGCATCGACGGCGACTTCCGCCCTGGCCACAAGGACACTGCCACCTTCTTCTACGGCACCGACGGCAAGGAGTGGACGAAGGTGGGCGACGGCTACCAGATGCGTTTCGACTGGCAGCGCTTCTTCATGGGGTCCAAGTATGCCCTGTTCTGCTACGCTACCAAGAAGGCCGGCGGCTACATCGATGTCGACTACTTCCACCACAGCGTCACTGACAAGTAAGACACAGACCGCCCGGGATTAACAGTCCTGTCATTCAGGTTCATGCCCCTGAGGTACGAACAGCTAAAGCCCAAATGCCCGTGCAGCGTACTCGCTTATGGAAGATTAATAATTATTCCCACCTTTATTATATCACGAATTAGTGAATTAGAGAATTTGTATTTTCTGAGAATTAAAATGAATTAGAAAAGAAATGGAAAATCATTTCCGACTTCATCTCTAAGAACACAGTCGCTTCAGGACATGTATGCGTAACAAAAGTCACTTACGCGCGCGTTAGTAAGGAAAAGGCAAAAAGACCCCACACTTCCCTCACTTCCCACACCTAAACTTTGTCTCATGTAACATGCGTCAGGTGTGGGAAGTGTGGGAAGTGTGGGATAAAAAGTGGATATGACAACTATAGGCGCGCGTGCGCGCGAAAGCCAAATGAGAAATGAGAAATGAGCAGTGAGAAATGAGGAATGAGGAATGAGAAATCTAACGAGGCCACATTCGGGCGAATTCTCTCGAGAATTGGGAGCTGAGTGGGCGAGTCACGGAGCTGAGAAGCCCACTCACGGAGCTGAGTGGCCCACTCACAAAACAGTTTGCTTGTAAAACCAAAGTATATGTTATCCCACTTTTAGGTTAATCCATTTGCATAATAGTGACTTTTTCAAAAATAATTCCCGAATCGCTTGGCGGTTCGGTTTTTTTGTCGTATCTTTGCAGAGTTGCTTTGATGGTTGCGATGTGTCTCGGTCCGTTGATAGGTGGCAAGACATTGATGAAAGCCAAAGGCTTTGTTCTAATAACAAATATGAATTAACTGAGTCGAATATGGAAACAACTACAATAAGAAAAGTGGTTGAGGTAACCGACACTCCAATTCGTGCTACTAACGGGCGACCACTTATCCGTCGGGTTGAAAAGATACTTATGCCCAATGGACGCTATCGCTATCCCGTAACTTATATTGATATGACACCAGGTTATGTAAGAGCATCAGAAGTCTGGGTAGAAAAGAAGCGCGCCCCTTGGCTATAAAATGGATTTCAAGCAATGAAGCAGAATGGCTACACCTTTAAGTACCTTGGCTCGAATACGATAGGTGCAGATCAGTATCTTAAGGAAACGCATGTATATGTTTTTGCTTCTGAAAAGTCGGGGCATCGCTATCAGCAGTATTCATTGAGGTATAGCTGGAGATAGCGCCTGTCTACCTCCTTGTGAATTGCTTCTATGCCGTTCCTGCATTCTTTAGCGACGAGATGCACCTGCTAATCAGGCACTGTTTGATAACATCTTTATTGATACTCATATAAACTGTATTTTATAGAAATCCTGTCATTTTATTAAGTTTGGTTTACATAATTACTTATTTACTATAAAATACGATTAAAAAACTCATGTCTTTTGCAATATTTTAACATCTTCTTGCTAATGATGGATAATGAAAGAGGCAAAATGCCTGCGTGAGAGTGCTTTCAGCTTTTGTAAGGCACGTACCAAAGGCAACTTTGGCAAAACAGTTGATGCAGAGCGTAGAGTTCCATTCCCACCCCATCCGATTATTAGGCTTGGGCGTGTCGAACCAAAAGAGTGCCACCGCTCAGGAGCAGCAGCCGTGGGTCGAGCTTGAACTGGAGTTTGAGCCGTGGCCGGAGGCTTGATGAATGGGAATCCACTATGAAAGAATAGGCGATTTCCTTGCCTAATTAGGAATAATCCCTTTGATGTTTCCTAAAGTCTTCATGTTCTCTCTAATATTGAATTCATCTGTTAGACTTGCTTATCATTGTAAAAGTTCTTGCTTAGGCAAGCGGCAAAGCCGAGCGGCATAGTTCCCATTTCATTTGAGCTTACCGCTTAGAATCCTGCTACGGACGCATTTCACAGCGGGTTTGTAATAGTCAATCTCCATCGCTTCGAGGGTGCGCTTCAATTCGTCCATCAGTTCTGGGTAGAATTTGCACATGCGGAAGGCGAGTTTCATGCAGACGGACTGAATGCCAGGTAACTCCTCGACATCTATCATG
>JAEEGL014318506.1_pt1 | contig 23217 bp, 26 predicted proteins | sample 9134231 | NCBI WGS metagenome assembly JAEEGL01 (sample SAMN16246548, study PRJNA631951) | gut metagenome | biome: gut microbiome; feature: rumen; material: fiber-attached | host: Bos | place: Iran: Karaj | collected 2018-10
GCTTCCTCAAGAAGAAGACCGCGCGGCGCATGATGACGCCGGTCATGGATGGCTACGGCCTTTGCCTCGACGTCTGGGAGTCGGAAGCGCGCAAGGACAGCGTTGCCGGTCACACCGGAGAGAACTGGGGTTTTCTGACCAGCTGGGTCTTCTCCCGCAAGAAGGATATCTGCGTCGCCGTGATGTACAACAACGTCACGGAAGCCGCGGACGAAGCCTTGGACGACGTCGCCTGCGAGATCTACCGAAACGCAAAGTAATACCATATTCGATCCTACGACGCGTCTTATGACAGAGACCGTGTGTTCGCAGAGATCATGGAGAAGTATCGTCGGATAACTGAAGAGAATCCCGGCGTGTCCGGAGGAGAACAGAATGCATTTCGATCACTATGAAATCCTGCCCATGACAGAGGACGAAGAAGATCTCATCGAAGAGAAGATCAACGCGTACGCCGATTCCATGGCGCCCTCGGAGCCCCGAACCGAAGAGGAGCAAATCGTTTTCAAGGCAGACGACGGGGATGGGAACGTCATCGGCGGGTGTATCCTGCACATCCATGAATGGGGTCGGGCGGTGCTCGCCAAGCTGTGGGTCGACGAGCGTTATCGCCGTCAGGGCCTCGGCTCCCTGCTGATCCGCGCCGCCGAAGATGCCGCGAGAGCGAAGGGGTGCTATTACCTGTGCCTCGGCACCGCGGATTATATGGCGAGACCGCTGTACGAAAAGCACGGATTCCGGGTGTTCACCGTCAATCGGGACATCCCGAGGGGGCATGTATGCTGGTCCCTGTCGAAGCGGCTGGACCAAGGCATCCCGGACTATATCCCGACAAACAACACCGCCGCGGAAACGTATCGGGTCGTGCCCGGCACCGCGGAAGACGCCAAGATCATCGCAAAGGGGCTCGAGGCGTTCTGCGAAGAGGTCGTGCCGGACAAGCACGGATATATCCCGCTCAGCAAAAAGCTCGTCGACGCGGACGGCAATCTGATCGCCGCCGTCATTTCCGGAGTCGACAGCGACGACACCGCCGACATCGACGGCATCTGGGTGGAGGAAGGCTATCGCGGGCAGGGCATCGGCACAGCCCTCATGAGCGAAATCGAGCGCGAGGCAAAGGAAAACGGCGCCTATGTGATCCTGTCGTATGGGTGCGATTGGGTATCCGGTTTCTTCTTCCGGAGCGGGTACACCGCAAGAGGAGAGCTGGAGGATTATCCCAGGGGTCACACGGCCTACGAGCTGGAGAAGCGGATCTGAATTGCCCGTTTGTGCGTGCAGCCGTCCTGAAGCGCGGCTCATCCGGTCGTCCGGGATGCTGGAACGGCTCCCTGCTTCCGCGAAATCACGAATCAGGAATAAATGATGATGGAACAATCACCCGAGGAGCGGTTCGTCTCCTCCTATATCCGAAAATCCCGCCGGGAACGCCTTCTTTACGAGCTGACGACGCCGAAGAAGCGGTACCGCGGGCTGTCGCGCTTCTGCCATCGGTCCGGCGATCTGATCGATCCCGCGAAGATCCGCCTGCAGGGCGACGACCTCGACCGTCAGCCCGCGTTCGAGCGGTTTATTCGGACGCACAGCGGGCTCTGCGACATCCTCTCCCCGGACGGCGCGCTCGACGGGCTCCGGCTCCCTCTGTCCGACGCGGTGGAGGCGGCGATCGCCTGTTTCGATGCCGTTGTGATCCTCGGCGACGGCTGTGCGGTCGTGTTCGGCGAGGTAGAAAGGCGGGGGCGTGAAAAGTTTTTGCTGACAGAGCACAGTGACGGATGATCTTATGGAGGATGCATGGAAACCTTTTATACCAGCGACAGGCATGAATGGCGGCGCTATCTCGAAGAGCGGTTTGAGACCGAGCGAGAGATCTGGCTCGTCTATCCGATGAAGGGCTCGGGCGAGGCGTGCCTGTCCTACAACGACGCCGTGGAGGAAGCCCTCTGCTTCGGCTGGATCGACAGCACCGTCAAGCACACGGACGCGCTGCACCGTGCCCAGCGCTTCACCCCGCGGCGAAAGGGAAGCCCCTATTCGCGTCCGAACATCGAGCGGCTCATCTGGCTCGACGCGCACGGCATGATCCATCCGAAGATCCGGGACGGCATTCTGCCCGTCATCGAAGCGCCGTTTGTGTTTCCGGCGGATATCATCGACGCGCTGCGGCAGGATCCGGAGGCGTGGAAGAACTACGGGCACTTCACCGATTCGTACAGGCGCATTCGCGTCGCCTACATCGAAGACGCGCGCAAACGACCCGAGGAATTTCAGAAGCGGCTGCGCTTCTTTCTCGAAAAAACCCGTCAGGGCAAGCTGATCAAAGGCTATGGCGGGATCGAGAAATACTACGGATGAGACGGCATAGAGAAATCGTGAGGGCTATCATGTGTACCAGTATCTGCGTCAATAAAAGAAAGACCATCGTCGGCTGGAATCTCGACCTGCTCGACATGACATACCGCGTGAGACCGGCGGAGAACGGGGTCTACATCGAGATCGACGATCCCGCCGAGGGCTGGCTCCCGCTCTTCGGCGCGAACAAACGCGGGGACTTCGTCGGAATGCCGACCTGCTGGCCGTACGACGCGCGGAGCGATCCGCAGGGGGAGGGCGTCGACCTCATTCACCTCGACATCGATCTCCTCCTTGAAAAGAAGACCTTCGATGACGTCCGGCGGATCGCGGAGAGCGGGAAGGTGTCGAGCATCCCCGGCGTGACCTTCATGGCCGCTCTCTCGGACGCCGGGGGAAACGTCCTCCACATCATCCCCGGTCAGGGGTACCGGTACTACGAAAAGCCGGACTATGCGATCCTGACGAATTTCTCGCCGTTCAAGGGGAATAGCGAGACGCATCCGTGGATGGGCTGGGACCGCTATCAGAAGGCGGAAAAGATGCTGTGCGGCGCATCGGAGGATTTCGACGTCGAGGACTGCTTCGCCGTTCTGAAAGCCGTGTCCCAGGAGGTCTGCCCGACCGTCGTCTCGATGGTTTATGACGTCGGGGCGCGGACCGTGTACTGGTGCATGGACCGGGCATGGGACAGGATCGAATCGAGGACCTTTGCGTGAACCGATCACGGTTATCCGGCCGAAAGGCCTGATGATAAATCTTTATATGGAGAGTGCTGTTTGAAAACGTACAACGCACCGGAGATTGCGGGCTGACCGGGAGGTTTGCCGCAGTCGAACAAACCTCCCGCCCATGGGCATTGATGTCAACAATATTCAGGAGGATAAACAATGAATCAAAATGACATTTCCATTCGCCTTGAGCGACCCGAAGACCATCGCATCGTCGAAAATCTCATCCGGGAATCGTTCTGGAACGTCTATCACCCGGGATGCTCGGAACACTATGTGATCCATGTGCTCCGGGATGATCCCGCATTCGTGCCCGCGCTTGATTTCGTCATGGAGAAGGACGGGGAGATCATCGGGCAGAACATGTTCATGAAAACCGTCATCGAAGCGGACGACGGCCGTGTGATCGATGTTCTGACGATGGGCCCGATCTGCATCGCAAACGAACACAAACGCAGGGGATACGGAAAGAGGCTTCTGGACTTCTCCATCGGAAAAGCGGCGGATTTGGGCTTCGGCGCGGTCCTGTTTGAAGGGAACATCGCCTTCTACGGCAAGAGCGGCTTTGACTACGCGAGAAACTTCGGCATCCGGTATCACGACCTGCCCGAGGATGCGGATTCGTCCTTCTTCCTCTGCCGGGAACTGATTCCGGGTTATCTCGACGGGATCACGGGGGTCTATCAGACGCCCGCCGGCTACTACGTCGATCCCGATGAGGTCGAAGAATTCGACAAAGCCTTTCCCCATAAGGTGAAACAGATCCTTCCGGGACAGCTCGGCTGAGCGGCGGGAAAACGGGTGGAGCCGGTATGTCAGGAGGCTTGCCGGCTCCCGCCCCCATATCAGATGCAACAGCGAGGCATTCGTATGCACATTGAAAAAATGACCGATCCCATCGAGACGGAGCGGCTGGTCCTGTTCCCCTATACCGAAGAGAACCTTGCGCTGTTCAACCGCGATCTTCCCGGGTTTGAAGAGACCTACGGCGTCGTCTACCGGGGGGAAGAGCTCGATCATCTCCTGACCGGATATCTCAGAAAGCTGGAAAGGGAGCTCGCGGAGGATCCGGAGAATGCTCTCTTCTTCACGGAGTTTTTGATCGTATTGAAAGAGAACGACCACGTCATCGGCTCGATCGACTATAAATACATCCCGCGGGACGGCATGACCGAGGTCGGCTACGGGATGAACCCGGCTTACGAGGGTCACGGCTATATGACGGAAGCACTCGGCGCGTTTCTCGAATTCGGAAAAGCGCACGGGATCAAAAAGGTCCGCGCGGACACGAGACCGGACAATATCAGATCCCAGAACGTCCTGAAGCGCTGTGGGTTCCGCTTCCTTCATGCGGACGGGAATCTCTGGTGGGAAGCCGATCTTGAAGACAAGGGCCCGACGCTGACGGACGCACACCGGAAAATCATCGATGCGGTGATCCGAAAGGCGAGAGCCGTCTGCCCGGAGTCCCTTGCGATGATCTCCGTCTGCGGATCCGCTGCGACGGGTGACGTCCATCCGAAATCCGATCTCGATCTCATGATCCTGATCAACGACGACCGCGGGAGGGCTCTTGCCGAGGGCTTTCTCCTCGACGACGCGGGGATCGGATACGATTTGTACTGCACGACGTGGGAGATGCTCGAGGCGCTTGCCGAATGTCCCCATGCGCACCTTGCGAAGCTGTTCGACGCGAAGCCCGTTTACATCGCCGATCCGGCGGCAGGGAAGCGTATCGACGACTTGCGGGAGAGGGCCCTCTCGATCCTGTGCTCTCCGAAACGGTATGAGAAAGCGTCCGCGGCGTATGAGCGGGCGAAGAGCTCCCTTGCCGACTGCTTCCTCGCCGATTCGCTCGACGGGATCCGGATGGCAGCTGCTTCGACGATATGCGACGCGCTGTATGCCCTGATGCTATCGCGCGGCGCGATTTTTCACAGAGGGGTCAAGCGGACGTTTGAAGAGCTGCGCGCGCTGAACCTCCCCTTCGATCCGGAGGAGGCGGTCCTGCGGGTGATCCGGGCAGAGACTCCGGACGCGATCCGGGAAGCGCTCGTATGCCTGATGAAGGAAACGGAGGCTGCGATCCGATGTCCGAGCGAGAGGGAAGCGCCGACCATCGAAAACCTCTCGGGCACCTACGAGGAGATGTTCTCGAACTGGCACGGCAAGATGGAGGAATCGGCAGGGAGAGGGGACGTCTATTCCTCGTTCATGAGCCTTGCTTCTCTGGAAGGAATGATCCGCGAGATCGGCGAATCCGTCAGCATCGCGGAGATCTCGTTCATGGACCGCTTCGATCCCGACGATCTCACAAAGAACCTCGAGACCTACAACGAAGCGCTCGCGGAATATCTTCGGGAATACCAAAAGATCGGCATGGAGCTGCATCGATACGAAAACGCGGACGCATTCGTCCGGGCGTATCTCGCGGACATCGAACAATCGAACAGACTTTTTGGAACCGATCCGGCATCGGGAAAGGAGAATCCATGAAAAACAGACAAATTGCCCTCTTCTGCGCGGCGGTGTTCGTGCTGACGCTTTTCGCGGGATGCGGGAAAAAGCTCTCGACCGGCAAGATCGGCGTGTCCGAATACGAGGAATTCGGCACCATCTACATCGAGCCGTCCATCGAGGAATTCAACGATCTCGGCTTCGTCTTCGGCGACAGCGTCGATGTGAAGTTCGACAACGGAAAGACCATCAAGGATATCCCGTACTATTCCGGGTATTACTGCCCGGTCGGAGAGACGCTCCTCTGCGGCTATCCAGGTTATGCCCACCCGGTCATTGCGTGCAACTACGGCCCCTCCACATGGGAGGAATACGGCATGACGAACGACTCGAAGGTCACCGTCACGCTGAACGAGCGCGGCAAATATCTCGAGATCCAGGAGCTGTACGCGCTGATCTATTCGGACCTGCGCGATGACTTCGATTCCGACGTCGTCTTCGCCAACTTCCGGGAGGTCGTCGGCGGGAACCTGAAAAAAGGCGCGTTCTACCGTTCGGCTTCCCCCTGCGACAACCAGCACAACCGGGCCGCATACGCCAACGCACTCGCGGAGGAGACCGGGATCCGGTACGTGCTGAACCTTTCGGAGAATGAGGACAAATACCGCGCCCTCGCCGATGCGGATGACTTCGCCTCGTCCTATTATGATTCGCTCAAGCGGGACGGCAAGGTCCTCCTGATGTCGCTCAACGCGAACTACCGCGCCGACGCGTTTGCGAAGACCGTGGCGGACGCCTTCTATGCCATGACGCAGAACGAGGGACCGTGCCTCATCCACTGCCTCGAGGGCAAGGACCGCACGGGATTTGTGTGCGCGCTCCTCCTTGCGCTCGCGGACGCCACCGCCGACGAGATCCTCGACGACTACATGATCACCTACGACAACTATTATCACGTCACAAAGGAAAGCAATCCGAAGCGGTACGAAGCGATCCGGTCGATCGGCGCGGACTTCCTCTACTGTATCTGCGAAGCGGAGAAGGGGACCGTTCTCTCGACGCTCAATCTCAAGAAGGGCGCTGAGAACTACCTGCGCCGCGGCGGCCTCACCGACGATCAGATCGCCGAGATCGAAGCGTATATCCGGTGACGGACCGATGGAAAAGAGAACGAAAATCCTGAGCCTCATCGCGGCGATCCTCGTGTTGACGGGACTTGCCGCATTCATCGGAGGACTGCATATCCTGTTTCCGAAGGCGCCGCCCGTCCGGCTGCCGAAGGATTACGAGAGGATCACCGTGACGCCGTTCGGCTCGGCGGAGGAAGAGACCCTCGCCCGCGAGGATGCCGAGCTTCTTCTCGACGTCCTCCGGAAAGCGAAACCCACCCGGCGCATGAGCGTCAACGACACGCCAAACACAAAGAATTATACCGCCTTCACCATCCATACGCCGGACGGGGAGACGCCTTACGCCCGCTTCTATCTCTATGAAGGAAACGGCAGGCTGATGATGGAGATCCCGTACGGCGGAATCTATCTCGTGAACGATCCCGAACACCGCATTTCCGGTCGATGGAAGGTCGGGATCAACCCGGCAAAGGAGCAAACACCATGAAGATCTGCAACAGCATTCTCGAAGCCGTCGGACACACGCCGCTCATCCGGCTCAACCGGCTGCCGAAACCCGGCAGTGCGGAGGTCCTCGTCAAGATGGAGGCCCTCAACGTCGGCGGTTCGATCAAGACCCGCACCGCGCTCAACATGATCGAAGCGGCGGAAGAGGAGGGGCTGATCGAGCCCGGAAAGACCATCATCGTCGAGCCGACGAGCGGCAATCAGGGCATCGGGCTCGCGCTCGTCGGAGCTGTCAAGGGATATCGGACGATCATCATCATGCCCGATTCCGTCAGCGAGGAGCGGCGCAAGCTCATCCGGCACTACGGCGCCGAGGTGAAGCTCATCCATGACGCGGGGGACATCGGCGCCTGCATCGACGAATGCCTCCAGACCGCGCTTCGGATGGAGGAGAAGAACCCGGACGTCTTCGTCCCGCAGCAGTTTGCGAACCGGAACAACACGATGGCGCACAAGAAGCACACGGCGCTCGAGATCATGGCGCAGGTCTGCGGACCGATCCACGGCTTCTGCTCCGGCATCGGTACGGGAGGCACGATCACGGGCATCGGCGAAGTCCTGCGCGCGCAGTATCCCGAGATCGAGATCTGGGCGGTCGAGCCGGAAAACGCGGCGATCCTCGCGGGCGGTACCATCGGCACGCACCTTCAGATGGGGATCGGCGACGGGATCATCCCGCCCATCCTCAACCGCGAGATCTATGACGACATCTACATCGTCACCGACTGCGAAGCGCTCGAAACCTCGAAGCGTCTCGCGCGGGAGGAAGGCCTCATGGTCGGGATCTCCTCCGGAACGAACGTCGCAGCGGCGCTCAAGCTCGCGGAAAAGCTCGGAAAAGGGAAGACCGTCGTCACCGTCCTGCCCGACACCGCCGAGCGATACTTCTCGACGCCGCTGTTCGGGGAATGATGGAATATCGACCGCTCCGCTGACCACGGGGCGGTTTTTGACGCGTTCCTCTTGACTTTTCCCGCCATCTCGTGTAAAATGATTTTGGCGAAAAACGGGATTTTTTCGGGATGACCGCCTTCCGCCGAATACGATCGCTCGGAAAGGACTGCCATGACACAGGCTCTCGCTTCCCTCAGGGAATTCAGCTTTCTCTCCGCCGTGTTCCGCCTGCTGCTCGCGCTCATCGCCGGGGTGCTGGTCGGTTACGGACGGTCCAGAACGCAGCGCGCAGCCGGGCTGAGGACTTATACCCTCATCGCCGTCGGCTCCGCGCTCAGCGTCATGATCTCTCTCTATCTCTATGAAATGCTACACGGACCGTGGCTTCCCGTCGTCGAGACCGTCGGCCAGAAATTCGATGCGACCCGGTATGCGGCCCAGACCATCACCGGCATCGGTTTCCTCGGCGCGGGCATCATCTTCAAGATCGCGCACAGCCAGGTCAGCGGACTGACGACGGCAACCGGGCTCTTCGCCGTGGTCTGCATCGGGATCTGCGCGGGGTCCGGGTTCTATGAAGCTGTCCTCATCGCGATCTTGATCGTCATCCTCGTGCTCAACGTCATGTGGCCGCTCGAGCGTCAGTTCAAGCGGCGCATGCGCAACATCAACCTCTATGTGGAGCTATACTCCATCGACGACATCGCCGTCATCTCCGATCTCATCGAGAGCATGAACGCGCAGATCTTCGACATCGAACTCGAAAGAACGGAGCGGACCGAGAAGGGATATCCTTCCGCGGTCTTCAACATCAAGATGAGCAAGGAGAACCGTTCGCATTCCGCGATGCTGTCCTCCGTCGCCGAAATGCCCTGCGTCCAGTCGGTGCAGGAGCTGATTTCCTGAAAGGAGGGGAATTCATGTTATCGTTTGCCGCTCCCCTTCGGGAACTCAGTCTCCTGTCGATCCTCCTCCGCCTGTTCCTCTCCTGCGCGTGCGGAGCCGTCGTCGGTCTCGAACGTTCCGCCAAAAACCGGCCGGCGGGCTTCCGGACGCACATCCTCGTCTGTATGGCCGCCGCACTTGCCGCACTTTCGGGACTCTATCTCTATCTTGTGATGGGCCTGCCGACGGATATCAGCCGCATCGGCGCGCAGGTCATCAGCGGGCTCGGCTTCATCGGCGCGGGCGCGATCATCGTGACGCCGAACATGGACATCAAGGGTCTCACCACCGCGGCGGGGCTCTGGGTGACCGGCATCATCGGACTTGCCATCGGAAGCGGGTACTATGAAGGCGGGATCGTCGGCACGGCTCTCGTGCTTCTGACGGAAACGCTTCTCGCCTCCCTCTCCTCCCGCATCCAGAAGAGACCGCTCACCATCTTCCGGGTTTACTACCGGGAAAAGACCTCCCTCGATCAGGTGCTCCGGACCTGCAAGGACACGAAGATGACCATCGTCAATCTGCGGATCCGGCTCGTGAGCGGCGAGGACGAGCTGAAGCGCTACCGGGCGGACATCACCCTGCGCGGCACGGCGAAGACCGACGTCCTGCTTTTGAAGATCGAGCACATGTCCGGGATCGACGGCGCATCGGAGGTATAAAGCTCCGCTGAATCATGAAAATCAGACTGTTTGATGACAAAGAGTTTTACAAAAAGCTCGCGGCCCTGACCTTTCCCATCGCGTTTCAGAGCCTGATGCTCGCGGCGGTGGCAGCCGGGGACGCGGTCATGCTCGGCCGGGTGGAGCAGAATTCCATGGCGGCCGTCTCGCTCGCGACGCAGATCCAGTTCGTCCAGAACATGCTGATCTCGTCGATGGTCTCGGGAATGACCGTCCTCGGCGCGCAGTACTGGGGGAAGGGGGACCGGAAAACCGTCCGCGATCTCTTCAATCTCGGGCTGCGCCTCAACGGGATCATCTCGATCGTGTTCTTCGTCGCGTGCGTCTTCTTCCCGCGGCCGCTCATGCTCCTCTACGCGGAGGACGAAGCCCTCATTTCCATCGGCTGCGGATATCTCAGGATCGCGGGATGGTCGTATCTTCTGACGGGGATCTCGCAATGCTATCTCGGCATGATGAAGATCACGGGACACGCCTCCCGGAGCGCATGGATCAGCTCGGTGACGGTCGTCGGCAACATCGCGCTCAACGCGGTCTTCATCTTCGGCCTCCTCGGCGCGCCTGCCATGGGTGCGGAGGGCGCCGCTCTTGCCACGGTGATCGCGCGGATCGCGGAGCTGATCTGGTCGGTCGCGTCCACCTTCGAGCGGGACTTCCTGCGGCCCGACATTCGGCGGCTCTTCTTCCGCGATGCGGAGCTCTCGCGCGATTTCCGCAGATGCACGCTGCCCCTCCTCGGCGCTTATCTGCTCTGGGGGATCGGCTTCACGTCCTATACGGCGATCATGGGTCACCTCGGACCGGATGCGGCGGCCGCGAATTCCGTTTCGGCAGTCGTGCGGGATCTGATGTGCTGCATGTGCAACGGCATCGCGGCTGCGGGCGGCATCCTCGTCGGCAACGAACTCGGCGCGGGGAACCTCGAAAAAGGCCGGGTATACGGCGACCGGACCGCCGTGCTGGCCTTCCTCATCGGGATCGCCTCGTGCCTCATCGTGCTTGCGACCGCGCCCCTCGTCGTGCGGTTCATGATCCTCACGGATGAGGCACGCCGTCTCCTCTCCGGAATGCTCGTCATCATGTCGTTCTATATGATCGCGCGATGCGTCTGCACCATCGTCATCAACGGCATCTTCGCAGCGGGCGGGGACACGCTCTTCGATATGTATTCCCTCGCCGTCGTCATGTGGGGGATCGCGCTGCCGCTTGCGCTGCTCGGGGCATTCGTCTTTCATTGGCCGATCCTCGTCGTCTATGCCTGCACCTGCCTCGATGAGATCGGGAAGATCCCGTGGGTCATGCTGCATTTCAAAAAGCACAAGTGGGTGCGCGACCTGACGCGGGAACGCTGAAACAACGGAGGAAAGAAAAATCGAATGAAAACGATCTATCTCGCCGGGGGCTGTTTCTGGGGATGCGAAAAATTCTTCGAGCAGTTCGACGGCGTCGTGAATACCCTCGTCGGATATGCGAACGGGAACACCGAGAACCCGTCCTACGAGGATGTGAAGCACCGCGGCACCGGCCATGCGGAAACGGTCAGGATCGACTTTGACGAGGCAAGGATCTCGACGGAAGAACTCCTCGATTCCTATTTCCTTGTGATCGATCCGCTGTCCGTGAACCGGCAGGGGGAGGACGAGGGGATCCAGTACCGCACGGGGATCTATTACGACGACGAAAGCCTCCTTCCCGCGATCCGGGCACGGGTCGGGAAGGAAGAGCGAAAACTCGGCCAGCCGCTCGCCGTGGAGGTCGCGCCGCTCGAAAACTTCTATCCGGCCGAGGAATACCACCAGAGGTATCTTGACAAGAATCCCGGGGGCTACTGCCACATCCCGGAGCGCATGATGCATCTTGAGAAAGGAGAAAAGTGACATGAAGGTCATCAACGTCTACGAACAGTATTTTGAAGGCAAATGCACCGTCTACGGCACCGAATGGAAGGGCGCGCGCGTCGTCCTCATCGCAACGACGGAGGAGGGGACCATCCGGTATGAAGGGCAGGTCAGCTTCTTCCCCCACACCGAGGAAGACCCGTTCCTGATCCCGTACGACAAGGTCGAGACGAAGGAATTGTATTATGCGAAAGGACGCCGCTCCAAGAAGCGCGAGGAAGCCTATCTCTCGATCATCCGCGGGATCGGCGATGAGCTGGCTGCGAAGATGAACGGCACGATCGACTGGGACAAGCCGCTGATCGAAGCGCGGAGAGGCTGACATGGCGACGATCACCATACGCCCCCTGACGGAGAAGGACGCGCCGTATTTCGCGGCGGAAGAGGGAAAACAGGGATGGCATACTACGCCGCAGAAGTTCCTCGACCGCCTGCGCGACGCCGGAGAGGGGAAGTGCGTCTCCCTGATCGCCGAGCTTGATGGGATCCCCGCCGGATATGTGAACGTCTATCACGATTCCGGATTTGACTGGACGCCGTTTGCGGGCTGCGGATTCCCGGAGATCGTCGATTTCGCGGTGCTCGAGAAGTTCCGCGGACGCGGCGTCGGTTCTGCCCTCATGGACGAGGCGGAGCGCATCGCGGGGACGTATGCCGATACCGTGTTCCTCGGCGTCGGGCTCCATGCGGGCTACGGATCGGCGCAGCGGATGTATGTGAAGCGCGGGTACATCCCCGACGGATCAGGCGTCTGGTTCCGCGGAAAGGTCTGCGAGCCCTACACGCCCTGTGAAAATGACGACGATCTCGTCCTGTATCTCTCGAAAAAGCTGCGGTGAGGAGGCCGGCATGATCAACGAACAACGCATCCTTGATACCTTCTGCACCCTCGTTTCCTTCGATTCCGAATCATTCTCGGAGCACCGGATCAAGGAGTACTTGAAAGGCAGGCTCGACGCGCTCGGGATGCATCCCATCGAGGACGACGCCGATCTGCTCTGCGGAAAGCGCGGACCGGAATCGGCGGGAAATCTCTACGCGCGGCTCGAGGGAACCGTCGACGGGGAACCGATCCTCTTTTCCTCCCACATGGACACGGTCAGGCCCGGACGCGGAAAGAAGCCCGTCGTGCACCCGGACGGAACGATCACCTCCGACGGAACGACCGTTCTCGGCGCGGACGACTGCGGCGGGCTGACGGCGATCCTCGAAGCGCTTTCCGTGATCCGGGAAGAGGATCTGCCGCATCCTACGATCGAAGTCCTGTTCCCGGTCGCGGAAGAGCTGTACGGCCGGGGCAGCGACCGGTTCGACTATACGAAGCTCGCGTCGAAGATCTGCTATTGCCTCGATCTCACCGGCGAGATCGGACACGCGGTGACGGACGCGCCGACGATCCTCTCGGTCGACGTCATCGTCACGGGACGGTCCGCACATGCCGGCTTTAACCCGGAGGAGGGGATCAACGCGCTCAGCGCCGCGGCGAACGCCCTCTCGAGGATCCCGACGGGACGCGTCGCTGAGGACACGACCGTCAATTTCGGCGTGATTTCCGGCGGGACCATCACCAACGCGGTGCCGGGCGAGGTCAAGATCGGCGGCGAGGTGCGCAGTCTGCGGCATGAAGAGGCGCTCCGGCGCGGGGAAGAGATCCGGCGGACCTTTGAAGAAGAAGCCGCGAAGATCGGAGCGCGCGCCGCGGTGGAGATCGCCGAACAGGTCCGTGCCTACCGGACGCCGCGGGATCACCGGGTCGTGACACGCTTTGCGGATGCGGTCCGGGCGGAGGGGCTGGAACCCACGCTCGGCGTGACCTTCGGCGGCGCGGATCAGAACCACTACGCGAAGCACGGCATCACGGGGATAGTCGTTTCCTCCGCGATGCACGACGTCCACACGGTCCACGAATACACGAAACTCAGCGAGATCGCGAGCCTCTCGGGGATCGTGCTGCGGCTGATGCGCGGTGAATAACGAAAAACTGCCTCAATCCGGAATGGATCGGGCAGTTTTTCCTTATGTCCGCTTAATCGATTTTCAGCCGTTTTTTCAATACTTTGGCGAAGATATACGCGCATACGATCTTGGCGATGTCCGGGAGGATGTACGGAAAAACGCACATCCCGAGCGCGGACAGAAGCCCGGGCTTCGAGGGCGCGACGACCATGAACCACGCGGTCCCGAAGGCATAGCAGACGAGCATCCCGAGGAACATGGCTCCGACGGCGAAGGCTGACTTTTCTCCGAAGAGCTTCTCGGCGGCCCAGTAGATCAGACCGGCGGCGAGGAATCCGATGAGATATCCGCCGGTCGGACCGACGAGCTTTCCGATGCCCCCGGCAAACCCGGAGAAGACCGGAGCTCCCAGCGCGCCGATGGCCAGATAGACGGCGAAGGCGAGGGCCCCGTATTTCCCGCCGAGAAGACAGAGAGCGCAATAGACACCGAAGGTCTGCAGCGTGAAGGGAACGGGCCCGATCGGCACGGTGATCCATGCGCAGGCGGCGATGAGAACCGCCATGAGCGAAATGCGAACGAGATGCCGGGCGGCAGTTTGCTTTGTCATGTCAGTTCACTTCGGACAGGATGCATTCCGCGGCGCCGGAGATCTGCATTTCCCCGGTTCCGGCGGGGATGAACCAGCTCTCGCCCTTGTGGAGCGGATAGACCTCGTCTCCCCATTCGAGCTCGGCGTCGTCTCCCGCGTCGAGGACGAGGAGGGAGGCAAAGCTGCGGTCCGTGGAATCGTAAAGCGCGGTCGAACCGGGGGCGGTCTTGTACTTCACGACGGTGAAATACTCGCACGATGCGAGAATCTCGCATGTGTCACAGGGACGGAAGCGGCAGGGAAGCGCGAAACGGATCGCGTCGATCTCCTCTTCCGTGCGGAGCTTGATGACGTCGAGGGCCTTTGCCGTGTGGAGCTCGCGCGGCTTTCCGTCAGCGCCGGGCCGGTTGTAATCGTAGACGCGGTATGTGATGTTCGAGTTCTGCTGGATCTCCGCGATGAGGATGCCGGCGCCGATCGCGTGGACCTGGCCGGAGGGGATGAAATACACCTCGCCCGGATGCACGTCGACGAAGTTGAGTTCTTCTTCGGTCCGTCCCTCGGCAACGGCTTCGGCGAACGCGGGAACGGTGCAGCCTTCTTTCAGGCCGTAGACCAGCTGCGCGCCGGGTTCCGCCGCCATGATGTACCACATTTCGGTCTTGCCGAGCTCTCCTTCGTTGGCGAGTCCGTATTCGTTGTCCGGATGCACCTGAATCGAAAGACGGTCCGGCGCGTCGATGAATTTGATGGGGAGCGGGAAGCGGTCGTAGCGGGCGCCGCAGAGGCCGAGAACGGAACGGCGGGCCGCGTCGATATAATCGACGAGCGCGATGCCGGCATAGACGCCGTCCGCGATGACGCACATTTCCTTTTCACGGACCGTGAGCTCCCACGATTCCGCGATCTTCTCAAAAGGAGCCGTCTTGTTGTATTCGCGTCTGAGACGGTCGCCGCCCCAGATGATTTCCTTGGATACGGGTCTGAGCAGAAGCGGGTATTTTTTCATATTGACCTCCTTGTGGATCGTTTCGGATCGTGGATCGTTTCAGAAGCTGCCTTCCGAGGGACCGTAGACGATTTCGTTGAGCCAGAGTTCGCGCAGACTCATCGTCAGGCCGCGGTGGGAGTTGTGGGATTTGCACCATGCGCGCCGCAGCTCGGGCATATCCTCCGGCTTCATGCCGTACTGCATCCGAAGGACGTCGTTGAGGCTCGGGATGATGGTATCGCAGTCGAAGGGGAAGGCGAAATCGAGGATGATGACATGCGGGTTGAGCGCCATGATGAGATTGTATACGGAGAGCGAGAGAATATCGGTGACCTCGTCCTGATCTTTCGCGTCGGCGATCTTTTTCTCAAGCGTGCAGCCCGTAAGCTGTCGGACGGAGCCGAGGTCGCAGGCGTGGCCGTTCTTGCCGAGGATGAGATTGCCCGCCACGACGTATACGCCGCAGACGAAATGGTCGCTGACATACCAGTAGACGATGTTCTTCTGTTCGTAGTTCTCGACGTGGCGGATGTTCGAGCGGGCCGCGGCGTTGATGTGTGAGTCGATGACGACGGGCAGATCGCGGAAGTGCCGCCGCACGATCTCGCCGAGGGGCACTTCGCCGAGCTCCGGGACGCGCGAGGTCAGCACCCGGTCGGTGGACGCGTCGTAGGGCCCGGGGACCGCCACGCCGACGCCGATGCAGTTCTGTTCCACGTCGTAGGTGCGGCGGACGTTCGCCGAGGTCTCCGCGAGGAATGCCTGGACGTTCTCCTCGAAGGAGGCGTTCAGGCGGTAGGCGAAGGTGAACTTGTCGAGCGTATCAAGGCGCAGGTTGAGGATCGCGCAGCGGAACTGATACCGCGTGAAGTCGAGGATCAGGGCGAAGCGCTCCGGATTGACGCTGAGGAGTCCCGCGCGGCGTCCGGCCTGGGAGCGGATCTCCTTGATCTGCGTCACGACGTTGCGTTCGAGCAGCGCGTCGGCGATCTTCCCGACGGTCACGAGGGACAGGTCGGTCTTTTCGGAGATCTCGGCGCGGCTGATGCGGTCGGCTTCCGAAATCGAGTTGATGATGGCCTTGATGCTTTCGTATTTGATGCTTTTCAGACTGATATTGGTCATTGCTCGTCCTTCCCGCGGTGATCGACCGCGCACGGAATACGGGGTTTCCTATCGTGGTTTTATTATACAACAATTATTAAGCTGCGTCAAGGTTTTGTAAATAAATAATGTTAAAAAATCGTTAAATCGTGGACTTCATGTGCAAACGGGACAACACAGCGTCGACGGGGACTTGACAATTTCACCGTGCAGCGGTATAATGATGCATACAAATACAACGACGGAGGACGACGGCATGAGTGAAATGGAAAGCGCGTTTTCCCGGCTGCCGGACGCGGAGCTCGACGTCATGCTCGCCGTATGGCGCTGCGAGGCTCCGGTCACGACGGCGCGCGTTGCGGTGCTGCTGCCCGAGGCAAGAAACTGGAAGACGGCGACGCTGATCTCCTTCCTGTCCCGGCTTGAAAAGCGCGGGTTTCTCAGAGCGGAGAAGGAAGGACGGGAATACGTCTACACCCCGCTCGTCGATCGGAACGAATACCTCGGAAACCTGACGCGGGACTTTTTCTCGAGAGTCCACGGCGGATCGATCGGATCGATGCTCGACGCGCTCTTCGGGAAAGAACCCATCCCGGACGAGGTCCTCGACGGGCTGCTCTCCTGGCTGGAAGGCCGGCGCTGACATGGAGATCAACAAAGCGCGGTTTTATAAGATCGTCTACGAATCTACCTTCGACGAGCACGAGCGCTTCAACATCGGGACGTACAAGGAAAAGAAGCTCCACATCATGATGAAGCGGTATTTCGAGGAGAACGAGGATTACCACGAGGTCCCGACCTGCGGCTTCATCGCGGATATCCGGCGCGGGGATGCGATCACGGAGATCGAGACCTCCGGCTTCACGGGGCTGAAACCGAAGCTCGAGGCGTATTTTCCGGCCTATCACGTCACCCTCGTGCATCCGCTTGCCGGAAGGAAATACGTCTCGTGGATCGACCCCGACACACGCGAGATCTCCCCGCGGAAGCGATCCCCCAAGAAAGAGGGGGGCTACGAGCTGCTCTTCGAGATGGTGTACATCCTCCCGTTCGTCGCGGAGAAGAAGCTCACGGTCCTCGGCCCCATCCTCGAGGTGGACGAATACCGCCTGCTCGACGGCTGGAGCCGTGACCGAAAACGCGGATCGCACCGGTACGAGCGCGTCCCGACCGATCTTCTCGACATGATCGAGCTGTCCTCAGACGACGATTACCGCCGCTACATCCCCGATTCCCTCGACGAGCGGTTCAGCGCGAAGGATTTCCGCACAGCCGCCCGTCTCGCCGATTATCCGGCCCGGGCGATCCTCAAGGTCCTCATGGCGCGCGGCGTGCTCAAAGAGGCCGGAAAAGAAGGGCGTTCGATGACCTACGCGCGGTCCTGACGATCTTCTCAAATGAAAGATCTCTGAGAAATCCGGATGATTTTAAACCTTTTCTTAAATCTTGAAAAAAGAACTTGCATTCCGGGCGGAAAACAGGTATAATATCTCAGGCGGTATGCCAAGAAAACGATAAGGATGGTATCGATCATGAAATACGGCATTCAGATGTATTCCCTCCGCGACATTACCCCTCAGGATCTCGACGGCGCGCTCAAGGCAGTCGCGGACATGGGTTACGAGATGGTGGAATTCGCGGGATTCTTCGGCCATTCCGCCGAGGATGTGAAGGCCATGCTCGACAAGTACAGCCTCGTCTGCTCCGGCACCCACAGCGGTCTCTACGATCTTCTGAACGATTTCGAGGGGACCGTGAAATACCACAAGACGATCGGCAACAAGAACTACATCATCCCCGGTCATGACCTCTCCACGAAGGAAAAGCTCGACACCTTCATCGCGCAGGTCAACGAGATCGCGCCGAAGCTCCGCGCCGAGGGCATCGAACTCGGTTATCACAACCACTCTCACGAATTCTACGACATGCCCGAGGGCTATCAGATCCACCGCGAGCTGGAGAAGAGAGCCGATCTGTTCTTCGAGATCGACACCTACTGGGCTTACGTCGCCAAGCAGGATCCCGTCGCGACGCTCGAGAGACTGCGTGACCGCGTGCCCGTCATCCACCTCAAGGACGGCGACGCAGACGGACACGGCGTTTCCCTCGGACAGGGCACGGCTCCCGTCGCCGAGGTGCGCAAAAAGGCCATCGAATACGGGATGCAGATCGTCGTCGAAAGCGAAGGCCTCGATCCGACCGGCCGCGAAGAAGTGCAGCGCTGCATCGACTTACTCCATGCCGAAGACAGGAAAGACGCCGAATAAGCAAGAAATCGAATCCCCCTGAAATCCAGTAAAGGAGCGCGCGGACATTGGCGAACAAAAACAACAATTTTGACATTCCGATTCCTCTGATCGTACTTGCCTATATCTTCTACTGGCCGGTCGGGATCGTTCTCACCATTCTCCGCGTCGTCTCCGAGAATCAGAAGAAGCAGAACGCCTCGAACCAGAAGCAGTCGGCCGCTCAGATGCGCGCGGATTTCGAGAGACGCATGGAAGCGGACGCCGCGAGACGTCAGGCCGAACAGAACCGCATCTATGCCTCCGAACGCCGCAAGGCCCGCGCCGAATACCAGACCAACACGGCGCCGAAGCAGCAGGCCAAAACCGCCGAGCCGCTCGTCACCAATCCCTATTACCGGGAACAGATCGACCGCAAGGCGGCTAAGCAGGCGAAGAACTCCGGCGGCTATGCGGGTCTCATCACGGGCGGCATCATCGCGGCAGTCATCGCGGGCATGGCGCTCCTCTTCACAGGACTCGTCGCCGATTCCGCCATCTCGTTCTTCGGCGTTGTCGCAGTCCCCGCTCTGATCGCCGCGGCGTTCTTCATCGGCGCGAAGCTCTATAAGAACCGCGAGGTCGAGCTCAACCGCATCAAGAAGATCATCGGCACCAAGGAAAGCTACAATCTTTCCAAGCTGGCATCCGCCTCGGGCAAGAGCCTGAAGAAGATCCGCAAGCAGCTGCAGAAGATGATCGACAAGGGCGAATTCGGCGACAATGCCTACATCGACCTCGGCTCGAACAACTTCATGCGCAACCCCGACGCCTCCCCGGACGATCCCGAGGGCTTTGACTACAAGACCGTTTACGGCGATCTCTTTGCGAAGAAGAAAGCCGCGGAAGGCGAAGCTGCGGCTGAGGAGCCGGAGGACGACAGCGACGAGGCGAGATTTGCGAAGATCCTCGCCGAGATCCGCCGCCTCAACAATCAGATCGAGGACGGTCCCGTGTCCGAGCGGATCGACCGGATCGAAGATCACACGCGTCACATTTTCGACTATGTGACCGATCATCCCGAGGCCATGCCGCAGATCCGTACCTTCATGAACTACTACCTGCCGACGACCTTGAAGCTCCTCGAGTCCTACAGCCGGATCGAGCGCGTCGGCGTCGCCGGAGAGAACATGAAGAAATCGAAGGAGAATATCGAGAGCATCCTTGACCTCCTCGTCGTGGGCTTCGAGCAGCAGATCGACCAGCTCTTCCGCAACGAATCGATCGATATCACCGCGGACATCAGCGTCCTCGAAACGATGATGCAGAAGGACGGGCTGAGCGGGAAGAACGATTTCGACATCTCCTCCTATGTGGACGGGTACTCCGACGAGATCACGGACGAGATCAGCGACGAACTCGGAGGCGGAGCGGCGGCCCAGAGTGCGCCGACCGATCGGTAAGCCGTCACAACAAGCAAAGGACCGAACCTCATCGGTTGATGGGAACGGTCCTTTTTATATTCTCAGGTGCTGAGGCCGAGCAGACGCACGGCATTTTTGAAATACAGGTTTTCCTTTCTCCCGGTCGGGAGGGGAAGGGCGTCGATCCAGCGGAAGGTCTCGAGAGGCGATGCCCACGGGCAGTCCGAGCCGAAGAGGATGCGCTCGCCGTCGTGCTTCATGAGCATCCGCGCGGCTTGTGCCGGATCGAGACGCATGAGCTCGCCAAGGGAGGTGTCGATGTACAGGTCCCGCCCGATTAGGCGGCTTTCGACCTCGTCGTACATCGCGTTCCCGCCGTAATGCGCGGCGACGAGAACGGTCTCGGGAGATCGCTCCATACGGCGGCGGATCCTCTCGGGCGTCGCATGGATCCGATCGGGGGAATAGACGTCGAATCCGGCGTGAATGACGATGAACATGCCGTACGACGCGGCGAGGGAGAAGATCTCGTCAAAGGCGGGATCGTCGATGAAAAAGCCCATGTAATCGGGGTGCAGCTTCAGCCCCGGGATCCCGGCTGCCCGGAGACGTGCGATCTCGCGCTCCGGTTCCGGATAATCCGGGTGCAGACTGCCGAGCGGGGTGAAGCGATCCCCGCGCTTCGTCATCGTTTCGATCGCAAAGGTATTGACGTTCTCCGTCTGGCGGGCATTCGTTGCGATGTTGCAGATCACCGAACGGTCGACGCCGGAGGCCCGCATCAGGGCGTCGAGACCGTCCAGCGTGCCGTCGGTGAAGGGGGGCACATGGATCGGCTGGGAAAGTGCGGCCATGGCGCGCGGCGCAAGGCTGTCGGGAAAGGCGTGGGTGTGAAAATCGATGAGCATGGACCCCTCCGGGCGTGTCGGATTCGATCGAACGATCAAGAGAAAGTATAATCCGGGAAAGTGAGAACGGGTTGGCAGAAATGTGAATTTACTTTTAATATTGCGGGAATATCTTGATTATCACCGGGAAATGCGGTATGATTAGTACAATGGGGCAGAATGGTTTTCCTTCTGCTCGATGGACCTCTGTTCCTGAAAAACCGTTATCATCACCATTCTTCTGGAGGAACTATGGAGTATATTTTGAAGGACGGCGGAGCCGGATGCGCATACCCGAAGACCGCCGAGGCATTCCGCGAGCTCCTCGTCCGGGATGAAAAACCCGGATCGGACGGGACTCTCAGCGCGAGGGAGCGGCTCATCGCTCTCTTCGACGAGGGGACCTTCACCGAGCTCGGCGCCTATGCCGTCAGAAGACGCGACAGCGAACCCGCCTCCGACGGCGCGCTTGAGGGCGTGATCGGCGGCTACGGCGCGGTGGACGGATGTCTCGTCTACGCCTTTGCCGAAGACCTTTCCCGCACGAAGGCCGCCGTCAGCGATGCGACTGCCGACAAGATCGCGAACCTCTACCGCCTCGCTCTGGAAAACGGATGTCCCATCGTCGGCTGCTTCGACAGCGCAGGCGCCGATCTCGTGGCGGGCGTGCGCGCGCTTGCCGGTTACGGACGGATCATGAAGGCCGTCAGCGCGGCATCCGGCGTCATCCCGCAGATCGCGGTGGTGTCCGGCGCAGCGCAGGGTGCATCCGCCGTGATCGTTTCGATGTTCGACTTCGTCGTCACGACGGAGAAGTCCGTTGTGAGCGTCAGCCCGGCCTTTGTCGTCGGAGGCGGCAGGAGCGCGGATTCCGCGGAACACGGGATCGCGACGGTCACCGTCGGGGACGATGCCGCAGCGATGAACACCGCGCGCAGGCTCCTCTCCTGCATCCCCTCCAACAATGAGGAAGGCACGGTCGAAGACCTCTCTTCGGATGATCCCGACCGGGAAATCGATCTCTCCTCCTATGCCGCCAATCGGGATGCCCGGGCACTCCTCGGCCTGATCGGTGACGCCGGCTCCTTCGTCGAGATCGGCGATCAGACCGCCCCCTCCGTCGTCACGGGATTCGTTTCGTTCGACGGCACGGTCTGCGGCGCGGTTGCCACGGACCATGCGACGGACGGCGGACGGCTCACGTCCCTCGGCGCGCGCAAGGCTGCGAAATTCGTGAACTTCTGCGACTGCTTCGGCATTCCGGTCGTGACCCTCGTCGATTCCGAGGGCTTCGCGCGGTCTGCCGAGGAAGAGAAGAGCCCCTTTGCCGCGGAGCTTGCCAAGCTGGCCTCTGCTTATGCCTCCGCGAAGACGCCGCTCGTCACGCTCGTGACCGGGTGCGCCTACGGATCCGTCTTTTCGGTCCTCGGCTCGAAATCGCTCGGGGCGGACGTGGTCTTTGCCCTCGATTCCGCAAAGATCTCCTGCCTCGCGCCCGATGCCGGCGTTGCGCTCCTCTGGAACGACCGGATCACGGGTTCCGTGACGCGCGAATCGCTTGAAAAAGACTGGGAAGAGACGGAAGCGAACGTCATCCACGCGGCGAGAGCGGGAGAGGTCGACGACATCATCGCCTCCGCCGAGGTACGCCAGAGAGTGACCTCAGCCGTTCTGATGCTCGCCGGCAAATCCGCCGCTGCGCCCAGACGCCGTCACGCCAATCTTCCTCTGTGATCGGAGGGTACCGATATGTCCGTTTTCTTAGCTGTTGAATTCGCCTACGATACCATCGGCGAGAAATTCTCCCTCTGCGGACGGATGATCCTCACCGGTCTCGGCACCGTGTTCCTCGTGCTCTGCATCCTCTGGGGCGTCATCTCCATCTTCGGCGCCGTCGCCATGCTGCGCGCAAAGAAGGAACGCGAGCGCATCATGGAGCAGGTCAAGAACTCTCCGGCTCCGAACGACGCGAAGCGCAGCGTCCCGGAGACCGCGCCGGCCAGCACCGACGAGACCGAGGAAGACGACGGCGCGCTCATTGCCGTGATCACCGCAGCCATCGAAGCCTTCCGCGCAGCCGAGGGAGCCGCTCCCGGTTCCTACCGCGTCGTTTCCTCCAAGCGCAAGAACACCAGAAAAAGCTGGAACGGTCCCATCGACGACTGATCCAGGATCCCGACTGAATTATTTGTGGAGGCACACATGAAAAAATACAACGTCACCGTCAACGGCATCACTTATGAAGTCCTCGTCGAGGAAGCCGATTCCGCATCCGCCGAAGCCGCCGCTCCCGCACCGAAAGCAGCAGCACCGAAAGCCGCCGCTCAGGCACCCGCTCCGAAAGCCGCACCCTCCGGCGCGCAGGGCGGGATCAAGGTCACCGCTCCCATGCCCGGCACCATTCTGAAAATGAACGTCAAGGTCGGCGATACCGTGAA
>JAEEGL013409300.1_pt1 | contig 23216 bp, 17 predicted proteins | sample 9134231 | NCBI WGS metagenome assembly JAEEGL01 (sample SAMN16246548, study PRJNA631951) | gut metagenome | biome: gut microbiome; feature: rumen; material: fiber-attached | host: Bos | place: Iran: Karaj | collected 2018-10
ACATCCCGCTTACTGTTTACATGGTTAAGGTATCTTACGAGCAGAAGCCTTTCAGAAAGTCCATCATCGAGACATTCGGTGCTGATATCGTTCCTTCACCTTCCAACACAACGAAGGTTGGACGTGAGATCAACGAGAAGTTCCCCGGAACAGGCGGATCCCTCGGATGCGCTATCTCCGAGGCTGTTGAGAAGGCAGTAACAACAGAGAACTGCAGATACGTATTGGGATCAGTTCTTAACCAGGTAATTCTCCACCAGTCCATCATTGGTGAGGAGGCTAAGCTTCAGATGGCTAAGGTTGATGAGTATCCTGACATCGTTATCGGATGCGCAGGCGGCGGATCTAACCTCGGTGGTATCATGTCCGCGTTCATGAGAGATAAGCTCACAGGTGCTGCTAACCCTGAGATCATCGCAGTTGAGCCTGCTTCCTGTCCTTCAATGACAAGAGGTAAGTATGCGTATGACTTCGCTGATACAGGTCATGTATGTCCTCTTGCTAAGATGTATACATTGGGTTCCGAGTTCATGCCTTCACCTTCACATGCTGGCGGACTTCGTTATCACGGAATGTCACCTATTGTTTCTCAGCTTTATCACGACGGCTATATGAAGGCTGTTGCTGTTGAGCAGACTAAGGTGTTCGAGGCAGCTGAGCTTTTCGCAAAGACGGAGACAATCCTTCCTGCGCCTGAGTCCTCACATGCTATCAGAGCTGCAATTGATGAAGCATTGAAGTGCAAGGAGACAGGTGAGGAGAAGACGATCCTGTTTAACCTTACGGGTACTGGCTTCTTCGACATGACTGCATACCAGGCTTACAACGACGGCACTATGAATGACTTCATTCCTACAGATGAGGATCTTGCTAAGGGATTTGCAAGTCTTCCGGTAATTGAATAAGAACTATCTGCTTACTTAAGGTATTATTTCTCTACGAAGATCGCTCCTGAAATTCAGGGGCGATTTTTGTAACGATGTTAAAAGTCTATGGTAAATTTTTCCGATTGTATTTAGGATTTTTAACATTTGATAGTGTCAAACGGTGGCAATTGGTAATAGTGACCAAATTTAGTTGGTTATATAGTGAAGATGACAGTTGTACCCGCTCTTCTTTTGTGCAAAACTAACAATGAATTCAGTTATTGCTCGAAGGGCGCCAATGAAAACAGTTTTATCGATATCGGACTCAGTCCAGGGTACTGTATACGACCTGATAAGATGTACCGCGACGATTAAGGAATATGGCCTTGATCCGCTTGCTGTTGTGCCCCGTATCTCCTATTCAGATGGAACTTCAGAATCAAACGATGTCTCCGAGATGCTTGATTATGCATTCGGCGAGTGTGATTTTTCTGTCCTCGCTATGGGCTTCGTTACTGAGCCTGAGGTCCTCACTTATGTAGCAGATAAACTCGAGCAGAATAAGACGGCACCCGTAATTAGCTGCCCTTGCTTAATCTCCGATGAGGGAGAGGTAATGGTAGGCGGCGAAGTATTCTCTGCACTTTGTGATAAGTTCCTCAAGCAGACTGATTTCCTTATTGTGAACACTATCGAAGCTGAAGCTTTCTGTGGTTTCGAGTGTCCCGCTAAGAACGATTATTTCCGTGCAGCCAAGAAGATTTATAATCTCTATGGCTGTGGCGTTTTCATTAAGGGCAGCGAGAAGACTGACGGACAGTGTGTATTGTTCGACGGCACTAAGCCCCAGTGGGTAGAGCATGTAGATTGTGAACCCGGATTCGAGGATAAGTACAGCCTTATCTCAGCTCTTGCTTGTGAGTTTGCCATCGGCAATCCCGCGGCACTTGCAATGCCTTTGGCTTTGGAGCTTGTTAACGGCAAGAAATACAAGAAAGAGCAGGAAGCTATCGCAGCTGCTGCAGCTAAGGCTGCCAAGGAAGCTGAAGAAGCCGCACTTAAGGCTCAGCAGGAGGCTGAAGAGGCAGAGCGTAAGGCTAAGGAAGCCGCTGAAGCGGAAGCTAAGGCAATTGCTGAGGCTAAGGAAGCAGAAGAGGCTGCTCGTAAGGCAGCTGCAACACCTGCTCCTGCACCTTCCGCAAGTTCAGTATCTAGAACTCCGGTTCCGAAGTTCTCATTCGGCAAGACAACAATCGTTGAAGAAGAGGATGATGACGATGATGAAGATAAGCCCGTCACATCTTCACTTGTTACTCCCGGCAAGTCTTTAAGAGATATCGCTCGGGTAATGGCACCTGCTGTTAAGACAGAGGAAGCTGAGCATGCAGTAACAAGCAATATCGAGAAGCCCGAGGAGCCCAAGGGTGAAGTTACATCCCTTGCAAACTCCAGACTTCTGTTCGACAGCAAGGTAAATGATTCCATCACATCCTTGCAGTCTTTAAGAGACAGACTTAATAATCTCAATAAACTTGCCGATTCGGGGAAGTAATCCGTGACAAGACTATTTATGGAAGAAGTTGAGGCTGGGAGTGCGTTTATAACTCTCGGTCCTGATGATTCGCATTACATCTCACAGGTCCTTCGCATGAGGACAGGCGAACAGCTTAAGATCGTTCTTAAGGACGGTGTTGAGGCGCTGTGCGAAGTTGATACTGTTTCTAAGAATGAGGTATCTGTTAAGGTACTCGAGACTCGTCAGAATACATCCGAACCGTCATTTAATATCACGCTTTATCAGTCCGTATCAAAGGGCGAGAGGATGGAGTTAACCATTCAGAAATGCGTGGAGTTGGGCGTTACGAAGATCGTACCCGTATTCTCATCAAGATGTGTAGTAAGACCTGATGAACCAAAGAAGCAGAAGTCCAAGATCGAGCGCTGGCAGAAAATCGCGCTTGAGGCCGCAAGACAAAGTGGCAGAGGGATTATCCCTGAGATTGCTGAACCTATGAACTTTTCTAAGGCTGTTAAGGCAGCAGGTGAATCTGCAAACGTTGTTCTTTTCCCTTGGGAAGAGGAGCATGGCGAGACGTTAAAGCAGGCTGTGTCGAACTTGGAGAAGTCCTCAATCAAAGAGATCGCAGTCTTCATCGGCCCCGAAGGCGGCTATGATGAGACAGAAGCTGAGGCTGCAAGGTCAAATGGTGCGAAGACTGTAACGATAGGCGAGAGGATCTTAAGGACTGAGACCGCCGGAGCGGCTGTTCTTGCGATGCTCCTGTACGAATTCGAGCTTTGATTTCTACCCAAATTGAATAATCGCCCAATGGGTAGAAAGAATTGAGGTCAATTCTTCTACCCAATTTCAATTATCGGGATTTGGGTAGAAAGAAATCCCCAAATCCTTCTACCCAATCAACCAAAAGGCCATTTGGGTAGAAAAATCCAACAAAAATCTTCTACCCAAACGCCAATTTTGAGCATTTGGTAGAAAATCGCCCGGCACAACCCCCCATTTAATAAATAATAAATGTTTATGCTATAATGATTTGTCACAAAGATGCCCTGATGGGCATTATGTTTTGAAAGAAGGGAATAAATTATGTCTGAATCTGTTGCAGGTATGAAGCGCACTGACATGTGCGGAACATTACGACAGAATGATGTCGGAAGAGAAGTTACTCTTATGGGATGGTGCCATAAGGCAAGAGACCTCGGAGGTCTTACATTCATCACATTGAGAGACAGAAGCGGCGAAGTACAGCTCGTTATCACTCCCGACAGCCCTGAAGATATTAGAACTAAGGCATCCAAGATCAGATCTGAGTTCGTACTCGCTGTAAGCGGTAAGGTAGCATTGAGATCTGCTCCTAACGAGAAGATGCCTACAGGTATGATCGAAGTTAACGTAGAGGATTTAAGGATCGTTTCCGAAGCCGAGACTCCTCCGTTCTACATTGAGGACGACAACACAGCTAATGAGTCTTTAAGACTTAAGTACAGATACCTCGACTTAAGACGTCCTGTCATGCAGAAGAACATGATGCTTCGTCATAAGATCGCTAAGTCTGCAAGAGACTACTTCGATGAGGAAGGATTCCTCGAGATCGAGACACCTATGCTCGGTAAGAGCACACCTGAGGGCGCAAGAGATTACCTCGTTCCTTCAAGAGTTAAGAACGGTTCATTCTTCGCACTTCCTCAGTCACCTCAGCTTTATAAGCAGCTTCTCATGCTCGCAGGTTACGACCGCTACATGCAGATCGCACGCTGCTTCAGAGATGAGGACTTGAGAGCTGACAGACAGCCTGAGTTCACACAGATGGACCTTGAGATGAGTTTCGTTGACTGTGATGATGTAATGGGTATCACAGAGGGATTCGTAGCAAGAGTATTCAAGGATGTTCTCGATATCGATATCGAGCTTCCTATCAGAAGAATCCCTTGGATCGAGGCAATGGAGCGTTATGGTTCCGATAAGCCTGACCTTAGATTCGGCATGGAGCTTCAGGACATCACTGAGTGGGCTAAGACATTAGACTTCGTAGTATTCCAGAATGTTATCGCTGAGGGCGGTCTTATCAAGGCTGTTGTAATCCCCGGTGGTGCAGCTTTCTCCAGAAAGGAGATCGATGCATTGGGTGAAGTCTGCAAGACATACAAGGCTAAGGGTATGGCATGGGTTGTACCTGCCGAGACACCAAGGGGATCTTTCCTTAAGTTCATGAACGAGGATCAGATCAAGGCTCTTTCTGAGAAGACAGGCGCTACAGCTGATGACCTCATCTGCATCGTAGCTGATAAGTTCAAGGTTGTTCACGATAGCTTGGGTCAGCTTAGAATCGTTGCAGCTAACAAGCTCGGCCTTATTAAGAAGGACGACTTCAAGCTTTGCTGGGTAACAGAGTTCCCGATGTTTGAGTGGTCGGAAGAAGAGAACAGATTCATGGCTATGCACCATCCTTTCACATGTCCTATGGATGAGGATCTTGATAACCTCGAGTCCGATCAGGGCAAGGTAAGATCCAAGGCATACGACATCGTATTGAACGGATGTGAGCTCGGAGGCGGTTCTATAAGAATCCACGACAGAGACTTGCAGATGAGAATCTTCAAGCTCTTGGGATTCACAGAGGCGTCTGCACAGGAGCAGTTCGGCTTCCTTCTCGATGCATTTAAGTACGGCGTACCTCCTCACGGCGGTCTCGCTATCGGTCTCGACAGATTCGTAATGCTCCTCACAGGTGCAGGTTCACTCAGAGAAGTTATCGCATTCCCGAAGGTTCAGAACTCTTCTGACCTCATGACAGATGCGCCTTCACCGGTAGCTCTCGCGCAGCTTGAGGAACTCGGTATCGAAGTTTCCGCTAAAGCAGCACAGGAAGACGAAGACAACGAGAATCTTGTAATGGACTAAAAGTCCGCAGACAGTAAGGACATAAATATGAAGAGAAACGATAAGAGCGAATTTGCAGAGGTTAAGCCCGAGGATAAGATGAAGACGATCATATCCTCGATCCTCGACTGGCTCATCGCCATCGCCATCGGCGTTTTGGTAGGTGTACTTATGGTCGTGTTCGTTGTTCAGAAGGACAACGTCTACGGCGACTCTATGCTTCCTAACTTAAGAAGCGGATTCGTAGTTCTTGCCGAGAAGATCTCAACTTATACCGATAACTATGAAAGAGGCGACATCGTTATCTTAGACGGTGAAGACATGGAAGGCTATAACCACGAAGAGTACCTGATCAAGAGGATCGTTGGCCTTCCCGGCGAGACGATCAGGATCGCCGACGGTCACGTCTACATAAGAGAAGCGGGAGCCGCTGAGTTCTACGTTCTCGACGAGCCCTATCTTGCTGAAGGCGTTCAGACAACGGTAATGACCGGTGGCATCACAAGAGGCTACGACGAGATTACATTGGGCGAGAATGAGTACTATTGCTTGGGCGACAACCGTCCCGTAAGTAACGACAGCCGTAACCTGGGTCCCTTCACTGAGGACAGGATCCGCGGCATCGCATTCATCGTTATCTATCCTTTCAATGAGTTCGGACTTATCTAACACTATATGGACAGACAACAATACATTAGAAACTTTTGCATAATCGCTCACATCGATCACGGTAAGTCAACGCTTGCCGATAGGATCATCGAGCATACGGGCGTAGTCGATAAAAGAGACATGATGAGCCAGATCCTCGATAACATGGATATCGAGAGAGAAAGAGGTATCACCATTAAGTCTCAGGCGACGAGAATGACTTATAAGGCGAAGGATGGCAACACATACATCCTTAACCTTATCGACACTCCAGGCCACGTTGACTTTAACTATGAGGTTAGTAGAAGCCTTGCTGCATGCGACGGAGCTATCTTGATCGTTGACTCATCACAGGGTGTTGAGGCACAGACGATGGCTAACGCTTATCTTGCAGTCGACGCTGACCTTGAGATCTTGCCCGTAATCAACAAGATCGACCTGCCTTCCGCTCGTCCCGAGGAAGTAAGACAGGAGATCGAGGACGACATCGGAATCGACGCTTCTTATGCGCCACTTATATCGGCTAAGAACGACATCGGAATCGACGATGTTCTTGAGGGAATCGTAAACTATCTTCCCGCTCCTAAGGATCCGGAGAACGAGCCTTTTCGAGCTTTGGTAGTAGATTCCAAGTACGACCCTTACAAGGGTGTTATCGCTTCCGTAAGAGTGCGTGCAGGTTCCATCAAGACGGGCGAAGCCATTCGCATGATGCACACGGGCAAGGAGTTCGTCATTACGGAGCTCGGTTACTTCCACCCGGGTCAGTACGTGCCCGCGAAGGAGCTTCTTGCAGGCGAAGTAGGATACATCTGCGCTTCCATTAAGTCGGTTTCCGACACGGCGCCGGGCGACACCATTACGTCTGCGGCTAACCCCGCACCCGAGCCTTTGCCGGGTTACAAGGGCATCCAGCAGATGGTGTTCTGCGGTATCTACCCCGTGGACGGAGCACGTTACGGCGACCTTCGTGAAGCCCTCGAAAAGCTCCAGCTCAACGACGCAGCCCTCTCCTTCCAGGCGGAGACTTCGGCAGCTTTGGGCTTCGGCTTCAGATGCGGATTCTTAGGCCTTCTTCACTACGAAGTAATCGAGGAGAGACTTGAAAGAGAGTTTAATCTCGACCTCATATCGACGGCACCTTCAGTTGTGTACAAAGTCCACAAGACTGACGGCACATGTATCGACTGCGACAACCCGACTAATATGCCGGATCCTTCCGTTATCGATTACATGGAGGAGCCTGTAGTTAATGCCGACATCATCCTTCCCAAGGAGTATGTCGGAAACATCATGGAGCTGTGCCAGAACAGACGCGGCGAGTATGTTGACATGAAGTATCTTGACGACACACGTGTTGTATTAAGATATAAGATGCCGTTGAACGAGATCATCTACGATTTCTTCGACGCATTGAAGTCAAGAACGAGAGGCTATGCTTCACTTGACTACGAGATGGACGGCTATCAGCAAAGCAAGCTTGTAAAGCTCGATATACTGCTTAACGGCGACCCTGTCGATGCCCTTTCATTCATCGTTCACCAGGATAAGGCGTACGAGAGAGGAAGGAGAATGGCAGAGAAACTTAAGGAGAATATTCCGAGGCAGCAGTTCGAGATTCCTGTACAGGCGTGCATTGGTGGTAAAATAATAGCCAGGGAGACGATCAAGGCTTTCCGTAAGGATGTAACATCCAAGTGTTACGGCGGCGATATCTCCCGTAAGAAGAAACTTCTGGAGAAGCAGAAGGAAGGTAAGAAGAGAATGCGTCAGGTAGGTTCCGTAGAGGTTCCGCAGGAAGCATTCATGAGCGTTTTGAAGCTTGACGAAGAATAACATATAGGAAAGGAATAAGACCAAAAATGAAGAAAACAGTATTGGCAACAATTATCCTCGCAGCTGCAGTTGCAGTAGCAGGATGCGGCAAGGACGCAGAAGAGACAGAGGCAGTTGTTGAGACACCGGCTCCTGTAGTTGAGACACAGGCTCCCGCACAGACAGAAGAGCCTTTGGCACCTATCATCGCTGGTGACACACAGGCAGCTGCTGCAGCTTTCCCTACAGGTGCTCCTCTTAACCAGGACAACTACTCTGAGTTTGCTGAGCCCGTTATGTACGAAGTAATCGAGGACTGCATCACATGGTCCGGCAACGATCTTCAGACATCAGGCGGCGACCTCGTTCAGGGCAGCCTCGTATCCGGTGTAGCTACAGACGGAACTTACCTGATCCTCGACGATCAGAGAGTTGTTGAGCTTTCTCACGTATCTGTATTCGAGTAATTACAGGTTAAAGTGTAAATTTTAAGGGCTCTTCGCGGTTTATCCGTGAAGAGCCTTTGTTTTTATAGTAAAATCGTTGGCGATGGACAGATTCTTGGATTTTTGCCGCACATATCAGACAAGCCTGATGCTCTTCTTGCAGGGAGTGTGCGTTGCCATCGCATTCCTTACGATCTTCATGAGATACCTTACAAGGTCCAGAAGATTAAGCATCATTTTTCTTGAGTTATCAGCGGCGGTAAATCTTGCGGCGAGCAGATTCTACTACCTTAACCGTTTTATAGACGACGAGTCGTACTGGCCGTGGGTAAGAGGAGCGAAGTTTACCGACTACCTTTTTACTCTCGTTATAATCCTTTGCTTTAACTACTACCTTAAAGATCTTCTCAAGAACGAGGGCGGATTAAGAAGACCTCCCGAGAGACTTTATGTAGTCGACGTCATAATTGTATTCGGCGTAATCTCACTTGTTGTATCGGGCTTTACAGGATTCTATTTCTACTTCGATGCCCACAACGTATACACGCACGGACCTTATAACTACATCTGGTACATATTCCCGATGTCGACGCTTCTGATTCAGCTGTCCGCGATTATCTCACACTATAAGCGCTTCCCTAAGATAATGCGCATACCGCTTGTCCTGTTTATCGTCATCCCGATTACCATGGCAGTGGCGCAGTTCCTTGTAACGGATCTTGCTCCCGGAGTTCTTTCCACGGTAGGCATGGCGATCGTTCTGTACGTATTCTCGATAGAGGAGATGAATAAGTCCATCGACCAGGCCCATAAGCGCGAGATCACCATCATGGCTAATTACCAGAAGGAACTTCAGGCTACCGTTGACTTAAGGACGCATGAGCTTAAGGTTGCAAACGAGAAGGTAGAGAGTTTGCTTCTTAATATCCTTCCCGAGAATATCGCACGTGAGCTTGCGGAGAACCCCGATAAGACAATCTCCAAGAGCTATCCTAACGCTACCGTGCTCTTCGCTGACATTGTCGGCTTCACGCAGTTGAGCGACAGGATGACTGCGAAAGAAACTGTACTTATGCTCAACAAGATGACTACGCTTTTCGATGAGCGTGCCAAGAGGGAAGGCGTAGAGAAGATCAAGACCATAGGTGACGCTTACATGGCGGCAGCGGGCCTTTCCGAGGACGAGAATGACGACGGCGCGGAGGTTATCGTTAAGTTCGCGCGCGGCATGATAGAGGATGTCGAGAACGTAAGCCGCGAGCTTGGTATCGCACTTAAGATCAGAATCGGCATCAACTCGGGCGAGCTTGTAGCGGGAGTCATCGGCAAGACCAAGTTTATCTACGACGTGTGGGGAGATACCGTTAACATCGCAAGCCGCATGGAATCTACGGGCGAACCCATGAAGCTCCACCTCTCGGAGGCCGCTTACAGAAGGCTTGAGGATAAGTACCCGGATGCCCAGCCGGTCCCCGTGGAAGTTAAGGGAAAGGGCCTCATGAAGGGATACTTCATCTAGAAGATTTGGGGCAAATATTCGGCAAACGGATAAAATAGTTTGACTATCAAAGTATTCTTGATATACTCCAATTATCAACATATTCTTACACTTCGATACGGAGGTAAATGATATGAGTGCTTTAGTAGGACTATTATTCCTGTACAGCGTGGGCATCACTATAGGCCTCATCGTGTCTGTACAATCCAACAACGAACTTAAGACAAAGGTACGCTTCCTCGAAAAGCGCATTCAGGAACTCATGCTGCAGCTTCAGGGTAAGCTGACACCCGGTGCTGCGCCTGCAACTCCTGCATCACAGGCTGCGGTTCAGCCGGTGGCCACTGCACCACAGGTAGCAGCACCCGTGGCAACTCCCGCACCCGTTCAGATTCCGACTTATACACCTGCTCCTAAGGTTAAGGACAAGTCATCGGGACTTGGCGCTGTCGGCGTTTCCTTCGCAGTAGGCGTGCTCCTCATGGTAATCGCGGCTGCAGTATTCATCTCCGCTACATGGCAGACAATGCCCGCCGGTGCAAAGTGCCTCGTACTCGCTTTGGTTGTCTCTGTTGTTTATGCACTTTGTGCTTTTACCAACAAGAAGCTTAAGCTTACGAAGACATCTTCCGTGCTCTACATGTTGGGCAGCCTGATATCGCCACTCGCGGTCGTTGTAGGCTTCCTCGCATTCGAGTTCAAGGAAACTCCCATCATTCTTTCATGCTGCGCATTAACGCTCGGTGTGACGGGTTTTATAGGTTATAAGATATTCGGATCCAAGCTTCAGGTAGCTATCAGCTACATCGGCTTCGTATGGGTTGATATCTTCATCTGTATGGAAGCTTTGGGCAACCTTGAAGGATTCGTATTGGGCTCATGTGTAGCCGCATTCGTATCAGGACTTATCTACTTCATTAAGCCTGACCTTAAGTACTTTAATTACTTCGCAGAGTTTACGGCTTACGGTGCTGTTATTGGCTTCTTCATGTCAGCCGGAATCGGCAAGGCACTTCTTCCTTGTGCCATTGTCTCATGGGTTCTTTACTGGGCAGCGATCCTCATGCTTACGAAGAAGAGAACCTGGCTTAAGTACATATCTGCGATCGTTCCGGTATATGCCGTCTGCCTTTTGCCGATAAATCAGATCGTCCGCGAAAGAGCTGACCTTCTTATCGTAGCTACTTTGGCTACAGCATTGATGTTCGCAGTATATAAGTTATTGAAGCAGGATAACCCTTCCGCCAATGCGGTCATTACTTTCGTAATGGGAATTCTCATTTACATCGCAGCTTTCTGCGAAGATAAGGAATCCTGGGTTCACATTGTAGGTCTTGCTGTTCCTGTCTTCATCATGATCGCTGTTATCGCACTTTCAAGATTCAAGGCTGAGAGGATCGTCTATACATATGCGGCACTCATTACACTCCTGCCGTTCATCGGTGATATAGGAAGAAGAGGGTATAACCCTTATATCTTTATCGCGATCTTCATCGCAATGCTTCTTGCAGGATTTAAGTTTAGGAATATCCATCTGCCGATCGCAGCTTCCGCAGTGTTTGTTATGTCTTACTTTGCCGAAATATTCACTTTGCATGAAGATGAGATCGATATTCACATCATGATGTTCGCAGGATTAAGCTTAGCAATATATGCCGCAATAGTATTTATCAATAAGTTTAAGCCGTTCGAGAAGAGCTTGCAGTACAGCTTCAGATTCTCAACTCTTGCACTTCTGATTGTGACTCATCTGGTTCTTCTTATCAGAGTGTTCAAGGGCAATGTCGGTGTTATCGTTGCAGCTATCGTTATCGATGCTCTGTTTACACTCGTGACACTTTACGATAAGGACAATTACTTCGGAGTGATCCCGGCATTCTCCGCACTTTGCACTTTGGTTTACTTATTTGCCGATAATAATATTAATTTGTGGCTTGCGGGCGCGATCATTCTTATCGTATTCGTATTGATCGGACGTATCTTCATATGTGAAAGATTCGCCAGAAAGGGACGCATTGACTGGCTTTCCATAATGGCAGGATTCGCATGCTTCCTTCCTATTGAGGGATTCTATAAGACGACACTCCTTCTCACTCTTTATGCACTTACTTTCATCGGAAGATTCTCAAGTGCTGATTCCGTGGAGGAGAAGGTAAAGGCGCACTTGAAGGAGATCTTGTCAGCAGCGGTGGCGCTTTTCGCGATAAGCTTTGCTGTTACTGATGTGAAGATGAGCGAGAGCGTAGACGTCGAGGCAAGACTTCTTGCCATCGTTATCGGTGCAGCCGTGATCACGTTCATCATTAAGCCTTTCAAGCGTGTGAAGTGGATCTGGTTCTCGGTAGTGGCGTTCTGCCTGCAAGTCGAAGCCATTCACGCAGCAGATGCAGGAACGCTCATACCGCTTACGCTGGTAACGATATTCGGTGTCGGAATCTTCATCTTCTCGTTCATTGCCAAGAGAAGAAGCTGGTTTATCCTTGCAATCTCAATCATCGCAGAGTTCGGCATCATCCTTGCCATCACGTTCTGGGAGAGCAAGCTTTGGTGGATCTACCTTCTCGTATTGGGCGGCATCCTCATTGCAACCGCATCCTTCAACGAGTACAAGAGGCGCCAGGCGATCGAGTCAGGCCTCGAGGATAAGAAGATCAGATTGTTCGACTCATGGACGTGGTAAGATCCCCGGATTACACACAAAAAAGTGGGTAATTCCCAACTAAGGTAAAACACGTTAAAGTGTAATCATACTGATCCAAGGAGTGAGGATTGATATGAGTAAGATTACTGTCGAGAGAATAAAGGGCGGTACGGATAACTGCTACCTCGTGATTAAGGGCAACGATGCAGTGCTTGTGGATACGAGCAGTGCAAGATCAAGAGAACTCGTCGAGGAAGCGTGCAGCAAGTATAACCTTAAGCTTATCGTGCTTACACATACGCACTTTGATCACGCTGATAATGCGGCGTATCTGTCGGAGAAGTTTAATGTTCCGGTAGCTTACCATAAGGCGGACGATAAGCTGTTCGACAGTTATAAGACTCAGCCGTTACTTCACTGCGGACTTGTAGGATGGGCGGTGTTCGCGTTGTCTGTTAAGGAACTTGATAATGCCAAGGTTCAGCGCCCTTCGAATGCTTTCTTCATTAAGGAAGGAGACACGTTCGACTCTTACGGATTCCCTGAGCTTAAGGTCGTTGAACTTCCGGGACATACCAAGGGTTCCATTGGCGTCCTCGCAGGGGATGATGACTTCATAGTGGGGGATGCGATGGATAACTGGATAAGGCCTTCTAAGGCGCACTTGTTCTGTGATTTTCCTACATCGATAAAGAGTGTGGGGAAGATAAGGACATTCGCTCCGCGTACCGTTTACTACGGACACGGGAAGCCGACAAGGATTACTAAGTGATATGAGTGCCGGGAAATTTCCCGGCACTTGTTGTTTGACAGTAAATACTCAGGGTGTTATATTCCTCTTATGAATGAATATTCGTTCAGTCAAAAATGAGGAGGCACTAAAATGCCCAAGACGGAAGAACAGTGTAAGCAGATAAGGGAAGATATGAGGAAGAGGATATTGAAGGAGTCCTCTCTTTATTTTGCCCGTAACGGGTTCGGCGATACGAAGATAGGTGATCTTGCAAGGCACATCGGAATCGGGCAGGGCACGATATATCTTTACTTTAAGTCGAAGGAAGAGCTTTTCGATGAGATAAGAAAGTCAGCCGAGAACGAGGAGGAGATAAAGAAGCTTAAGATGCTCGCGAAGCTGCCGGTGCCGGCAAGAAATAAGATAGAGCTTATCTCTTCAGAGATGGAGAAGAAGCTTAAGTCGGACGAGGAGTATGTGGTGAAGATCACCATTTTGACGCAGCTTTTGCTGGAGCAGAAGGAGGCGCTTTATAAGAACGATCTTTACAAGGTGCTCGCGACGATCATAAGGCAGGGGCAGAAGGAGGGCAGCGTCATTAAGGGTGATGCTTTATACCTTGCAGATCTTTATTGGGGCACGGTGTACATGAATGCTTTAAAGAAGCTTTTCCTGGGTGAGTGCAAGACGGTAACGAAGGAGACGCTAACGCGTTTGTTGGTGGAGTGATATGGCAAGAGTAGCGATAGTAACGGGTGCGACAGGCGGCATCGGTGAGAAGTTTGTTACGAAGGTATGTAAGTTGAACGGCATCGAGCAGGTGTGGGCTGTCGGCAGGAATAAAGAAAAGCTTGAAAGTCTGATGACAGGTAACTTCAAGGTGGCGGCAATCGAAGCTGATCTTGCAGGTGACGGGGTGCCAGTCATTAAGACAAAACTTGAGTGTGAGAAGCCCGATGTAAGACTTCTTATCAACAATGCGGGCATCGCATATATGGGGAAGTTCGAGAAGATGAGTGCGGACGAGATCTCGCGTTTCTGTAAAGTTAACTGCAGTGCGCCGTCAGAACTTATAAGCATCTGTTTGCCCTATATGCATGAAGGTGCGAGGATCATCAATGTCGCATCGGCATCTTCGTTCCAGCCGAATCCTTATTTAAGCATGTATTCGGCAAGCAAGGTCTATCTTAAGAATCTGTCGCGCGCATTAAGTACTGAGCTTAAATCCCGCGGAATCACGGTGACATGTTCATGCCCTTACTGGGTCGACACAAAGATGCTGCCGCGTGAGAAGGACGGAAAGAAGATCAATTATCCCGGCATGATAAGCGTGGATGAGGTGGTAAGTAAAGCTCTTAAAGACAGTGAGCGGGGCAAGGATATGTCGGTGCCGGGATTCTTCGCACAGTACTTCAGGATATATTCGAAGTTAACTCCCACAAGCATCGTAATGAGACAGTGGGTAAGAAGCATAAGGAAGTATGTATGAGATATAAGATAGAGACGGAAAGAGTAGATCTATTTGATACCAACATATTGATAACGATGGATGCGAAGATCGGGAAGCTGCCGTCCTTCGGGGTGTTGGAGTCTGCGTTCTATAAGGCGTGCGCGGTTCATGAGGTTCTTAATTCCAAGATAGTTATGAAGCCTTCGGGCGAGGCGTATTACGTAGATAATGATGCGCCGAAGAACAGTATCACAGAGTCGTGTTTGCCGCTTTCTGAACTCATTAATGAGAATGAGAGAAAGCGTTTCCGTATCGAAGATGGAGAGTTTATAAGAGCCTTCGTTAATCCGGAAGGCGTGGTATTCATGATGCATCACATCGCAGGTGACGGTAAGTCGTTACTTTATTTTATCGAGACGTTTATGAATGTGCTGTCGGGCAAAGAGTGTGAGTTCGTACCTTTCAGAAGTCTTGACCTTGGAAGCCTTCCTTCAGACAGCAAGATACCTTTCTTGTATAAGCTGTTTGTCGATTCATGGAACAGAAGCTGGCAGAAGGATAAGAAGGTATTTACGTTCGAAGACCTTGATAAAGCTTATGAGATTTACTGGAACGGGCGTAAGTCAAAGACAGCTATAGACCGCTATGATCCGGAAAGACTTAATGAGCTTCTTGGTAAAGCCCGAAGCGCAGGGGTGTCATTAACGTCTTATCTTATAACCGACATGATAAAGGATTCTGATAAGAAGATGGATGTAGGCCTTGCAGTTGACGGAAGATTAGACGGCAACCGTGCGATGGGTAACCAGGCGACCGGAATATCGGTAGAGTACAGATATGATAAGAACAAATCATTCGAAGATAATGCGCGTAAGGTTCAGGCGTTAATGAAGAAGAAACTTGATAACAATAAGTTACGCTACTTCGTACTGCAGTTTATGGGAAGTCTTGATGCGACATTAAAGGATGCATTGAATCTAGAGCATGCAGGTTACTTTACAAGCAAGTCGTCGAAGAAAGTTGCAGATATCTTAGGGTATGGGGACAAGGTAAAAGACATCAGCATCACCAATCTTACAAAAGTTGACATCCCTTTGGTTTATGGAGACTACAAGATCAGTGAGATAACCTTCGTTCCGCCGATCATTTCCTACGGAAAGAACATTATAGGAATAGTTACTGCAGGCGATGTGATGGTTGTTGCAAGACATGTCTACTGTTAAGGACAGTTTGGTGGACAGTTTTTGTAAATGTCCATGAAACTGTCCATACAAAGCTCTTATGTACAGAATGGTGGACAGTTTCAGAAATTGTCCACCAAATTGTCCATGGCATTTGAATCCCTCTGTTGACACACCAAAACCTTGGTGATATATTTACTACGCCAGCCGTAGTACGATAATCGTAATACGACAGGCGTAATAATTGGGGAGTAAAGCAGGGGGTAAATATGAATACGTTTAATTCATCTGCAAAGAAGTTCGTGGCAGCAAGCATCACATCGGTTATGCTCGCTGCCAATATAACGTCTGCAGCATTCGCAGCAGAGAACGAGACACCTTCGGGCGTTCCTTACGATGAGATAGGAAGCCGCATAGAGGAGTGGGCAGAAGAGAATCCCGACGGTTATCCGTCATTCGCTGTCGCAGTAGTTGACGGTGACGGACTTATCTACTCGGGAGCGTTCGGCTACACCAACTATGAGGAAGGTATCGCTGCAACACCCGATGACTCGGTTTATGAGTGGGGTTCATGCTCCAAGACAATGATCTGGGTAAGCGTAATGCAGCTGTGGGAGCAGGGAAGGATCGACCTTAACGAGGACATCCGTAATTACCTTCCTGAAGGATTCTTCCATAATTTAAGATACGACGAGCCCATCACCATGATGAACCTTATGAATCACGAAGCTGGTTGGGGAGAAGCCACATGGGCGATGCAGGTATCAGATGAAGACAGCATCATGGAATTGGGCGAAGCCTTACAGTATTGTGAGCCCGTACAGATGTATCGTCCCGGTGAAGTTTCATCGTACAGCAACTACGGTGCAGCTGTTGCAGGCTATGTGGTAGAGTGCATCACGGGTCAGCCATACTGGGAATATGTTCATGAGAATATCTTCGAGCCTCTCGGTATGGAGCATACGTCCATCAAGCCTGCGCACGATGACTGCGAGTGGGTCTACGAGAGAAGACAGAATAACAATACTTATACATATAACGGCAGTGAGTGGGTTTCCACTGGTGACCAGCTCGTGTACATCATGCCGTATCCAGCAGGCGCAGCGTGCGGTTCTATCGAGGACATGGCGATTTACTGTTCAGCTTTGATAAGTGATGAGAATCCGCTTTTCGAGCAGGAAGCAACAAGAGACGAACTGTTCTCGGCTACCATGGAGTATGAGTACGGAGACGAGACTTACGTTGCATGTTGCCACGGATTCTGGCCCTCTGATTATGAGTATGCATCAACGATCGGACACAGCGGCGGTACTAACGGCGGATCTGCGAACCTCGAGTTTGACCGTGAGCACGGAATCGGCGTGGTAACACTCGTGAACGGTTCAGGTGCGGCACATCACGCCATGGATGAGATCGTATTCGGATCTCCAGTTATCGATGTCCCTGAGTCTATAGCCGGTGCTGAAATCCCTGATCTTCCGGGCCTTGCCATCAGCTCGAGATCGTGGAGACGCGGACCTATGAGATTCATGTCTATGTTTGGTGTCATGCCCCTTGTCCGCGTGAGTGACACGGAGTATGACGTGGCGGGCATGTATACCGTTACCGTTCTCGACGGCAATACTTTCTATCTTTCTGATGACAGCATGGGTGCCGTGGCGCACTACTGTGTGCTTGATGACGGCACTGAGGTGTTAGGAGTCGGTTCTTCAAGTTACGTTACTGAGAAGGGTCTTGTGGGAGAGTTGCTGTTGCTCGTAGCTTATGTAGTGTGCGTAGTAGTAGCTGTCATTCTTCTTATCATCAAGGCGATTAAGAAGATCGCGAAGAAGTATAAATCTTATCCCGGATCGAAGTTCATTACAGCAGCTCAGATCGCGAAGATCGTATCAGCTGTAGTCATCGTATTGTGGCTCAGCGTCATGACCGCACAGTACGGTCTTTACAAGTGGCAGGGAGTAGCAGGATGCATCGTTCAGATGTTGTGCTTCGCAGTCTGTGTCGCTTCCGTAGGAGCAAGTATCAAGGCACTTACTTCTGTTAAGAAGGGTAAGTTTAAGTATGTAGTTAATGTTGTGGCTAATGTGTTGTTCGCAGCAGCTATGGTAGTATTTGAGTTAATGAAATTTGGGGGAGTTTGATAATGCATTTTGGTTTCTCTTATGTTGGTTTAATTATGCTTCTGATGTTGTTCATACCGAACTTCATCTGGACCAAGAATCAGCCGAAAGGCTACGAAGAATACACGAAGAAGGAGAACAAGATCCTTCTTATGTTCGAACGCATAGGTCAGTTCATCGTGACGCCTTGTGCGTTGATGTTCTCCGACTTTAACCCGAAGACGTGGAACTGGTGGTGCTTGGTACTCGTGCTCGCTTTGCTTAACCTCGTTGTATACGATATCGCATGGGTACGTTACTTTAGGTCCGGGAAGACCATGAAGGACTTCTACAAGGGATTCCTCGGCATGCCTTTGGCGCTTGCGACTTACCCTGTTATCGCTTTCCTGCTGATCGGTATCTTCGGAGGTAATTTCCTGATGGTAATCGGTGCCATGATCTTAGGTATCGGACACATCGGCATCCATGCACAGCATGCGAAGGAAGTTTACGGACCCCGTAAGAAGAGAAACATCTTCGTAAGGATAATTAAGTGGGTAGTTACAGTTCCGGTTGTCTTAGTGATTGTCTTGGTAATCGGTTTCTTCGCTGTTACCATCGCAAGCAGAAATTATAAGCAGATTAAGCGTGCCATCGATTACAGGAACGGCGTGGATGAGAATATCTATGTTGAGCTTAATGGCAGACAGCAGTATATGTGGATCGCAGGCCGTGATACTTCAAATCCTGTTATCATCAGCCTTCACGGCGGTCCCGGCAGCCCTTCGACTTTCTGCGATTACGATTACATCAATTATCTTACCGACGATTACACGGTAGTCATCTGGGAAGAGACCGGATGCGGCAGATCGTACTATGCTAATACTGATACGATGCCTGATAATGAAGGTCTTACCGTCGAGATGCAGGAGGATGATCTTGATGCGATAGTTGATTATCTGTGCGACAGATTCGGTCAGGATCAGGTTATCATCATGGGACATTCTTATGGATCATTACTCGGAAGCGAGTACATCGCGGATCATCCCGAGAAGGTCAGTGCATATATCGGTATCGGTCAGTTGACTTGTCCGTTTTTTGAGACGACAACATATTCGTACGAGCATGCACTCGAACTTGCGACTGAGGCCGGTGATGACACATCGGTGTTGGAAGAAGCTTACGCAGCTTACTGCGAGAATCCTGAAAGTGTTGATGTAGACACATTAATGACATTAAGAAACGCTTGGGGACCGTATCTTGTTGAGACCGTTACGACGAATGTGTCTACATGGGATGTGATAACGTGTCCTATTCTCGGAGTTGATGATATCAATTGGTATATGCTCCAGCTCGGTGCTTTGACGGGTGATTCGAGATTTCAAGATCTGGAGGAGGCTTTAGATGAAGAACTGAACTATTATGATCTTAATGCTATGGGTGACGTCTTCACTATGCCGGCACTGTTGACTTCAGGATCGTGCGACTGGGTATGTCCTGCTGAACTTGCCGAGGAGTATGCAGCTCTTCATGACGGAGTCGAGTACGTGCCAATCGAGGGATGCGGACACTCGCCTCAGGGACAGGTGCCGGAGCAGGTCGCAGAAGTTATCCGCAATTTTCTGGCACAGAATGTATAAGCGTTAGTCAAATTCCACGTGGTTTTTGCCGCTTTGCTTGCCCTTATAAAGTCTCGCGTCAGCTGTAGTAATAACGTTGTCGACGGAATCTTCTGAGGTTCCGAGACAGATGCCTATCGTCATGGTAATCTTGAATTCAACGCCGTCCGATGTGAAAGTCTGGCGGCGTATTTTCTCGACAATATTATCGGCATAGCGTTTGCCTTCGTCGATGTTGGAATCGGGTATAACGAAGAGAAATTCCTCGCCGCCCCAACGAGCTACACTTGCCTTGGAAGGAATAGTGTCAGATATAAGCTTCGCGACGTTCTCGAGCACCACATCACCCATGTCATGACCATAGGTATCGTTTACCTTCTTAAAGTCATCGATGTCACAGATGCCGATTATGTAATGGCTTGTGCCTTCTTTACTTGCTTCGGCTACTTCCTGAAGCTTTTTCTGAATCTCACGTCGGTTGTTAAGCTTGGTAAGAGGGTCCGTTGAGGCCATTATCTTAAGCTGCTCCGTCTGGATGCGAAGCCTGCACTCGACATACATATTCATGAGCGTGAAGATGATGGCAACGTAAATAAGAACTCCTGAACCGATAACTATGTTGATTACATAGAAAACGAGTTCATAGGATGTCGTGCTCAGATCATAAAGAACACGCGACGGATCGCTGTAGTAGAAATTAAGAAATCCGTACACCGGCACCGAGATAAAAAGTATCACGAAAGGCATGTACTTGTACTTGTTCGGCATAAGGAATGCGAGCGGGATAATCATCAGCAGGAACATGGCGAAGTTAGGTGCAAGACCTACGCAAGCCGTCGCTGCCGTGGCCTGAAGCACGATCTCGGCTATAGTGGCATAAACAAGATACAACTTCTCCTTTACCGTGTGCACTATAAACAGCAGCACCACATAGAAAAGCACACTGCCCACGTTGAATATGGCCATGCCCTTTACGCCTGACAAAGCGAAAAGCACAACATAAAGAAGATGGGCAAGAAGGCATGCCGCGAACGCGAAGATATAAGCTGCGAGATCCAGCTTCTTGGCAAGTATCCTGTCTATCTTCTCGATAAACTGGAGATCAGAATTGTACTGTTCATTACTGTTCATACCCGCATTATCTGACAGAAGGGCATTCTATTCGACAAACATACTGTAAACAGTTTGATAACAAATGCCAAATGCTATAATTGTTGATATTAGAAGCGGATTCTAAGGAGGCCTTATGAAGGTTTTGGTAATAGGAACCGGTGCCGTCGGATGTGCTATAGCGATCGCGACTGCCAACGCCGGTATGGAGACTGCAGTTGTCGCCAGAAGTGCGACAGCGCAGTATATACGAGAGAACGGCATGCGAAGAATCGGGCTTTTCGGTGAGCTTGATGTAAAGCCCGGAAGCATTACCGTTTACGAGGATTACGAGAACGTCTCTTCAGGTTTTGATTATGTTGCAGTTGCAGCCAAGACCATGTCTAACGAGACGGTAGCAAGTGAGCTTGCAGCGCACAAGGATATCCTTGGGGACACGGGCAGGATCGTGCTTTTCCAGAACGGATGGGGTAACGATGAGCCGTATCTTAAATATTTCCCTGCATCGCAGGTGTTTAATGCCAGAGTTATTACGGGATTCGCGAGAATAAATCCCGGCACCACTAATGTCACGGTACACACGGCGCCGATATTGCTCGGTTCACTTCACGGCGAGTCCATAGCTGAACTTGAGCCTTTGGCACGTGCCATCAATGATTCCGGTATTCCTTCCGAAGTCTCGAATGAGCTGTCGGAGGCTCTTTGGGCGAAGATGCTTTATAACACGACGCTTAATCCCTTGGGTGCCATCCTTAACATGAGTTACGGCGAGCTTGCTTCAACGGAGCACGTCGTGGGTATCATGAACAAGCTTATAGAAGAGACTTTTGCCGTTATGGATGCCGCGGGATATAAGACTTTCTGGGGTAACGCGGAGGAGTACAAGAGCGTGTTCTACGGCAAGCTCGTTCCCGATACTGTCGCGCACCGTGCCTCTACACTGCAAGACATCGAAAAGCACCAGAAGACAGAGATCAATACGCTTAACGGATGTGTCCAGCGTATCGGAAGAAAGCTTAACGTGCCGACTCCCACGCACGACATGATCGTCGAGATGATAAAGGGTATAGAGGATGTTCGTTGCAACTAAAGGAGGATCTGATATGACATATGCAGTAGTGTCTTTTGGTATAATCTCTAATTGATGGTAGAGAAAGTATTAGTAACAGAATCAGGCAACGTACATTATTGGATATCGGATAAGATTGAGTCCGATAAAGTGACGATATTCTTCTTGCATGGTCTTACTGCAAGCCATGATTTGTTTAATAAGCAAGTTGATTATTTCTCTGACAGATACAATGTAATTTCATGGGATGCGCCCGCTCACGGTGCTTCGCGTCCTTTTGCCGATTTTACTTATGAGAAAGCTTCGATTGCTGCTGCGAAGATACTGTCTTCCAATGGTATTGAAAGAGCGGTGTTCGTGGGCCAGTCCATGGGCGGATATATCACGCAGTCGGTTATAAAAAGATTCCCTAAGATCGTACAGGGATTCGTATCCATAGACAGCACTCCTTACGGTGAGAAGTATTATGCGAAGTCGGATACATGGTGGCTCAAGCAGATCGAGTGGATGGCTAATTTGTATCCTGATAAATCTTTACGTAAAGCGATAGCCAAGCAGGTCAGCACAACAGAAAGCTGCTGTCAGAATATGTACCGGATGCTCTCTAATTACGAGAAGAAGGAGCTCTGTCATCTGATGGCTGTCGGATATGCGGGATTCCTTGAGGATAACTGCGATCTTGATATCAAATGCCCGGTTTTGCTTATCGTCGGTGAGAAAGACAAGACCGGCAAGGTGAAGCAGTATAACAGGCAGTGGTCTTCAGACATTAATGTCCCGATTACGTGGATAAGTGATGCAGCTCATAATGCGAATGACGACCAGCCTGAACAGGTAAATGAGAAGATAGAAGAGTTTATACAACGCCTCTGATACCAGTTGAAGTTGTTATCGGAGCTCAGCTTATCAAGGCGTGCATTCCTCATATGGTGAACCAGGGCTTTACTGAGGAGTAGGCAGATTCGTTTATGAGAGCGAAGGTCCTCCGATATGCAGGATCTCGTTTTGAGTTTTTTGTTGACCAACCTTAGTCAAATAGGCTGTTTGGTCAACACTTTCAGCTGATTTTGCAGACCAAACCACTCGAAAACTCCTATATGGTCAACATATTCGGCAAATCTTCAGACCAAATCGCCTTTTTCTCTCCGTTTGGTCAACAGAATTATTCAAATTCGTTGACCAAACCACCAATAATATGCTGTTTGGTCAACAAAGGATTGGCCGCAAATCTTCTGTACCCGGAATAACCCAAGCGTTCGTATGATTTACCCACCACCAGTCGATGAATAATCGATCGAATATCAGATTCTGATATAACGCATTATCTTTCATTTCCTATGCCCATAAGAGAAGGTTAAGGTTATTGAGGATGCCTTGAGGCGTTTTCAGATGATATGAGAAAAGAATGACTGGCTGAAACCTAACGGTTTCGGTCAGTCTATTTTTTTATCTTGGCGGGCTAATAAACATTAGCTATAATGAGGCTAATGCTTATTAGCTGGATGGAGGAAGACATGTCTACCAAAGAGAAGATACTGGATGCGGCATTAACGTTATTTGCAGAGAATGGATACGATGGAACAAGCGTGGAGCAGATTGCAAATATTGTCGGGATCAAAGCTCCATCGCTATATAAGCACTA
>JAEEGL014432840.1_pt1 | contig 23216 bp, 11 predicted proteins | sample 9134231 | NCBI WGS metagenome assembly JAEEGL01 (sample SAMN16246548, study PRJNA631951) | gut metagenome | biome: gut microbiome; feature: rumen; material: fiber-attached | host: Bos | place: Iran: Karaj | collected 2018-10
GATGGTGAAGCCCGGAGGCACGGGAACGCCGATGAGGTTCATCTCGGCCAGGTTGGCGCCCTTGCCACCCAGCTGTTCGCGCATCTGCGCATTACCTTCAGCCTTACCGTTGCCGAAGGTATAAACACGTTTCTGACTCATTCGTAAAACAATTATTTAAATGAATAAAGTGAATGTTTTTGGTTAATTAGTCCGCAAAAGTAACCTTTTTTTTGCACACGACCAAAAGAAATGAGCAAAACCTTCACATAAACATCAATTTTCACCTATTTTAGCTTCTTCAGGCTGCATCAGCGCGTAAAATAACGCCCCGCATTCAGATGTATGGCTCGAACGGTGACGAGACGTGGCTTAAGCTGAACATTAAGCAGTAGAAGTGGAAGGAGATGCAGCTGAAGGCGCATACGCTCACGATGATGGGATAGTGACGATGTGCGTCATGGTTCGATGGATGAGCAATAGTCGAGCAGCTGGCTATAGGGCTCACAGGTGCGGAGAAGGGCGTGGTTGCCGACGAGAATGAACTGTTGGCGGGCACGCGTGATGGCCACATTCAGCTTGCGGTCGATGAGATGGCCGTCGGTGGCGACGGGTTGCGAGAGGATGGCAAGCTGCCACGGCGCGTGGACGACGGTGGAGAAGATGATGATGTCGCGCTGAGAACCCTGGAAGCGTTCAACGGTGTCGATGGTTATGTCCTCGTAACCTGGCACATGAAGCGCGGCCAAAGCGCGGCGGACGAGGGTGATCTGGCCGCGGAAAGGAACAATGATACCGAGGGTTATTGAGGATTCTTCAGGCGTGAAGCGTCCCGATGGGCCGAGCGGAGGATTGAGGATTGAGCTCACCAGCTCTGCTACGCGAAGAGCTTCGGGATGGTTGCTCTTGGCGGTGCATTGTTCGGGCGTGGCAACGACATCGATGGCTACCATGCGATGCGAGCCGAGGGCAGAGTAGGGGAGTGGTCCCGTCTGGTGAGGCAGCGGCACGAGGGCGAGCTGGCTGTCGTAGAAACGGCGATTGACGAAGGCGGCAATGTCCTCGTGCATGCGTCCCTGGCGATGGAGGAGGCCGATGGTCTCAGGTACACCTTGACGTAGAGCGAGTTCGTGAAGACGTTCGAAAAGCGAACGGCGGCAGTCGATGAGCCCTGCGGCACGCAGCTCCTCATCGCTGACCGACGAATCGGCAGGCGACTGCACCACGACAGCCGGCAGCTGCTTGTGGTCGCCGATGAGGATAAACGTGTCGATGGCAAAGCCGCCTTGGGCATCTGTGGCACAGAACAAGGGCAGGAGGTGGGGCTCGAGGGCTTGCGAGGCCTCGTCGATGATGGCAGCGCGGAAATGCTTGAGGGTGAACAACTCAGGCAACGCAGTGAGCGAGGCTATCGTGCCGACCACGATGGGCGTCGCTATCAGCAACTGTCGTATGTGGGCGCGCGTGGGTTGTTTCTTTGCCAACGTGGTCAGCAGGTGAGCTCGATGCTCGGCAGCGCACGAGAGTTCAGGGCCGAGCCGCAAATACGGCGCTTCGATAGCATTGAGCATCGAGCATATCTCGTCAACGGCACGGTTGGTGAACGCCATCAGAAGGAGCGAGGAGGGGGGAACGGAGAGAGGGGAGGAACTGAGGAATTCCTGAACCATTAGACGAAGGGCCACGGAGGTCTTGCCTGTGCCGGGAGGACCTACGAGGAGGTAGTAGTCGAGCGCCTGCTTGGCATGAAGGACGATGTCTCGAAGGGATGCGTCGGCAATCGGCGTGGTAAGGCTGCGTGAAGTGTCTAAGCGCGGCGGACGCTGGCCTAAGAGAAGGGCTTGGCGGTCGGCTCGTAATGACAAAAAAGCATACAAGCCACGATACAAAGTCGTGTATGAGGCATCGGCATGAGCTGGCTCGATGGCGAAGCGTGCCTGAGCGTCGGCAAGAAACGACGTGTCGTGCTGCGGATAGCGAAGGCGAAGACGTAGCGACGTGCCTGTGAGACGCTCGATGATGCACGAGATGTAGGTGCTGGCCGGAGGACGCGTGGCGGGCGACTGCGGATAGAGCATCACCATGTCGCCGACTCGGAAATTGGAGGACTCGTCGATGGCGCTCGTCGTAGCGTCAAGGGCCACAATGCCCGCTTCCGAGAGGATGGGCGTGAGCGTCAGGTCAGGAATCAGGCGGCCGGCATTGAGCTTCGAGGCGGCATCGGCGCGCCACGTGTCGGCAAAGCCCTGATGGCCGGCAGAGAGGTTGACACCCTCGATGCCCGTCTTGGCTAGGAACTGCTCGCGTTCGACGAAGGCCAGCATACGATAGAAATAACGTTGGGCTAAGGCTGTTCCTGTGCGTAAGCCCTTCAGGAATGAGACAATTCGGGGACGAAGATAGGTGGCGTAGAAACGGTCGTTGATGCCAATGACGTTGAAATGTTGCTCCGTGAGGATTGAGAGCAAACGTGCAGGCTGGCTGCTCAAGAGATGCTCGAGATGGACGATGCCGTTGCGCACAGCCACGGCACGATGGATGTCATTGCGCCCAAGATGAATGTCAAGGAGATGGGGGTAGCGCGAGTAGAAAAGCTGCGTGGTAACCTGGGCGTAGGGAAGTGATTCGTTGTAGTAGAGTGACTCCTTATAGAGCGCCATTTGCATGGCGTGTTCGTAGCGATAGCTCTCGTCGGCACCGGCCTTGCCCGACTTCAACTCCCATATGTGGCGGTGGTCAGTAGTCATGAGGTCCATACGTCCTTGTATGCCAAGGGCTTCGCAGAGAAACGCCGATTCGAGGGTGACGGGGCCCGGCAACTCGTGGCGAACGGTGGACCAGATGTGTGCAAACTGCTCGCGGCAGCGGTCGGAGAAGCCTTGGTCGATGCCGTTGGTGGTGGCAAAATGAAGGGGATCGGACAGAAAGGCCTTGCGAAGTGACTGGCGATAAAGGGTCTCAGCGACAACATCGGAAGGGGCGTTGACACAATCGTCGAGGAATTGGTTGGCAACCGTGCCGAGGAGGATGGCATCGGAGGTGGGGGAGGGCATGAACTTGCCCAGAAGGTATGTGGCAGGCGAGTCTCCGTAATGCGTGAAGCAACGACAGATGGTAGTCACATCGACCAGAAAATCAGGGTCAAGGACGATGTGCTGCGGCAGCAGGGAGCCATCCTCCTGGCACTCGGAAAGCAACAGGTTGAGCGGGGCGCCGACATAAAGATAAGCCGTAGGGATGAGTCCAGGATTGGACACGGTGTAGCCGTCGCCGAAGATGGTGTCGTCGTTCCAACGCGCTACGGTGATGCGCTGCGACTTGATGGTCTTTGATGTCGAAGCCACAGCGTTTATTCGATGAAAACGGAGTCGTTGACAAATGCCGACCGTGGACGCACTCGCGAAGGCTTGCTGTCGGATGAAGAGGGTGCCTGCGAAGCGTGATGAGCCGGAGCGGCACCACGATAGGAAGCCCAGCGTGCCTGAATCTGACGAACATAACCCGAAGTCTCGCTTCCGCGAAGATAGCCGTATTTGACGACAGGGTCGCGATAGAACTGGGGCTGCGACAGCTTCAGTATGTAAGGATCAACATCAGTCCAACGGTGAGGGTTATGGCCGTTCTTCTGCGTCAACGCCATAGCATCGCGCACATGACCTGCACCGCCGTTGTATGCCGCCAGGACAAAGTTGATGCGTTCCTGGCGGTTGCGGATGTCGGAGAAGGACTCGTCGAGGAGGAAGAGATAACGCACGGCGGCCTCGATATTGCGCTCGGGGTCAAAGACTTCGCTGCGAGGCAAGCCCAAGCGTGCCGCCGTCGAAGGCATGATCTGCATCAGACCTTGAGCACCTGCCCACGAGACGGCACGAGGGTCGAAGCCTGATTCCTGATAGCACTGGGCAGCCAGCAGGCGCCAGTCCCAGCCGATGTGCGCGGCATGGCGGATGAGCAGCTCGTCGTAGGAACTGATGATGCCTTTCTGACGGGAGAGCATGGCAGGACGAGCCGATACACGACGTTGAAGGGATCGCGTCGTGCGCGTCGTCTCCATGGCGAGAAAACTACTGCGCGTGTCGTCCTTCCACCAGGCATTGATGGCGGCGGCTAAATCTGCGGAATTGGAGCGTACGACCCAGCCGGAACGAAGCGGCATGAGTTCAACACCTTCAGTCTCGGAGGCAGTCGTCGCGAAGGATTCGAGCTGTAAGCTATCCACTTCGAAAGCTACGAGATCGGCTTCGCCTGACCGCAAATGAGCAAAGAGGTCGGCAGAATCGTTGACGATCTCCATCCTCAAACGGGCACCGATGCTGCGTGCAAACGCCTCTGCCATCATATACTGAAGACCGAAGCCCTGACCGCGATACTCGTAATAGGTCTCGGGACCCGAGAGCGTCACGGCGATGAGCTCACCCGCCGACTGGATATCGTCGAGGTCGTAGTCGGAGGAAACAGTTTCCTCGTCAGCCTGCCCGAACATGACCGACGGCATCGTCTTCTTTTCGGGCTGGCAGGCAGAGAACAGTAAGATTAGAGATAGAAGATTAAAGATGAAAGAAATATAATGTGCATTATAGCGAACTTCTCTCATCTCTAATCTATTGTTTCGGATCTCCAATCTCACCATACTTAAGGTTTAAGACGATGAATGATATAAGTCCGCATGATGTCGATGGCCTTCTGGTTGTTGCCGCCCTGCGGAATGATGAGGTCGGCATAGCGCTTCGTAGGCTCGATGAACTCCAGATGCATGGGCTTGAGCACATCGATGTAGCGGTCCATGACCATCTGTGCCGTGCGGCCGCGCTCGGCCATATCGCGTGAGATGACACGGATGAGACGGTCGTCGGGGTCGGCATCAACGAAGATCTTCAAGTCCATCAGGTCGCGCAACTCCTTGCGGCAGAGCGCCATGATGCCTTCGATGATAATCACCTCACAAGGCTCGATGTGCACGGTTTCGGGCAAGCGGTTGCTCTCGATGTAGGAATAGGTGGGCTGTTCGATGGCACGCCCGGAACGTAGCTCGTTGATCTGATGGATGAGCAGCTTCCAGTCGAAGGCGTTGGGATGGTCGAAGTTGATCTTCCGACGTTCCTCCATGGGAATACCCGTATTGTCGTTGTAATAGGAGTCCTGCGGAATCACGGCTATCTGAGAATTGGGCAGCGACTCAACGATTTTGCGGACTACGGTGGTCTTGCCGGACCCTGTGCCGCCTGCGATACCGATGATGTACATGAGGAATAAATGTGAAAAGTGAAAGAGTGAAAAGTGAAAAAGTTAAGTAACCCTTCGTTGAGTGATATGTGGAAATCACTTCACGATGACCTTACGGTCGCCAACGAGATAGATGCCGCGTGGCACACGCACCTTAGCCGTGGAGCCGCTTTGAACATATACATGCTCTATGCGACGGCCGTCGATAGTGAATACGTTGACATCCTGACCATTAGCGTTAGCCGTGATGGCGATGACACCCTGACCGGCTACGACGTCGAGAGCTGTAGCTACGGCCTGCGATGTAGCCTTGGGCATTCGGATGCCTACGGTCTCGCCACGCGCTTCGGCAAAACGCTGAACCTCGTCGGATGTGAGGAAGAGCCAACGCTCAGTGACGGCATCGTCAGCATGGTTGAAGTCGGCGGCTGTAGCGCCAGTAGCGTTGGCATTCATTGCCTTGTGGTTGCTCGAATTGAGCACCCAATAAGAGGTGCCTGCGAACGTGAAGCCGTCGACCGACGTCTGGTTGCGACTGCCCATCAGATGGTACCAACCGTTGGATTGATTGGTGACGGCCGTGACGGAACTCGTGCTCATGCTGAGATAGCGGCCGGTAGCTACGTTCTTGAACGTGTAGTAACAAGTTGAGGGATTGAAGGTGATGTACCATGCGCAGGAGTCGTTGCTAAAGACTTCATCGGCCGTAATCTCCTTGAAACGTACAGCAGTCACCGAGGTCTGACACAGATAGGACGTGGCCAAACCACGATTCTCAGCCTCGTTCTTGATGTAGTACTTCGTCTCGTCGTCCTGCGAGAAGGAATATGCAGGCTTCTTGAAATCCATGTTGGGCGTAACGATAGCATCCTCAGCCAATGCACCGACAATGAGCGCATTCGCACGATAAAGAATAGGAGAACCGTTATCCTCATTGGCTCCATTGATGCCGTATGGCCACATGTGAATATCGTCGCCATGTAACTTGGCTGAAGGATTATTCTCTAGGAATTGCATCACACGATCTACACGTGGGCCTAACCAATCACCACGGTTGCCATTCGTACGATATCTGGAATCAACCCATTCTGAATAGTTGATGACGCCCTGGCCGTGAGAGCCTTCATGCAGAACGGTGCCTGTCTTTTGATAAGGAACGTTTTGACTAATACGCATATAGCCGCCGTAAGAACAGTCGGCAGTACCACCTCCTGCTCCTGCGCCTGGGACATAGTGGGCACTCAGGTGGAAGTTGCGAATGCCTGTGATGTTGTTCCACATCCACACGGCTTCAGCACAAGCCGCATTGATTCGTTCGTTCGTAGCTGCGTCGCCGGCGTTGTCGTAATCGTAGCTCACATTACCCATCGGTCGCGTCGGCACCTTGATGACATCGCCGTAAGAGACCTGATAACCAGAGGAAACTGCATAAGCGCGAACATAGTACACGGTTGCAGGTTTCAGACCCTGCATGGCGTAGATATCGCCATTGTTGCTATACGATGTCGTGGAACGCGCATCAAAGATGGTGGGCTCGGGATCTTCGCTGTAGCAGAATCCCTTTTCCTTGGCCGTGCCGCCGCTGAATGAGCCGCGAGCGAAGATCTCCGTGGCACCTTGAACGGCGCTTAACGTCTTAACATTCAGCGGTGTTCCTGTTCCGTTTTGAACGCGGAAGAGTAGGGTAGCATCCTCCATTGCTACAGCCGCAGCTTCCATCTCTTCTGGCGTTGCGGTGTCGCTGTCGCGAATGGCTTCTGCGGCTGCAATGGCCTCTGCAAAAGCGTCTGCACCTTCCTTGCCATCGGTGTCCAAGCGCGTAGCTGCATTGATGGCGCTCTTCAACGTCTTTTTGGCCTGATAGCTGGCATCGGCGTTGGCGTAAGCTGTATCTAATTGCTTCATAATAGCCACAATATCAACGTCATCTTCCAGCGTAAGTGCAGCTTGAGCCGCATCGCATGCCGTTTGCAATGCCTCGAGATAACTGTTGGCCATGTCATAGCTCAACCTAGCACGAGCTTTATTGTAAGCCGTCTTCAGCTCCTTCAGGGCTGCTGCATTTTCGCTTGCAACAAGCTGTTTTTCAGCCAGATCAAAGCTGGCATTCTTCAAGTCTTCCTCTGACGATTCTGCCGTCAGTGCCTCGGCGGCTTCGATGGCAGCATTGAGATTAGCCTTAGCCGTAGGCTGGATTCCAGCCATGAAGGATTTCTCGGCGTTCGTGATGACGGCCTTGGCGTTAGTAATGGCCGTTTGCAAAAGCGTAAAATCAGGAGCGACGTAGAACAGGCGGAAATTATCCACGCAGATCCAGTTGCCTGAAGCATTGACGGCACGAAAGCCAATGGCCACATCGGTGCCGGCCGTCTCAAAATCAACGGTATAGTCGTTAGGTGTCGTAACCGTCGTGGAATTCGTCGTGGCGCCGGCATAGATGGAAGCACCCGTTTGTGCGTCATTCGGCGAGCCTTGCTGAATGTTCTGCGAGGCAGCCGTAAGCTGATATTTACCTGCTGGCAGACCTGTCAACGTTTGTGTCACAGATCCGCTGCCGACAGCATTGCCTTGGCCAGTCCATTTCTCCAGATAATAAGTACCTTTTTTCTTCGTGAAGGAGCTATTATTCTGAAGCTGAAGATTGTTGCATGTCCAATCATCTGTCTGTTTCTCGAAGCTTGGATTCTTAATGAATTTAGTGGTCACGTTTGTTTGTGCCATCGCTTGGAACGATGCCATCGACAGCATAACACCAGCCATGAAGGCGTAGATTTTTCTCATCTTTGTATTTCGTTAATTAGTTTATTGTTTCACACAAATTAGTTTATTATTTGACATATTTCTTTTCAAATTGGGACAAAATTAGGCTATTTTCTTCAAAGAGCCAAAACTTATCACCTTTTTATATATAATTAAGGTGTATTTCCATAAATTCCATTATACTATTAAACATAACGCCTATTATGATTCGAATAGATAAATTGGGTTCGGGCGTTAAGGAAGTTAAGAGAAGATATGGGAGTTAAGGGACGTTACCCTTAAGTCCCATTAGCTCTCCCTATTAGAGTATCGTGAATTTGGCAAAACGCAGTAGCAATTGTTTGGTGCCCACATTCTCAAACTTGACTGTAGCCTTGGCGTCTATGCCGCTGCCAGAAAGCGCGATGATTTCGCCGCGACCGAAGCGCGAATGCTCGATGTGCTTGCCTACCGACAAGGTGCCTGCAGCAGTATCTACAGACGACACGGACGATTGTGCCGAGGCTGTGACCGTTGAACGCGCTTGCACAAACGAAGAACGCCCAGGAATTGGGTTGAGACTGCCAAGGGGTGAATCCGTTGAACGCGTGGTAGATAGCGTGGCGTTCCAAGGCTCGCGACGCAAAGCCGACAGGTCGTCGTCCCAACTTGACGAACGCCCGGCGAAGGAACGTTTACGGGTGCCTGAATTCGACGATTCGTCCACCGAAACATACTGAGGATCAATATCATTCAAGAACGTACTCGGCGAGCTGAATTCGCTCTTTCCGAAGCGATAACGGTTCTGGGCATAGGTCAAGTAACATTGTTCCTTGGCTCGAGTGATGGCTACGTAGAACAGGCGCCGTTCCTCTTCCAATTCACGTGGAGATGAAGCGGACATCTGATTCGGGAACAGATTCTCCTCCATGCCGACCACGAAGACAATCCTGAATTCCAAGCCTTTAGCGGCATGAATGGTCATAAGCGTGATCTTCTCGTCGCTGTCGTCGTCGCTCTCGTCAAGGTCGCTGATGAGCGACACCTCCTGAAGATAATGCGTCATCAACACGCGTTCGCTACCCTCTTCCTCAGTCCTGTCGTCGACAAACTGCTGAATGCCGTCGAGCAGCTCTTGAAGGTTCTCCTGCTTGGAAATGTCCTCTGGCTCACGACCACGGAATATTTCAGCGGAAACGCCTGATTCCTTGGCGATTCTAAGGCCGAGCGTAGCGGCGTCTGCACTATTGACATCAGCGCGGAAGCCATTGATGAGCTGCACGAAAGCATCAAGCTTGGCCATCGTGCCACGGTTGACATCCAGGTGATAGGTCTCGGGATTCGTGAGCACCTGCCAAAGGCTGACGTTCTGCCGGGCGGCTGTCTCAACGACCTTATTTACTGTCGTTTGTCCAATACCTCTGGCCGGATAGTTGATCACACGCTTGAGCGCTTCCTCGTCATTTGGGTTCACCGCCAGACGGAAATAGGCGATCATATCCTTAATCTCCTTGCGTTGGTAGAAGCTGAGTCCTCCGAAGATGCGATAAGGAATATTCGATTTGCGGAAAGCCTCTTCAAATGTGCGGCTTTGGGCATTGGTGCGATAGAGAATCGCCATCTCGTTCCATGGGATATGCTCGTAGCGATTGAGGTTCTGCACCTTACGCCCTACCCCACTGGCCTCTTCGATGTCGCTGTAGTAGCCATAGACGTGGATGGGCTGGCCCTTTTCCTTTTCCGAGAAAACCTCTTTGGGAATCTGTCCGCGATTATGCTTGATAAGGCTGTTGGCAGCAGCCACGATGGTCTGCGTCGAACGATAGTTTTGTTCCAGTTTGAAGAGCTGAGCGCCTTCGTATAAGCGTTGGAACGTGAGGATATTATCGATGTTGGCTCCACGAAAACTATAAATCGACTGAGCGTCATCGCCGACGACGCAAACGTGCCGATGGTGTTGGGTCAGCTGCCATACGATAGCGTGCTGAGCGTAGTTGGTGTCCTGATACTCATCGACGAGCACGAACTGGAAGCGAGCCTCGTATTTGGCCAAAATTTCTGGTTTGTGGGCAAATAATAAATAGGTATAGAGCAGCAGATCGTCGAAGTCCATAGCTCCGGCCTGCCGACACCGCGCCCAGTAGTTGGCATAGATCTTGCCCGTTTCAGGTATGCGAGCCGACTGATCTGCACGCATCAGCTGCTCATCGCGTTGATACTGAGCGGGCAGGATGAGCCTGTTCTTGGCCGAAGAGATATGGCTGAGCACCGTACCGGCCTTATAGGTCTTGTCGTCGAGTCCCATCTCGCGTATGATGCTGCGTACCAAGCTCTTGGAGTCGGCGGCATCGTAGATGGTGAAATCCGACGAGAAACCAATCGTTTCGTGCTCGGTTCTCAGGATGCGAGCAAAGATGCTGTGGAACGTACCCATCCACAAACCGTGCGACATCTCCTGACCCACCTGGCGTTCGATGCGGCTTTTCATCTCGTCGGCCGCCTTGTTGGTGAAGGTCAGGGCCAGGATGTTCCAAGGTTTCATGCCATGCTCCAGCAGATAGGCAATCTTATAAGTGAGCACACGCGTCTTGCCCGATCCTGCGCCAGCGATGACGAGCGACGGCCCGTCGATATATTCCACGGCCTTGCGCTGTGCAGGATTCAGCTCGTCTAACCAGTTGTTGTTACTCATCGTCGGGTTTCAGGTTGTCCAGATCTATGATGTGAAGTTGCAGGGCACGCACGACCAGACGTGTGGCATTCACGCCGTTGCGCTCGTTGGCGCTGAAGAGACGGTTGATGAGGTCCACCTGACGTTTCTCCAAGCTCTTGACGCCGAAGGGCATACCCTTGAGCGAGGCAATCATATCTTTGGTGTAGCCGAGGGCGAGATGACGGAGGAAGCGCTCGTCGTACTCATCGATGTCGTAGTCGATGACGGCATCCGTGCGGCGGTTCTCCCCTGTGACACTCTTCTTGAAACGAGCCACAATCTTCTCCAGAATAGGTTGATTGAACACCAGCTGCCGTCCGTCCATGACAAGGCGTACGTCATTGCGCGTCAACAGCTCTCCTGTCTTCAGGATAATGCCTTGGGCTCCGGCCTGCAGGACGTCAACCCAAAGTCGCTCGTTCAGTATCTCTCCCGTGAAAATGAGCACTTTGACTTGCGGATACTTGGTATGCACCTGGCGGCAGATATCCACGCCGATGGTGGTGCTGCCTCCGAGGCCGAGGTCGAGCAGAAGCAAGTCCGGCAGTTCCTCGCGCATGAGTTTCCACAGTTCGCCTTCATTCATGGCGGTTCCCATGATGGTGGCTTCAGGGATGTCGGTACGGAAGATTTCCTCGGTACCCTTGAGTTCGAGGCGCACATCTTCTACGATGATGACTTTAAATGGTTCCATATAATTTTGTTTAGCGTTTAGCGTTTAGTCGTTTATAGTCTATAAGGTTGAGCGATACATGGGCAAGGTGAACCACACGGCATGGCCCTCACCTACCCTTTCGGCATTGATGCGGCAGCCGGGATGTCCCATGAAAGTGTCGTGCTCGCGGATGATTTGCTTAGCCACGAGCAGGGGTATGGCGCCATCGTGCGGCATGAAGAAATCATGAAGCTCGGCGTCGGAGAGGCGGACAACGGGATTGGTCAATGTGAAACGTATGAAGCGTCCGTCCAACGTGCCGGCAAGATGGAATGCGACAACGGGCTGTTGGACGGCATCTTCCTGTAATGATTTGGTTGTCAGCGTGAACTCGTAATCCAATAGCTCACTAAGCAGGTGGCCGATGAGATCGGGGTCGCACATGACGAGATTGTCCGCCGTGGCATCGTCGAGCGAGAGCGTAGCCTCGAAGTCGTAGCGGCGCAACTTGCCGTTGAAGCGTGAAGGCAACGCGGCCGTCAGCTCGGCAAACGATTGTCTGTGGCGACGGAAGTTCACGGCCTCAGACTGCGAGGAAGCCTGGGCTGAAAGCAGGCCGTGGATGTCACGATAGTAGCTGACCGTTTCGTTAAGGGCTTCGAGCAGATCGGCATCATCTTCAGACGTTTGCATCCGTTCGACCAGCTGCTGAATCCTACCTGGGAAGTACATGGTCTCATGCTTGATCGTGGACAGACAATTGTCGATAATCTGATTCTGAACATGCAGGCGATTCTCTTCGTACAGCCGTCGGCGATGCTCGTCCTCGGCCATCTCGAAATCATCCTTGCGGCGCTGTTGCTCGGCATCCTCGTTGAGCTGCATCTGCGCCAGGCGGCGATCGTTCAATTGTGCCAGCTTGCGGCGGAACACCACCTGCGGATGGATGTAGAACAGCTCCGTGGCGATGAGTCCGAGCAGGAAAATGCCGATGAGGACATAGAGCGCCAGGCGCTCAGTCTGCTGCGAACGCTCAGTCTTCGCGCAGAAGGATTCGAGCGTCGTGTCCTGGTTCGTCAGCTTGAACAAACGGGTGTAAACGCGGTTGTTATAGCGATAGAGCGGCCAGTCGTGAAGCGCCAAAGCAGCCACCGCTATTTCGTTGCGCAAACCTAAAAGGAGGGAATAGTCCACCGCACGCTGACATTGCCACAGCACTAAATCGGCAGCTCCTTTATATGTTTCATCGACAGAGAAATGAACATCTTTGCCTAAAGCATTGCTTTGATATGCGACATTAAGGATGTCGTAAGCCTTACGGGCATACCCGATGGCTTCGTCGTAGCGTTCCTCGAGGTTGCAGTAGTACACAGAATCGGCCAGCGCATAAGCTTCGGCAGGCGTCGAGGACACCTCAGCCTTGTTCATCGGAACAGAGGATTGCTTGGCTGCCCACGCTGAGGAAGCGGCGATGAACGCCATCGCCAGGACCATGACACGTGGCAGGCGGAACCAGAAGCGACTACCCTCCCCCACCCGGCTGTCGATGCCTAAGCGACAGACGGCAAATAGCGGGCTCGTCTTGCGGTACTTCTCAATAATTCCCTTGCAGTTCATCAGTCCGAAACCGAAACCCTTCTGGTCGTTTGGGCGATTTCCATTGATGGCAAAACCGATTCCCATTGATGGAACTCCGTTTTCCCATTGATGGCAAAACCGAGTCCCGTTAATGGAACTCCCGATCTTGGCTGCGTCGTAAACCTTGTTCGTCAAGATGAGTTGCACGTCATCCTCCGTCATGCCGCAACCCGTGTCCTGAACCGAGAGCTCGACATACTGTCCGTTGTCGTCGGCGCCTTCCGTAGCGGTGATGGTGACGCTCCCGCCCTCGGGTGTAAACTTACGGGCGTTGTCGGCCAATGTGTTGAGCATGAACATCGTCAGCGCCTTGTCCGCCTTCACGCTGAGGTTAGTCGTAGCGACGTTGAGGGTCAGGCCTTTCTGTTCATAGGCAAAGTGGCTGCGGCGGATAGCCTCAAAGAGCGGTTCGAGAGGAAATGAGCTGAGTTGCAGGCTCAACTGGCCTTGCTGCATCTGAATCCATTGCGTCAGGAGGTCGTTGTACTCGTTGATGCGGTCGGTGAGTTCAGCGATGTAGGTGAGCGACGACGGCGAGGAGTGGCCGCTCTGCTTCATGCGTTGCACCTCGTGGATAATGCGATTGAGTAACGGCTGTATGCCATCGACGAGTTGCAGCTTGGCGCGCTTCTCGACGTTCTGTTCCTTGTCGCGCAAAAGGCGCAGTTCCGTGGCGGCCTGCTGTTCGCGCAGCAGTTCCTGCTCCTCTTCGAGCGCGGCTTGTTGTTGCCGTGCTGTGTCGTGAATCTGCTGGAAGCGTTGGCGCAGGAGGCGGTTCTGCGTCTGTGTACGCCGCCGCCAGGTGCGTAGCAAGAGCAGGATGAATGTGCCGATGATGAAGGCCACGATGCCTACAGCAGCCCACGTCCAGGCCATGCGGCGGCTTTCCTGTTGCAGCTCGGCGGCACGGCTTTCGAGCTCTGCATCTTCACGCGTGACATCGAGGAGGTCGAGGTAGATGTTGCGGTTGTAGTCGCTCTCGACTTTCATGTCCAAAGCGCTGAACGCCACGGACAATTGCTGTCGTATGCCGGCTATCCACTCGGGCACGGTCTTGACCGACGGCGAACGCATCCACAGCCGCTCGACGGACTCGGCAACCTGGAGCGAATCGTAGATCTGCAGCCGGCTCTCGTCAGGACCGTAATAGTACTGGTGGTGGAAATTGACACATGCGAGGGCATCGCCATAATAGCGAACGGCATCGTGGTAACGGCCGTCGTCGAAGGAAAGCTCGCCGAGGGTGCGCAGCGCACATGCCTGCTGATAGAGGTCGTCGTAGGCGACGAAGTGGTCGAAGGCGGCTTGCGCCATCGCCATCGCGGGGTCGTCGGCGCCGAAGACCTGAGCGAGCATGGCCACCACCTCGGGCTGCGTCTCGGCAACGGCCTGGAGGCGCAGGCTGTCGGCAAAGAGCATGGCCAGCGACTGCTCGGTATTGGCCTCGAAGAAGGTGTAACCCTCGCGGCGCGACATCCAGAAACAAGGCAGCAGATAGTCGAACTCCTCGCGGGTGATCGCCTTGAAGTCCGTGCGTTCGCTTAAGCCGCCGGAGCCCCGCATGTATTGATAATAAAGCCATTGCGCCGTGTCCTCCTGCAAGCGGCAATAGGGTTCGGCAGCTCGTATCTCGGCGATGGCGCGCTCCTGCTGGTCGAGATAATAGAAATAGGTGGAGGCGACGATGTGGAGGTCGCTACGGGCAAAGTCCAGACGACGACGGCTGCGCGACGACATTCGGCTTTCGCGACGTTCGAGTTTGGCTATGCGTTCGAGGGCATGACTGCGGTGGCGGAAGAAAGCGAGGTTATCGCTGGTGCGCTGAGCCACCTTCATCAACATCACATCGGCCACAAGCCGTTCCACGGCATCATCGGTGCGCAGCCCTATTCCTTCGGCAATGACCTGGGCGCTGTCGAAGTCCATCTGCTGGAAACGTTCAAAGGCCAGGTTGTTCAACGCTTCGGCCAGGCCCTCGTCGTACTCCACGCTATCGGCCAAACGATAGGCTCGCAACGCATATTCACGAACGGCGTCGATGTTGCGATAGTGGGCGCTGTAGGCGAGTTGATTGAGGGAATCGACTTGGTTGCGCAAAACCGAGGCAGCATCATCCCGTGTCCGTTCACACGCTGCACAGCATAAACCAAGTACAGCGGCCATGAACATGACAAGAAAGGGCGATGCGCGATGCATACGTTCTATTTTTGTAATTCCTTGAGAATGCGGTCCATCTCGTCGAACTCGTTACCCATATTGAGGTTGAGATAGATACGATAGAGCGGTCCTGCCCATCGCGCCTTGTCGTCAGGGGCGAGCTTGCGCACCTGCTCCATCGGCTGTTTGGCCAGGAGGTACAGGCTGCGGATGATCTCGAGGTCGCGACGGCTCTGCGGGTTGTTAAGGTCGGTGCAGGCGTTCTCAGCATAGATGACGGCGAGGTTCAACGATGCGATGCCCTTGTTGTAGTAAGCATCGACATAATTCGGGTCGCGGGCAAGGCATGAGTCGCAGGCGTCGATTGTCTCGCGGTCCTTGCCTAACTTGGAATAAGCCAAGCTCTTGGCGTACCAGAACAAGGCGACGGAATCTGCCACATGCGTCATGGAGTCGGCCAATGCCAAGGCGTGGTCGTAGCGAACGTTGGTGATATCGTAGTCGATGAGATTGGTAAAGAAAAAAGGATGCAGGGGAAACTCATGAATACCGTCGTTCAACGCCTGCAACCACGCCGTAGTGTCGCCCTTCGCAAAGTAAGCCCTTGCGAGGTATTCCTGAATGAGATGACTTTTCTGATTGGCTTCCTTGGCCAACGCAGCATGACGGATGACGCCGTCGCTGTTGCCCGACAGGTGAGCCGCGACGGCAGCCAGATAGGCCGTCGGACGTATGAGCGTGTCGGTCTTTAGGAGGGAATCGGCGGCGAAGATGGGATGCGACGCCATGTTGACATAGGTGTCCAGGAACGGAAAAGCCTGTGCCATCTGCACCTTGCGGAAATGCCAACGGCCACCATTGAGGAGGTTGGCACGGAAAGGCTTGAGGATGTCGTAGTTGTGGCGACGGTTGACGGGTTTGACACGTCCTTTGTCATCGGGCAAGGCACCTATGCTGTCGGATTTCTCCAGCCGGACGAACATGTCGAGGATCGAGGAGAAGAACTTCACCGTGTCGTATTTCTGCTTGAGATAGAGCTTGAGGTTCTCGGCCTCGTAGAGCTTCTGGCTGCACTCAGCCGCCAACTGATAGCACACGATGCGATCCTTGCGCTTGGTCTCAGGCTTCTCGGCTTCGGCCAACAGATTCTTGGCCACCTGCTCGAGATTCTGCTTCTTCTTGATGGACTCCTTGGCCTGGCGGATGACACTTGCAGCCATGGCAGGCAACGTCAACAGCAACAGGAGCAAAAAGGTATATTTTCTCATTGTATTCATTTCGAGTGCAAAGTTACGTCAAACTGCTTGGATAGGCAAATGTAGCAGGTTAAATGATGTTACGAGGCCAAAGAAACCAACGAAAGGGAGAAAAAACAGGCGCCAACAGGACTATGCCCGTTGGCGCCGAAGACGGATAAAATGGTTGATCATCAATAGCCGGCCAGCTTCTCGTATTCCTTCTGCTTGGCCTTGTCCTCGAGGATGTAGTAAACGGTAGCCAAACGGGAAGCCCACTTGGGAGCGTTGTCGGGCTCGAGTTCCTTAACCTTGAGGAAGTAAGGTTCGGCCTTGCGATAAGCCTCGCGGACAGGTGCCACGGCAGCGTTGTACTGCTGCTGCGTCATCTTCTTGCCGGTGAGACCATCGTTGATGTCATAACCGTGGTTGCTGTAGCATACGCCAGCGTTGTAGTAGGCATCGGAATACTCAGGATCAGCCTCGATAGCCTTGTCGAAATAGGTGATGGCATCGAGATACTTGTGGTCGTTCATAAACACCAGACCCTTTGCATAGTTGCCCAGCTTGCTCGTAGCGTCGGTCTCCAGCAGCTTGTCAACGAAGCTTCCGGCCGTAGCGAAATCGCCCTTGGTGAAATAATAGGCCAGCACATTCTGTGCGACGCCGTCGTTGCTTTCGGGGTCTTCAAGCACCACTTCCTGAGCGGCTTTCAGCCATGTTGCCGTGTCGCCCTGTTCGATGATGCTGGTGAGATAGAGCTGGTTGACCTGATTCTTCTCCTGGGTGTACTTACGAGCCTGGGGCATGAATTCAGACACCGTAGCATAATCCTTTCCGAAGTATGCAGCGAGGCAGGTGTAGTAAGCGATCTGAGGCGTCTGATCATCCTCTGCCATCGTCTGGGCATCATCGCCGAGGATGGTGTAGGTGGTGGGATAATTCATCCAACGCTTGAAGGCATCGACTGCCTGCGGGAACTGCTGGTTCTGGAAGAACATCTGACCACAATAGGCGACGATCGGACGGAACTTAATTACATTCAGCTTGTTGGCCATCGTGTACTGGTCCTTTTCGCCTTTAAGACCAAGGGCTTGAGTGGCCTCAAAGCACTTCTGGATCGCATCGAGAGAGGCATAGATATTCTGCGCCAGCTGAGCCGTGTCGGTTTCTTGTTTGGCAATAGCCTTGTCGAGCAGCGGGGAGAGGATATAGGAATGGAGCTGAGCCTTGATGTCCCAGGCGTTAGCCAACTCCTTCTTGGTGTCAGGACTGGTGAGCGTCGGTTCAATCATTTCCATGCATTGAGCCAATTTCATGTTCATCTGCATGGTCTCCTTTTCCGTTCTTTCGGGATTGGCCACCAAGTCCTGAATCTCGTTCTTCAATTCACGGGCTTTGCGGACAATCTTGTCCTGTGCCGAAGCCGATGCGGCCACAGCAAACAGTGCGAATACAAAAATGATCTTTTTCATAATGAGTTAGTTTATGAGTTTTAGGGTTGAATAGTTTGTGAGCTTAAGCCCCCGTCCTATCTGTTGGGTTAGACAGAACGGGGGATAAATGGTTTACTGTTGGTCGTCGCGGTCGAGTGTCATGGTCTGACCATCAGAAAGTTGTGTGGGTTCAGGCAGTTCTGCGGCGCGTGCATCTTCGGGCAGCTCTTCCTCATCATCCTCACGCGGTACAATGCATACGTTGGCGATGACATCGTTGCGCTTCTGAAGCTCGATGAGCTTGACGCCCTGCGTGGCACGTCCCTGAATCTTCACGTCTTCGAGATGGAGACGAATGGTGACGCCGGACTTGTTGATAATCATCAGGTCTTCGTCGTTGGTCACGCTCTTGATAGCCATGAGCTGACCCGTCTTTTCGGTCACCTCGAGCGTCTTGACGCCCTTGCCGCCACGATTGGTGATGCGGTAGTCTTCGACATCGGAGCGCTTGCCGTAACCCTTCTCGGAAACGACCAGGATGCTCTCCTCGTCGGGCTTGTCGATAACGACCATGCCCACGACTTCGTTGCCTTCGCCTTCGAGCGTAATACCGCGAACACCCGTTGAGACACGACCCATCGTGCGGACGGTGTTCTCGTTGAAGCGCACGGCACGTCCCATCTTCGAGGCAATGACTATTTCGTTCTCGCCATTGGTCAAGGCCACATCGACGACACGGTCGCCCTCGTTGATGTTGATGGCGATGACGCCATTGGTGCGCGGACGACTGTAGTTGGCCAACGACGTTTTCTTGATGACACCTTCCTTGGTGCAGAAGACGATGTTGTGCGTAGCCGTGAAGTCGGGATCATTGAGCTTCTTGACGTAGAGGCAAGCGTTGACAGCATCGTCGGGCTCGATGTTGAGCATGTTCTGTATGGCACGTCCCTTCGAAGCCTTGTTGCCTTCGGGGATATCGTAAGCCTTGAGCCAGTAGCAACGTCCTTTCTTCGTGAAGAACAGCATCGTATTGTGCATCGTGGCACGATAGATGTACTCTATGAAGTCGGCATCGCGCGTCGAGGAACCCTTGGAACCTACGCCGCCACGACCCTGAGCACGGAACTCGGCCAGCGGGGTGCGCTTGATGTAACCCATGTGGCTGATGGTAATCACGATCTCGTCGTCGGCATAGAAGTCTTCGGGGTTGAACTCCTCGCTCGAATAGACAATCTCGCTGCGGCGAGGATCGCCGAACTTCTCCTTCACCTCGATGAGCTCGTCCTTGATAACCTTCCAGCACAGCGCATCGTCGGTGAGGATCTGGTTGTAGTACTCGATCTTCTTCATCAACTCGTCGTACTCAGCGTGCAGCTTCTCCTGCTGGAGGCCTGTGAGCTGAGCCAGACGCATGTCAACGATGGCCTTCGACTGCAGTTCGTCGAGGTTGAAACGTTCTTCCAGGCGCTTGCGGGCTTCTTCGGGAGAACGGCTCTCCTTAATAATATGTACGACCTCGTCGATGTTATCCGATGCGATGATGAGTCCTTCGAGGATGTGGGCACGCTCCTCTGCCTTGCGCTTGTCGTACTCCGTGCGACGGATCGTGACCTCGTGACGATGGTCAACGAAGCACTTGATCATATCGCGTAGCGTCATGAGCTTCGGACGACCGTTGACCAGCGCAATCGAGTTGACGGAGAAGGAGGTCTGCAGCTGCGTCATCTTGAAGAGCTTGTTCAAGACCACGTTGGCATTGAAGTCGCGCTTCACATCAATGACGATGCGCATACCCTCGCGGTCGCTTTCGTCGTTGGCATTGCTGATGCCTTCGATCTTATGCTCGTTGACGAGGTCGGCTATGTACTTGATGAGCTCCGCCTTGTTGACGCCGTAGGGAATCTCGCTGATGACAATCTTGTCGTGGGTGTCGCCCGGTTCAATCTCTGCACGGGCTCTCATGACGATGCGTCCGCGTCCTGTCTCATAAGCATCACGAACGCCCTGCATGCCATAGATGAAAGCCCCGGTGGGGAAGTCAGGAGCAGGGATGTATTTCATCAGTCCTTCAACATCGATGTCCGGGTTGTCGATGTAGGCAATGCAGCCGTCGATGCACTCCCCGAGGTTATGGGTAGGGATGTTCGTAGCCATACCTACGGCAATACCCGTGGCACCATTGACCAGCAGGTTGGGGATGAGGGTCGGCAGCACGCTGGGCTCCTTCTCCTTGCCGTCGAAGTTATCGACCATATCTACCGTGTCTTTCTCTAAATCCTGCATCATGGCTTCGCCGATGGAAGCCAGGCGAGCCTCCGTGTAACGCATAGCTGCAGGCGAGTCGCCATCAACGCTACCGAAATTACCCTGGCCGTCAACCAAGGTGTAGCGCATGTTCCAGTCCTGAGCCATACGAACCATGGCGAAGTAAACGCTGGAGTCACCATGAGGATGGTAGTGACCAAGCACGTTACCTACCGTACGGGCACATTTGCGATAGTCGTGATCGTGGGTGTTGCCGTCAACACGCATGCCATAGAGGATGCGGCGGTGCACAGGCTTGAAGCCGTCGCGAGCATCGGGTAACGCACGGGCAACAATGACGGACATCGAGTAGTCGAGGAACGAACTCCTCATCTCGCGCTCAATGTCCACTTTGATAATTCTGTCTTCTGAGTCTTGCATTTAAATAAGGTGTATGATTAAGATGATATATGTCTTATGTCAATCTTTTTCTTCCCTCCGTTTTCACGAAAAGCCGTTAGAGGGCAAATTTCGGGCGTTTTTGGGGCAAAGTGATTCTTTTAACTCCTAAAAGCGCACAAAATTACCGCTTTTTATAGACATGGGCAAATTTATAGCGTGAAAAGACGTTAATACGCCACTGCCCCCATCCAAATGAAGGACAGGGGCGGTGACTTATTTTGCTCAAAAGAACCGTCAATGTTTACGCTTTCTCGTCCAAAGCCTCATAAATCGAGTGTTGGCTCTTGTATTCAGGCACGATACGCTTCATCTGGCGTACGGTGGCCATGTTGTCGTAATCACGGCTGATATGCACCAAATCATCTATCTGTCGGCAAGCCTCTTCGTAATCATATTCACGCACCTGAGCGATCTTAATTTTATTGTTGAAGGTGGGCTTAGTGATTTCGGCATCATTGAGCACTTCCTCGTAGAGCTTTTCTCCGTCGCGCAGACCGGTGAACTGGATCTCGACGTTATGAGCGCCGGAGAGCTTGATCATGCGTCGTGCCAAGTCGGCGATCTTCACGGGCTTACCCATGTCGAAGACATAGATCTCACCACCCTGCCCCATCGTGCCGGCCTCGAGCACCAGTTTGCAGGCTTCGGGGATGAGCATGAAGAAACGGATGATGTCGGGATGCGTGACCGTGACGGGACCGCCCTTGCGAATCTGTTCGCGGAACAAGGGGATGACAGAACCGTTGGAGCCCAGGACATTGCCGAAACGGGTCGTGACAAACTGCGTCGTACCTTCGACCTTACCTTCCTTAAGCGCCTTGTCGAGCGACTGCACGTAAATCTCGCAGATACGCTTGGAACAGCCCATGACGTTGGTAGGATTCACAGCTTTGTCGGTCGAGACCATGACGAACTTCTTGACGCCGTACTTGACGCTGAGGTCAGCGATGGTGCGTGTGCCGAAGATGTTATTCAGCACGGCTTCGCTGGGATTATCCTCCATCATGGGAACATGCTTGTAGGCCGCAGCATGGAACACGAACTGCGGACGATGCTCCTTGAAGATACTTTCCATGCGGCTCGCATTGGTGATGCTGGTGACGATGGTTACAGCGTCCAGATTGGGATAGTCGCGCTTCATCTCGAGGCGCAGGTCGTGCTGTGGCGTTTCGGCTTCGTCTATCAGGATGAGCTTGTTGGGACCGAACTTGGCAATCTGTCGCACCATCTCGGAACCGATGCTGCCTGCAGAGCCCGTGATGAGAATACGTGTATCCGACAGGAGGCGTGCAACAGCTTCGAGGTCAACATGAATCTCGTCGCGAGGCAACAAATCCTCAATCTGCACTTCCTGCAGCTGGGAGGCGCTAATGTCGCTCGTTCCGTCCCATTTCTGAGCAGAATCATAGTGATAGATAGCGATGCCTGCATCAACGAGGCGATTGACGAGTTCTTGGTTGTTAATGAGATCATCACGCTTCAACGGCGAAACAAGTAGCGCCGTAGCGTGTTGCTTCTCCATATTATGGACGAGGTTCTCGTCGTTGTTGTAAACCTCAACACCTTGAAGCAGATGACCCACCATGTCGGGCTCGTCTGTAACAAAGCCACGCAGTTTGAAACGGAGAGGCATCCCTATGCGAATAGCCTTTGCCAAAGCCATACCACCAGCGCGAACGCCATAGATGAATGCGCCTCGCAGATGCGTGTCTTCATTAATCTTCTCGTAAGTGTATTTGACAATCATGCGAGCACCAAACATGATGAACGTGGCCATCAAGAACACGAATATCAGCTCCTTGCTGCGAATGGGCATAAAGACGGAATCGAAACTCAGGAACCAACGCGCAATAACGATGAAGCTGATGCCGATTAAGTTGGCAATAGCGATGCGGTACAGATCAACAAACGAGGAAAAACGTAGGATGCCGGAATAAGTCTTGGTGATGCGGAAACCTATCACAAAAAAGATGAGATAGAAGACCAAGGTTCCCAGCACAGGCCAGAAATCATTCAGCGTGTGAAGCACGCCATGGTCAAGGGCATAACAGACCAGACCGGAGACAAGCACGACGAGACAGTCGAAAATCAAGATGTACCAATAGGGCAACGTACGTCGCGAGAAGTACCAGTTGGCCAGTTTTTTTATGTAGCTCATACAAAAATGCTATTCGATGATAAAGCGCTGCAAAGGTACTTAAAATATTTATTATGCACGCTATTTTAATCAACAATTTTTCATTTTAAGCGTAAATCAACCACTATTTGATGATTTTTATGCAAAAAGTGAGCCGGTATAGAAAACTTTTGCTATATTTGCAAACGAATATGTATATTGTCATCAAAAACAACCATAATTACTAACAACAATGAACGACATCAAAGTACTGAACCACGCAGCGGATAACATCCGTATCCTTGCTGCGTCGATGGTCGAGAAGGCCAAGAGTGGTCACCCGGGCGGAGCCATGGGCGGCGCTGATTTCATCAACGTACTCTACAGCGAGTACCTGAACTACGATCCCGCTGATCCCTGCTGGGTAGGCCGCGACCGTTTCTTCCTCGATCCCGGTCACATGGCTCCAATGCTCTACAGCCAGTTGGCGCTTATCGGCAAGTTCTCGCTCGAAGAGCTGCAGCAGCTGCGCCAGTGGGGCTCCCCCACCCCTGGTCACCCCGAAGCTGACCCCAAGCGCGGCATCGAGAACACCAGCGGCCCGCTCGGTCAAGGTCAC
>JAEEGL016891382.1_pt1 | contig 23216 bp, 17 predicted proteins | sample 9134231 | NCBI WGS metagenome assembly JAEEGL01 (sample SAMN16246548, study PRJNA631951) | gut metagenome | biome: gut microbiome; feature: rumen; material: fiber-attached | host: Bos | place: Iran: Karaj | collected 2018-10
AATAAGTTTAAGTGTATCTTCAAGTCTCTTCTCTTCCAGCATAATTTCATCTTTCGATAATTCCAAAATATCCCTCCCATACAACGCAAAAAAACGCTTCTTTTCTAGAAAAAAACGTTGTCACATCAAACAAAATCATTTGCAGTCCTTTTAAATATAACACATTTTTTACTTTTAAGTCAACAAAAAAGAATCAATTATGATTCTTTTTTTGCATTTCATATGCTTTTAAAACATTTTTGCCAAGCATTGCTACCGTCATTGGTCCAACGCCACCTGGAACTGGAGTAATATATGATGCCTTTTCTTTGACATTATCAAAATCGACATCGCCACACAAGCCATCATCTAATCGGTTAATTCCAACATCGATGACAACTGTGTTATCACTGACCATATCACTAGTAATAAACTTAGGTTTACCAATACCCACTACTAAAATATCCGCCATCTTCGTATATTTTGCTAAATCTTTTGTTTTGGAATGACAAACCGTCACCGTTGCCCCGGCATTAGTTAACATCATACTCATTGGTTTACCAACTAAATTACTGCGTCCTATTACGACAGCACTCTTACCTGAAACAGGAATATCATAACGCTTTAATATCTCCATTACCCCATAAGGAGTACAAGAGAATAAGGCTTCTTTATCGTGTGACAATCTACCGGCATTTATATCGGTAAGTCCATCGACATCCTTCTCTGGTAATACGGCATTTTGAACTTTACCAGCATCAAGATGCTTAGGAATAGGCATTTGAACAAGTATTCCATGAATACTATCATCATTATTTAATCCTTCAATTTCATGAATCAATTCTTCTTCCGTAACCGTTTCTGGTAATTTTAGATGCCTATAACCATAACCGACATATTCGGCCATTTTAGCTTTTTGCTTAATATAGACATTACTAGCTGGATCTTCACCTACTTGAATAACTACAAAATTAGGCTTAATTTTAAGTTTACTGACTTCTTCCTTTAGTTCATCTAAAACTTCACTTTTAATTTTTTTGCCATCTAAAAGAATCATTTCTTATCACCTTTCTCAAGCTCACGGTAATTAACCTTACCAACTAATGTCTTTGGTAATTCTTTACGATATTCATACTCATAAGGCCACGAATATCTTACTAAATTATCTTCACAATATTTTTTTATTTCTTTACGAATACTTGGGGTATCATTAACACCTGATTTTAAAACAATATAAGCTTTGGCAACCTGTTTTTTATATGGATGCGGAATACCTATTACGACACAAGTATCGACATATTTATTATCTTTAATAATATTTTCAATATAACTAGGATAAATATTATAACCAGATGATACGATCATCCTTTTAAGTCTCTGTTTATAATAGACAAAACCATCCTGATCCATACAGCCAATATCGCCTGTATGTAACCAAATTTTACCATCTTTGTGTTTTACTTTAACTTTATTAGTTTCTTCTTTATTGTTTAAGTATCCCATCATTACGGTTGGCCCGCTGACACATATTTCACCATCTTCATTATAATCAGCTTCTTCGGTTGTCCCGATTTTAACTATTTTAAAGGCCATATCTGGAAGTGGTACCCCGATACTATTATCACGGTACTCTCCCTTTGGATTTAGAACACACGCCCCACTACATTCAGTAAGTCCATAACCACATCTAAGTTCCGTTTTAGCGCCATGTTTTTTTAAAAATTCATCAATTTCTTTTTTGAATTCTGGCGGCATAATATCGCCACCACTTACCGCACAAGTTAAACGCGATAAATCATTTCTTCTTAATTTAGTCTTAAGTAATGCTTCATATAATGTTGGCACTCCAATTAAGAAATTAGGATTATATTTCTTAAGTAAACTACCAAATTTTCGTGGACTAAAATCAGGAACTAAAATAGTTTTAATACCAATATATAACCCTGTATGAATAGATACACCAAGTCCAAAGCCATGGAATATTGGTAAAATTGCTAAATTAGAGCCACCTGGTTTAGCCAGTTTACTACCAATTGCTAATTGTAATTGCATTGCTAAGGCATTAAAATTTAAATTTGATAAAACGATCCCTTTCGGGTCACCAGTTGTTCCACCACTATATAGAATAATGGCTTCATCTTTTTTATTTCGTTTAATTCCATTAAAATCTTTATCTAAAATAGCCAATTTTAATAATTCATTATAAAATATCGCTTTTTCATCTTTAACAATTTTATTCTTTCTTCCATTAAAGAACCAATAAAGTGCATGTCTAAATTCATTCATATCATCTGATACCGATGATACGATTACTTTTTCAACTTTTGTATTATTAATTATTTCAGCGACCTTATCGTAAACTAAATCGATCGTTAAAATATATTTACTATTTGACTCATTTAAATAAAATTCAATTTCATTTTTACTTGACAATGGATGGACCATACTCGAAATGGCACCAATCATATTGACGGCATAAAAAGTAATAATTGCCACCGGTGTATTAGGCATACAGATTGTTACTCTATCGCCTTCTTTTACACCCAGTTCAGTAAGAGCACTTGCCGTTTTCTTTATTTTTTCAATAAATTCACGATAAGTAACTTTTTTACCATAATATTCATAGGCATAATAAGCCGGATAAGATTTTGCCGTCTTTTCAATTAACTCATAAATTGTCAAATCAGGATAATCTATTTTGTTATTATTACCATAATATTTGTACCAAGGAGCTCTCTTTGTAACTTTATAATAAATTCTACTTACTCTCCCAAGTAATTTTTTTAACGTTCCTATCATTTTTATTTCCTATTTTCTGGGTATTTTACTTTTTCACCAGCTGGTTTCATCATAAGTTCTGGTGTTTCAAACATATATTCAATTAACTTAAGGGCTTTACAGAAGTAAAATCCATCGGCAATTCTCTCATCGATGGTTGCCCCCATCTCCATATAATATCTGCCATTTTCTTCCTTAATTTCACCAAAAGTAATTAGCGAAGAAGCTGTTCCAAAATTAGTTAAATTATGGTAAATTGCTCCCACTTTGAAAACTCCAATATTTGAAAGTATCGCACTTGAATAATATAGATTATCATCAGTAATACTTTTTGGTAACCAACCATGGCTATCTAACCATTTCAAAAGTCCTACGACTGGTACTCTTAAAAATTTAGGTAATTTTCCTAACGTATCGGCTGCTCCATTAGCATTCCCTTTACTTTCTAATTTCTTTTGTCTAATCGTATCGACTTTCTCTTTGGTCTTTCTAGAAATATCTAGTAAAGTATCTTCCGGATCAACCTTGATAACCATTAGTGCTTCGACTGAATCTTCTTCAAATTCAACCTTAATGGTTTGAGCAAGTTCAACCGTATTATGCATATACATCGTTCTACCAGCAATAAATCTATTCATATAAGGACGTGAATACAAGGTTTTAGCCATTATATCGACAATGCCATGATAATAAGTTAATCCTTCGATTTCTTTCTTTTTCTTATCCATATATTTAACAAAATTAGTCATATCTATTTTGCTGTTCATATAAACTGATGAATCGCAACGATTCGGTTTAAAATCAATTAAAATATTCTGTATTCCATGAATATCTCTTACTTTCTTTCCATCTCTTCTATCGCCAAATGCCATTATAATTCCTTCTTTCCAATATAATAATTTTTCTTTCCTCTTCTTATGATAATATATGTATCATCTAAGAAATCTCTATCACTAATCATATATTCTAAATCAGTAATCTTTTCACCATTAATACTAATTGCATTCCCCATAACAAATTCTCTTGCTTCTCTTTTACTGCTAGCAGCACCCATAGTGATAAGTAAATCTAATATGTTTACACCAACTTTAACATCTAATTTATTATAGTCTTTAAATAATTCTTCAATTTCTGATTTATTTAAATTAGTAAATTTACCAGTAAATAAAGCCTCACTCATCATTACTGCTTTTTGGTAGCTCTCTTCACCATGTAGATCGGTAATAATTTCCCTAGCTAATGCCCTGTGAGCTTCTCTTAGTTCTGGATGAAGAGTATTCTTTTGTTCTAATTCCTCAATCTCTTCTTTTGATAAGAATGTAAGCATCTTTAAGTAACTAATAATCATACTATCTTCAAGATTGATTAAGTATTGATATAACTCATAACTACTCGTTTTATTCTTATCAAGCCATAATGCATTGCCTTCTGTTTTACCAAATTTAACTCCGTTGGAATCGGTGACCAGTGGCATAACCATTCCATATGCTTCTTTACCAAGTTTTTTACGAATAAGCTCAATTCCTGAAGTAATATTTCCCCATTGATCAGATCCTGCTACTTGTAAAGTACAGTTTCTATTTTCAAATAGATACATAAAGTCCAAAGCCTGTAAAATCATATACGAAAATTCAGCATAAGTTATTCCCACTTCCAAGCGACTTCTTACTTTATCTTTGGCTAACATATATCCAACATTAAAATATTTACCATAATCACGAAGAAAATCGATAACACTGATATCCTTTGTCCAATCATAGTTATTAACTACTTCAAAGCCAAATATTTCTTCAGCTTGTTTCTTTAAACCAGCAAAATTATGAGCGACTTCTTCTTTGCTTATCATTGGCCTTTCTGCCGTTGGTTTAGGATCTCCGATTAAGCCCGTAGAGCCCCCTACCAACAAAATTGGCTTATGTCCATATTTAGCTAATCGCTTGCTGATTAAAAATGATGAATAATGTCCAATATGCATACTGTCAGCTGTTGGATCAGTTCCAATATAGAAAGTTAAACTTTCATTATTTAACTTGTCGATCAAAGCTTCATCACTAATATCTTGAATAAGCCCTCTCCATTTTAAATCTTCATAACATGTCATTTTATCTACCTCTTCCTTCCCTTTTTACTCCTTGTTGATATTTGATGCTAATTGCATTTTTATTTAAAACTTCTGAATAATAAATGTTAGCCCCATCGTTAATCATTTCAACAAATCTTTGAAATGGTACGATTATTGCTCCAGCTTCATATAAAGTATCATAGTCTTCTTTCTTATCACTCGTATGCTCTTTTACATACTTTGTAACTTCCGCTAACGATAAATCTTCAGTTTTATTTATTCCTAGATCACTATCATTGGGCATTCGCAAAGTATCATCTTCTTTTTTACCCATATTAATGATTAATCGTGATCCACTACTTTCTTCTTTATCTAAAGTTAATCTTTCCCTTTTCTTAATTGCTTCTTTTAAATTCTCAGACATTATTAAAGCCATAAAATCATTCCCTTCTAAAGAAAAAGATGGTACTCCTAAAGGAGTCATTGCTGACGGTACCATCCTTTTATTTACTTACTTAGATAACGGTTTTACCCGCTTAGCTAAAAATATGTATTTCATTATTACCAAAATATAACTTCACACCACCAGTTACTCTCTTTAATTATTATGTAACAACTACTTAATTATTTTTAATACTAATTATAAATCACAAAATAATTATATCAAAAATTGATAATTTTATCAATCCTTATTTTCAATATTGTTAACTATCTCTCTAATCTTTCTAAAACGATGATTAAGTCCTGATTTTGTTATTTTATTACCAGTTTCTTTACTAATAATTTCACTTAATTCTCCTAAACTTGCTTCTGGATATTTAAGTCTATATTCCATAACCACTTTAATCTTGTCATCAACCAAATCATCTATATCATATTCTTTTAATTTATTAATATCTCTAATTTGACTACTAGCAGTTAAAAAGATCTTATCCATATTAGCCTGTTCACAATTATTAAGCCTATTGGTCATATTTTTATGATCACGATATATTCTAATATCTTCAAAGTACATGACCCCATTATATGCCTTAATTATTCTAAGAAAGTCACTTATCTTTTCGGCTTCCTTAACATAAACCATATACTTTTTCTCTCTTTTAATTATCTTACTATTAAGTCCATTCTCATTAAGTAAATTGCTAATAAATACAGCATATTCATTATCATCTACCAAGAATTCTAAATGATATTTACTTGTTTTAGGATCATTAACACTACCAGTTACTAAGAATAATCCTCTTAAATAAGCTCTAACCAAATCTTCATCGCCATAAATATAATCATGTGGAATATTTAAATATTTCCCATCCTTAATTATCGATAAATCATCTAATATTTCATCTACTCTTTTTCGAATTACCAAAATATAACTAAGTCCACTACTGAAATATTTTTTCCTAACAGTAATAATCGGTGTAATTTCATAAACATTTTTGAATAATTTAAAAATTCTCCTAGCTACGCCATTATTTTCAACATAGATTGTTATATTCTTATCAATAACTCCACTATTTCTAACAATGGCCGATAATTCTGAAATCAATTCTTCTTTGCTAGCATCTAGTCTAGTAACTTCATCTTTAATACTAGTAGCAAAACTCATTCTAATCACTCCTTAGTTAGATAAGTAAATACCTCTAAAGCCGTCTTAACATAATCGTGTCTGGCTTGATTGTTCGTAATGCTAAGTAAATCAGAAGCAATAAGTTCGACACCCATTTTCTTAACTTCTTCTTTATCTAACATAATTTGAGCTGCCTTTTCGCTCTTATATAATTCAAGTATCTCATCAGGAACTTTTTTCTTGTTTGCTAAAACGATATCGATAAAGTCTTTTCCAACATATTTATTAATTTGCTTAACACAATCAGACACATTGAAATTATCAGTCTCACCATGTTCACTCATAATATTACAAATATACATTTTTTTAGCTTTGGCACTCATCAAAGCTTTTTTCATTTCTCTAGGTAATAAGTTAGGAATAATACTTGTATATAAACTACCAATTCCAATAATTATTAAATCTGCTTCTTTGACTGCATCCAATACTTCTGGTGTTACCTTGACACGATTTTTGTATTCAATTTTTTTAATATGTTTACCAGCTTTGGTAATCTTACTTTCTCCTTCGATTGTTTTACCATCAGTAGTATGAGCAACCAATATTGCTTTATCCTCCGTCAATGGTAAAACCTTTCCTTTAATATTAAATATTTTAGAAAGTGATTCCAAAGATTCAGTCAAACTGCCCGTAATATTATACATTGCTGTTAGCATCAAATTACCAAAGGCATGTTTATCTAAATCACTATATGTATTAAAACGATATTGTAGTAAATCCTCTACCAACGGTTCAACCGAAGACAAAGATACGAATACATTACGAAGATCTCCCACAGCTGGCGTATCAAATTCTTTACGTAATCTACCACTACTTGATCCATCATCAGCAACCGTAACGATTGCTGTAATATTCATGGGGAATAACTTAAGACCTCTAAGCAATGTAGATAATCCAGTTCCACCGCCAATAACCACAACATTTTTCATTTAATCATCTCCTCATTAATTACCTATATTTTATCATATATTGTTATTCTTTATCAAGATATTTATCTTTCAATAAAAAAACACATAATTACTTATGTGTTTTATGCTATACATTAGGTCCTGCTGTGAATGAACCAGTTCCAGCATTAGTATAAAATACATCGTTAACATTGTCATATAAACCGACAACATTTCCCTGCTTAGCTGGCACAAAGTTGCGGACTAATGTGCCCGAATCATATATCTTAAACTCGTATACTTTACCAACAATCGGATAAAGATGACTCGTGCCCTGATGCACAGCAAATATTGATATATCTACCCCGTTTGATGAAGGATAAGACATATTATTATAAGCTGATATTTGAGTGTTATTGACAAGCAACTTCTTGTTTGGTATATCTACATCAATAGTAAACGGCTCATCAGCCACCCAGGTAATTCCCGTACTTCCATTTCTTCCACCGGCATCAACTCTTATTATATTTGTACTGGCACCATAACTATTTTCAATATATGATAAGAATGGAAGCGTGCTTGACGATGTCCTGCTACCAAACAATCCAGTATGACCAGATGTCCCATTTGTTGAAGCATTAACAAACACCCTAGTATTTTGATTTGGAACTACCCCAGTATCAATATACTCCGAACCACTACTTTGTATATATGCAACCCTCTGATATCCTGAAGGAACACCATCATTAACCTGAATTGCACTAGCATTAATATATCCACTAAATGGTAGATTGGTAACTGTATTATCAACTAAATAACCATCTAACCAGATAAAAATGTAATAGTATTTTTGCGTACTAGATATCGTAAAATTATCATAAATAATCTTATCATTGCCAATATCAGTGCTTTCTATATAACCTTTAGCTAGTGGCGTGCCAGTTCCAGCACTATTATCATATACTGCATATTTAAGTGGACTACCACCACTTTTCCATGTACCACCATGACTAGTACAACTTTCAGAATTAGTATAATCAACTAATCTTTCTAGTGTCGCATTGCTTTCGCAATAACTATCAGCATATCCTCGCCACCTACCACCTGCGCTAGTGCATGCTGCTTCATTGGTAATTCCATTAATTGGTTCTAAAGTGCTTCTATTTTCACAATATGATAAAACATTTGCCATAAGAGTGGAACTAGAACTACTATTAATATGTAAGTTAAGTGTTCCTAACCCATCAAGACTACAATTATTATTAATTTTAAATCCTACCCTGCCACTAAGTCCATCACTAATTATATCAGTAGGAAATAAAGTACCTGATATATCCTGTGTACCATCTCCATTATCGATACTATAATCGATAAGAAAACAGGTAGAAGCCACATTGTAAACACCATTAGTAACATTTATTGCATTATTAAGCCAAGCATATGTGCCCCCTGCTAGAGCCATACCCATAAATAATACTATCACTAATAAAACAATATTTTTATGTTTCATAATTATTACCTCTATCATAAAAAAGAATATCATATATACTATATATTTTCAATAAAATTAAAGATTTTTGACATTTTTTTAAATTAATGCTTGACAAATCAAATCACTTCGGTTAGTATATTAACTACCAATTCAAATTTCTTAGGCGAATTGGTGCTAGTATCACACTAGCCAACCCCTTTTTATTCTTTTTGGGAGGCTGTTCCTTAGGGGGTCAGCCTCTTTTTTGTGTATTAATCTCTTTTTTTTATGCATAAATTTAACTGGAGATGCCTATGTTTACTAAGCATATTGATACAAAAATTAAGATTGTTTTATTAATTATTTTTTTATGTTTTATTCTAATTATTTTTAAAGTTTTTTATATTCAAGTCTTTAGTTATAAGAAATTAAATAATCTAGCTACTGATCTTTGGAGTAGAAATCTTGTTATTGGTGCTAATCGGGGAAGAATTATTACCAGTGACAATACCGTCATTGCCGATAATTTAACAACCGTTTCTTTGGTAGTAGTCCCAAATCAAATAAAAGATAAACAAGCCGTTATTAAAGACCTAGCTAATATTCTTAATACTACTGAAGATAAAATAAGTGAGCATGTTAATAAAAAGTCATCAGTTGAAATAGTTCATCCAGAAGGTAGACAATTATCATTTGATATTGCTGATAAAATTAATAATTTAAGTTATGAGGGAGTCTATCTTTTAAAAGAAGGAAAAAGATATTATCCATATGATACCTTACTTTCTCATTCTTTAGGTTATGTAGGAATTGATAACCAAGGATTATCGGGATTAGAACTAAAGTATGATGAATACTTAACTGGTAAAAATGGCGCTATTAAATATTTTTCTGACGCTAAAGGCAATAAACTTGATAAAAGTAATGTCTACCTAGAACCTGTAAGTGGTATGGATTTATATTTGACCATTAATTATAACATTCAAGCATCTGTTGAAAGAGAATTAAATAATGCTATGAATAAATATAACGCTGATGGGGCTTGGGCAATAGTTATGGATCCCAATAATGGTGAAATTTTAGCTCTTGCTTCAAAACCTGATTTTTCACCTAGCCACTATCAAAATTATAGCACCGAAGTAATCAATAGAAATCACGCCATTTGGGCTACTTACGAACCTGGATCTACTTTTAAAATAATTACCTTAGCTGCTTCTGTCGAAGAAAAAACAGTAGATTTACTTAATGATACTTTCTATGATGGTGGAAGCATTAATGTTGAAGGAGCAAGAATTAAATGCTGGAAGCATGGTGGCCATGGCAGTCAAACGTACTTACAAGTCGTTCAAAATAGTTGTAACCCCGGCTTTGTTTCTTTAGGACAAAAATTAGGTAAAGAAAGATTATATAAATATATTTATAACTTTGGTTTTGGTAAAAAAACCGGTATTGATTTAAATGGCGAATCTACGGGTATCTTGTTTAATTTAAATAATGTTGGCCCTGTTGAACTTGCAACGACAGCCTTCGGTCAAGGAATAAGTGTTAGTGCCATTCAGCAAATTACTGCCGTATCAGCCGCCATCAATGGTGGCACTTTGTATAAACCATATGTTGTTAAAAGAATTGCTGATCCAAACACCGGTGAAATTGCCTTAGAGAATAAACCTGAAATAGTAAGAAAAGTCATTAGTAACGAATCTAGTCAAACTGTTCGTATGACTCTAGAAACCGTCGTTGCTTATGGTACTGGCAGAAACGCCTATATCGAAGGATACCGTGTTGGTGGCAAAACTGGTACTGCTCAAAAAGTAAAAGATGGCCACTACTTAACTGGTAATTATATTTTATCCTTTATTGGCTTCCTTCCTGCTGATAATCCCCAAGCCGTCGTTTATGTCGCAATTGACAACCCCAAAGGAGTTACCCAGTATGGTGGTACCATCGCTGCCCCTATAGCTAAAAATATCATGATTGATATTATTAATGAATTAAAAATTCCAACCTCTGATTATACCCTAGAAAAAACTTATAATTGGTATGATACCAAGTATGCAATTGTTCCTAATGTTTTAAATAAAAATATTGATGACGTCAAAAAAGAATTAAAAAAATTCAGTGTAACATATGCCGGTAATGGAAAAATAATTAAAGCTATTACCCCATCACCTGGAACATATTTGCCTGAAAATGCAACCATAAAGATCCTTCTTGCAAACTGACAATCATCTGTAAACATAAAATATTAGTAGTTATTATTAACCTTTTTATGATATAATGTATGTGTAAAGGAAGTGGACTATGTTAACATTAACTAAATCGTTATTTGCTTTAATGATTGGTTTCATTTTAGCAACTGCGTTAGGTTTATTTGCTATTCCCTTGCTAAAAAAGATTAAAGCGGGTCAAAGAATAAATGTCTACGTTGAAGCGCATCAACGAAAATCCGGAACACCAACAATGGGTGGAATTATCTTTATTATTCCAACTATCTTAGCTACAATCTTCTTAATTGTAACTAATCGTATGGAGTTTTCAGTAAACTTACTGATTGTCTTATTCGTCTTTATCTCATATAGTTTAATCGGTTTTCTCGATGACTATTTATCAATCAAACAAAATCAAAATAAAGGTTTGACGCAACTTCAAAAATTATTATTACAATTTGTCGTTGCTCTCATCTTTTATATCTTATATAGAAAATATACAAACGCTACCTCAGTTTTAGAAATTACCTTACTTGGTATTAAATGGAACTTAGGTTGGTTCTATGGTATATTTATCCTATTGTTATTAGTTGGTTCATCCAATGCTGTTAACTTAACCGATGGTTTAGATGGTCTAGCTGGTGGTTTGTCAGCTATTGCCTTTATTGCCTTTGGACTTATCGCTTGGGGTAGTTACTGGATTGAAGGTTATAAAGATATGGGTATCTTTTGTTTCATCTTAGTAGGAGCCATTATGGGATTTTTGGTCTATAATACTAATCCTGCCAAAGTCTTTATGGGCGATACTGGTAGCTTAACTTTAGGAGCAACCTTAGCAACCATCGCTATTCTTACTAACCATGAACTTTCATTAGCAGTTATTGGTGGTGTCTTCGTAATTGAAACCCTAACAGTTATGATTCAAATATTCTCAGTTGTCATCTTTAAGAAAAAAGTCTTCCTGATGACACCAATCCATCATCACTTTGAAAGATTAGGCTGGCGTGAAGGTAGCATTGTAAAAGTTTTCTGGATTGCTGGATTCATTCTTTGTCTACTTGCCCTAATCTATGGCGTATGGTTATAAAGCACATTATGTGCTTTTTTCTTTTCCCTATTCATATAATTTACTATGAAAAGAATCGATAAAACATTATTAATATCCGTAATTATTCTATCATTATTTGGCCTACTCATGATCTATTCTTCATCAAATATTTGGGCTAATTATAGATTTAATAATCCATATAAGTATCTAGTCAATCAAAGTATATTTTTACTAATTGGTTATTTTTTAATTTGCTTTGTAATAAAAATCCCCTATCAATTATATAAAAAATATAGTAACAAAATATTATTTATTTGTTTAATATTATTAATACTTGTTTTAATTCCCGGTATTGGTACCATTAGAAATGGCTCACGTAGTTGGTTTGGTATTGGTCCTTTTGGTATCCAGCCAAGTGAATTTACTAAATTAGGATTAATTATTTTCACATCTAAATACCTAGCAAACAATAAAATTAAAGATATTAAAACTTCTGTCCTCCCAATTTTATTAATTGTCTTTTTAGTCTTTGGTTTAATTATGTTAGAACCAGACTTTGGTACCGGAGTTATTATTGTTATGTCAGTTATAGCCCTTTTATTTGTATCGGGAGTAAATATGAGTTTCTTTATTAAACTAGGTATTCTAGGATTAATTGGAATTGTGGTTCTAATTATTATTGCTCCATATCGTATGGAAAGAATTACATCGTTTTTAAACCCTTGGTCTGACCCTTTAGGAAGCGGATTTCAAATTATTCAATCACTATATGCCATTGGTCCTGGAGGACTATTAGGAATGGGTCTTGGTAATTCTATTCAAAAACACTTTTACTTACCGGAACCTCAAACCGATTTCATCTTTTCAATTATTAGCGAAGAATTAGGCTTTATGGGTATTTTAATCGTATCAACCCTATTTCTAACAATTATCTATCGTGGTATAAAAATATCCCTAAACGCTGAAGACAAATTCGCTAAATACTTAGCTTATGGCATAACTTTTAGCCTAGCTTTTCAAACAATACTAAACTTAATGGTCGTAACCGGATTAATACCCGTAACTGGTGTTACACTTCCCTTTTTATCATATGGTGGTTCTAGTCTTCTTATCTCAATGATAGAAATTGGTATTTTATTAAACATTTCCACTTTTAGTCATTGACAAGCAAATAATGATATTAATATCAAGAATATAATTTATGAAATAAACGGAAGTCAAGTAATGTTAGATTCCGATTTGGCTAAGTTATATGATTGTAAAAACAGCATTAGAAAAGGAATAACAATTGTTATTCCTTTATTCACTTTCCATTTCAAAGATGATATCTCTAAGTTCCATTGCTCTTTCAAAATTAAGTTCTCGAGCAGCCTTATTCATTTCTTTAGTAAGCCTATCGATTAAATCAAGTTTTTCTTTCTTACTTAATTTACCTTTTTGTTCTTTCTTAGCCACTTCATCTTCATTACTAATTAGTTCTCTAATTTCTTTGATAATTGTTTTTGGTACAATATGATGTTCTTTGTTATACTCTTCCTGAATATGACGTCTTCTCATTGTTTCATCAATAGCTATTCTCATGCTTTCTGATATTGTATCGGCATACATTATAACCATGCCATTAGCATTTCTTGCACATCTTCCTATCGTTTGAATTAAACTCCTATCGCTACGCAAAAATCCTTGTTTATCAGCATCCATTATTGCAATTAATGATACTTCAGGAATATCTATTCCTTCACGAAGCAAGTTAATACCAACAACGACATCATATACTCCAAGTCTTAAATCACGAATAATTCGCATTCTTTCTAACGTTTTTATTTCATTATGCAAGTATGCTACCTTAATATCGACATCTTTTAAATAATTAGCAAGTTCTTCAGCCATCTTAATTGTCAGTGTCGTTATTAATACTCTTTCATTCTTTTCTTTACGTTTATTTATTTCTTCAAGTAAATTATCAATTTGATTTTTACTTGTTCTAACCTCAATAACAGGATCAAGTAGTCCCGTTGGTCTAATAATTTGTTCTGTATATTTATTATTAACTAAAGAAAGTTCATAATCACCCGGTGTTGCACTAACATAAATAGCTTGATTTATTTTCTTTTCAAATTCTGAAAACATTAATGGTCTATTATCAAGAGCACTTGGAAGTCTAAACCCATAATCCACTAAATTCTGTTTTCTTGCTCTATCGCCATTATACATTCCTTTTACTTGTGGTAGTGTTACATGTGATTCATCGACAACTAATAAATAATCATCCGGAAAGAAATCCATTAAAGTAGTTGGCGTTTCTCCTTCGCCTCTTAAAGCTAAATGTCTTGAATAGTTTTCAACGCCCCTACAAAAACCAGTTTCAAGAAGCATTTCCGTATCATAATTTACTCTTTCTCTAATTCGTTGTTCCTCGATTAGTTTATTATTATCTAAAAAATACTTTCTTCTTACTTCAAGTTCTTCTTTGATTCTTTTAACCGCTTCCTTTAATTTATCATCACTTGTAACAAAGTGACTAGCTGGAAATATCGAAACGCTTTTCTTTTCTTTTAAAACTGTTCCAGTAACAACATCAAACTCACAAATCCTATCTACTTCATCACCAAAGAATTCAATCATAATTCCATTTTGTCTTTCGTAAGCCGGAATTAATTCGATTGTATCTCCTCTTACCCTAAAAGTTCCACGTGATAAATCAAATTGACTTCTTTCATATAGCATTTCTACTAACTTCTCTAAAACTTGATTTCTCTCTATCGTATCACCTTTAGTCAAAGTTAACATTTTATTTTTATATTCCTCTACTTCACCAATACCATAAATGCACGATACTGAAGCAACGACTATTACATCTCTTCTTGTAAGTAAAGCGGAAGTAGCTTTATGTCTAAGTTCATCAATTTCATCATTGATTTTAGCATCTTTTTCAATATACGTATCCGTACTTGGCACATATGCTTCTGGTTGATAATAATCATAATATGATACAAAGTATTCAACTCTATTTTCTGGAAATAATTCTTTAAACTCACTATAAAGTTGCCCAGCCAAAGTCTTATTATGGGCAAGTACCAATGTTGGTTTATCTACTTCTTTAATAACATTTGCAATAGTAAAAGTTTTACCAGTACCAGTAGCGCCTAATAAGACTTGATTCCTTTTACCAGCCTTTATTCCATCTACAAGTTCCTTAATTGCTTTTGGTTGATCACCAGCAGGCTTATAATTTGATACTAACTTAAACATATTATCACCACCAATCAATATAACTATCTAAAATTATATTATACAATAATCAAATAATCAATACATAAAAAAAAGAAAAAGACAATGTCTTTTTCTAACTATATTTACTATCTATTCCGTAGTATTCTTCCAAAGTAATCCAATCGCCATCATTATATAATTTCGTAGCAAGTTCTACTCCCACATATCTCATATGCCAAGATTCATACATATAACCAGTTATACTTTCTTTCCCTTTTGGATACCTTAGAATAAGTCCAAAGCGATAACAATTATCATGTACCCATTTACCTTCATACGTATTACTAAAACTATCATCAATTGAATTTAAATCAAAAGCTAGTCCTGTTTGATGTTCTGAATGTCCAGGTCTTGCTGAATAAGTATCGGCATTAGCCTGTCCATCGCGACTGACATAGTTATTATAAATACTCTTTTGGTCCCAATAAGATCTATAACCTGAAGCTATCCATAACCATCTATTCGATTCTTCTTTTTCGCTATTAAAAGCCGCTTCCATTTTACTAAAAGCATTTTTTGTCTCACTAGTTAGTCCATTACCATAGTCACTCGGTAAACTATATGTCTTATTGGCAATTAATACCCCATCGATATATGTTACCCCATTTACTACCTTTCCACTAAATCCTTTACTAGTCGTAAAAGTTTTATTGTTTGGATCACTAATAATATTCAAAACGAAATCATATTCACCCTTATTACCTGAACTATCAACAGCTTCATATTTTAACTTATATTCTCCCACTTTATTTACATCATATTCACCAATTACTTTAGCATTAATCTCTTCTTTGGAATTATCTTTAACCACTACCTCATTAAGTAAATTAACGTCTTTTCCAACATAACTAGTTATTTCTTTTTTAGCTTCAATTTCTGGTTCTTTAGTATCAACTATTTCAATCTCAAAAGTATATTTTTCTGATTCATCATGTTTATTTTTAATCGCTAATTCTACTTTTTTCTCACCTAAAGTTGATGTATCAAGAACTTCATCACCATTTGTAACTACTCCATTAATTATTTCTTTAACAAAACTACCAAGTGTATATTCTTCATTTACCTGGACCTTTAAATCATCATTTAATACGACCTTTACTCTTTCCTTATTAATAATCATTTCCCTGTATTTTATATATCCAAAATAAGATAAAGCCCCAATTATTAATACTCCTAAAACTATATATATAAACTTATTTTTCTTGTTTTTACTCTTCCTAGCCATACTATCACCTAAATCCATTTTAACATTTCAGAAAAAATAAAGAAAGAGTTTTACCTCTTTTTATAAAATTATACAAAAAAACTAATAAGTTTCCTTATTAGTTAAAATATTCCAACTGTATTTCCATCTTTATCGATGTCAATTGCTTCGGCAGCCGGTACTCTAGGAAGTCCTGGCATTGTCATTATTTTACCAGCTAACGCCACTATAAACTCTGCTCCCGTTTTAACTTGAACATCTCTAATAGTAATTACATAGTCATCATCACACTTAAGATTTTTAGGATCATCACTAAGTGAATACTGCGTTTTAGCAATACATACCGGATAATTATCATAGCCAAGTTTCTTAAGTTTTTTAATTTCCTCTAAAGCTTTATCAGTAAATACAACATCTTTAGCATAATAAATATTCTTTGATATTTTTTTAATCTTTGTCTTAATATCATCATTGATATCATATATATATCTAAAATCTTCTTTTTTATTTACTAGTTTTATTAATTTTGAAGCAATATCCTCTGCTCCCTTACCACCATCAGTGTACCCTGTTACTAGACTAAGTTCTACTTTCTTTGCTTTTAATTTATCTCTTAAAAACTCAATTTCTTTAGGACTATCTTGTTTATACTTATTGATAGCGACAATAACATTTAAACCAAATTTTTCTTTAATATTATCAATATGCTTATATAAGTTATCAATGCCCTTTTCTAAACCTTCAATATTTTCATCAAAAATATTATCTTTATCGATTCCACCATGATATTTTAAGGCTTTAATGGTTGCTACGATAACAACGGCATCAGGATGTATTCCCATAAGACGACTCTTAATATCTAAGAATTTTTCAGCTCCCAAATCAGCTCCGAATCCCGCCTCCGTAACAACGTAATCCGCTAATTTTAAAGCTAATTTTGTTGCTCTAATACTATTGCATCCATGGGCAATATTAGCAAATGGACCACCATGAATAATAGCTGGCGTATGCTCTAGAGTCTGCACTAAGTTAGGCTTAAAAGCATCCTTCAAAAGAACAGCCATACTGCCTTCAGCATGTAAATCTCTAGCATATATTGGCTTATCATCCTTTGTATATCCAATTGTAATATTACCAAGACGTCTTTTCAAATCATCCATATCACTAGCTAAACACATAATAGCCATTACTTCAGATGCTACCGTAATATCAAATACATCCATTCTTGAAACAAGATTTTTCTCTCCTGATAATCCCGTATTAACTATTCTAAGCTGACGGTCATTTAAATCCATACATCTTTTCCAGGTAACTCTTTCAATACCCAATTTATTACCATAATAAATATGATTATCAATCATTGCTGATAATAAATTATTAGCGGCCGTCATTGCATGAATATCACCTGTAAAATGTAAATTGATGTCTTCCATTGGTGCTACTTGCACACGTCCACCACCAGTAGCTCCACCCTTAATTCCAAATACTGGACCTAAAGATGGTTCGCGTAAAGCAAGTATTGCTTTTTTACCTAATTTTCTAAGGCCATCAGCCACAGCAATTGACATTGTCGTTTTCCCTTCGCCAAGAGGTGTTGGACTAATTGCTGTTACTAAAATTAACTTCCCATTCTTTTTTCTTTTTAATCTTTCATACAGAGAATTACTTATCTTAGCTTTATAATCTCCATATAGTTCTAATTCATCACGCTTAATTTCTAATTCTTTAGCCACTCTTGTTATTTTATATAATTTTGTTTTTCGTGCTATTTCAATATCGGTCATTCCCATCACTCCCTATCGCTATAATATTATATCACAATCATTATGATCTTTTATACTTAAACATCCATTTAAAGACATCTTTATCAGTACTGTAGACATTAATCATATTTCCGTGATCCCAGCCGCTTTTTACTCTTGATTCAGCTATACCTCCAGCACTCTTAATCTTACTTACCATATTAGGTACACATGTCTTGTAGCCCGCTCTATTTTCTGTTGCCCCAGTACCATTATATCCAAGTAATGGTGTTGTTTTAAAGTTACTTGCACTGGCATTAAATGGGCAACCACTAACAGCTGTACCTGCCGCAAATGTAGTCGGATATGCATTGATTAAATAGAATACTCCATCACCACCAAGGGATACCCCAGTAACATAAACTCTACTTTTATCTATTTGATATTTTTTATATAAATGATCAATTAATCCCTTAATCTTTTTAGCTTCTCTTGGACCATGTGATCCCCACCAGTTAAGTCCCCCATTCTTACCATCACTAATTACATACCTAGGAGATATATATAAGAAATTCTCGCCTGTTTCCTTATAAGCGGAGCCGTCCTTAACATACTTCGTAATTGATCTACTTAAAACATTATCTGGGAAACTAGCATATGACCAAGCACCATCCAAATATATTACCACTGGCATATTTGTCGTAGCATTTGATGGCATTACTTCAACATAACTCATTTCACTATCATAATCTTTTCTTACATTTGTTCCTGCTGGTACATTTAATAAAGTTCCCGCCGGCTTAGTTGTTGTCGTAGCCTTAGTTGTTGTCGTTGTGCCACCTGATTTAGTTGTTGTTACCTTAGTAGTTGTCGTATTACCATTCTTATTAGTTAAATTGCAACTAATTGTTTTACTATTTCCAGCTTTATCATAAATTGTTACATTTACCTGTTTCATTTCACTATTTAATTTAATATTACTAACTGTATAACTAGTACCATTAATAACATATCTACTGATACCTACATTGTCTTTAGCATTAACAGTTACCTGTGAAGTACCATTTTGATAATATCCAGAACAACTTCCACTAGGGCTTTCTCTATCAATATTGTTGATTGTAATTGACTTTTCTTTAGCTTCACCCTTCGTATTATACATTATAAATTTATAAGTCCCATTACTACTTACATCATAAGAAGTAACTCTATCTGATTTTTTAACATTATTAGGAAGTACAAGATAACTAAACATCTCATCACGAATATAAACATTAATTGTTACATTACCATTAGTAATATCTTCATTAGTGGATATTAAGTTAAAATCACGTTCCGTTACAATAACTGTACGCGTAGCGGAAGTAGTAACCCCTGAAGAATTTACTACTGAATAAATTACTTTATATATACCAACTTTAGATGTATCTACATCACTACTGACACTTACCTTATCATTAAGTTTAGCTCCATCAACTGAATCTATTACTTGATAACCCTTTTCAACATAAGATTCACCCACATATAAGAAAATATTGACATCCCCATTTAAGTGAATATATGTTGCTCCAATAGGTCTTTCTGTCACCTTTACGATTCTTTCTTTAGTTATATTACCTAGTGTATAATATATCTTATATTCACCAATCGTATTATTATTGACTTCTCCAGAAACAGCTACACTACTAGTCAAATTTCTACCTTTTTCATCTTCTCCACGGTACCCTGGTTCAATATATTCTTCACCTACATATACCGTCATATTTTTATCACCTAGCAAAGTAATATAATACAAATTGTCATCATAAGACACTTTTTTGCCACTAAATAATTTAGAAAGTAAAACTAAAAGAATAATTGCAAATAATATTCCAAGTATTATAATACCTATCTTTTTAAAATTCGTTAAATCTATTTCCTTAATATCGTTGCTTTCCGTTACTATTTCTTTTTTCTTTGTTGTTTTTTTCTTACTAGAAAAATCATCATCATCATCAATACTATTATTATTTCTAAATATCATACTACCACTCCTAGATAAATTCCTTAAAATATGGATTATTATTTATTTCATATCCAAGCATTGTTTTTTCTCCATGCCCTGGATAAATAACTATCTCTTTATCATATTTTTTTATTAAATTAATTGACTTAATCATATCAGAAACATTCCCACCAGCTAAATCACATCTACCAATACTATCTTTAAAGATAAAATCACCACAAAACATCGCTTTTTCATCTTTAAAATAAATCGTAATTAAATCTTCCTTATGCCCCGGTGTATAAATAACTTCAAATTTAAAATTATCAATTTTATTTATTCCCTCATGCAAATTAAATTTATCATATACTTTAACATGATATTTATCTTTAAAATAATCTACTCCTCCATCATGATCTGGATGATGATGAGTAATAATTATTCCCACAATCTCTCTACCATTAATTACTTTATCAATATCCTCACCATTATCACCAGGATCAATTATTAATACTTTTCCATTGATATCTAAAATATATGTGTTACATCTAAGATATCCTACACTAATCTTTTCTATTTTCATAAATTAATTTTATCATATTTATCTTTTTTTGTCGCCTCTTTTTTATAATAATTATAAAAATTCTCCCTATCATATTACTAGGTGATAATATGTTAATACCAACCGTCATAGAAAAAAGTAGCATGGGAGAAAGAGCCTATGACATATACTCTAGACTCTTAAAAAATAGAATTATCATTTTAAGTGGCGAAATTAATGATAATACCGCTAACATTATTATTGCAGAATTACTCTATCTAGATAGTTTAAATAATAACGATATTCAGTTATATATAAACTCACCCGGAGGTTCTATTACATCCGGTATGGCTATCTATGATACCATGAACTTTATCAAATCAGATGTCTCAACTACTTGCGTTGGTATCGCGGCCTCAATGGCTGCCTTCCTACTATCAGCAGGAACAAAAGGCAAAAGATATTGCTTACCCAATTCTGAAGTCATGATTCATCAACCCCTAGGTGGAGTAGAAGGTCAAGCCACAGAAATTGATATCGTCGCTAAAAGAATCGTAAACCTAAAGAAAAAACTAAACACCATTCTCTCTCATAACACCAATAAAACATTAAAACAAATTGAAAAAGATACCGATAGAGATTATTACATGTCAGCGTCTGTTGCCCTAGACTATGGTATCATCGATAAAATATTAAAAAACTAATAAATCAGTTTTCATCTAAATAATCAAAAAAATTGTAACGAATCCCACCATTGGGATTCGTTACATTCTTTTTATTTTTTTCTGTCCACGAAAGGGTTTTCGTGGACCTTATCAGAAGTCATGAGTGTGGGACACACTCTTTCCCTTTTATTCTACCACATATGGATCAGTAGCAGTACCGCTTCCGCCACTAAATCTAGTTCCAGTTTTCAACGAAACTGCCGGGCGAACACCGACGGTATTATATGTAACAGTACTATTTTCTAATTTTCCTGTAGTACCAACATAAAAAACATATGCCGAAGAAAGTGTTGTAGCAGGGGAATTTGTCCACCATTTATTGCCAGTATATAAATAATATGTCGTATTATTACTGCCCTTCCCACCAGCAAGCACTACTTCATCTGCTGTAAGCAACCCCACAGGATATATTAATTTGCCATTTCCATTGCTTGCATTTACCGTAAATGAATCGTTTGTACTACAAGTAGTTCCCGGAATATACGGGCTAACATATATTCTCCTACGAGTATCAAGAGAGAAAAACGTTCCAATTGGATCACCGCCATCTTCTTGCCATCCTTTTAACATATAAATTGTTCTATCATTACACCACGGTGTATCTTCCAAGTAAGAAGTATAATCAGTCATATTGTTTGCATACCAAGTATCTATCACTGTTTTAATTACAGAATTTGATGTATTTGATGAAATTGTAAGCATTTCATCGAGCAACATCTCTGGTGTCTTACCATACGGAAGTTCTATATAGTCTATCTTTCTTGCCCCTGTTTCAATCGTATATATATAATATAGTGACGTTGCGCAGACAGGCGATATGTTCAGACACGTATATTTATGATTAGTTAATGACGTATAGTAACTATCCCACTCAGTTCCCTTAATAGTAACTGTATCTGTTAAAGTATAACTGCCATTTTGATAAGTATACCCACCGCCAAAATAATACGTATTCCCTAAACCGCTAATAGAAGTTCCAGTAACTTCATATCTAGCTCCAATCATATAACCAAGATCAGCGGGAGATCCCTTTGAATTAACAAGCGAATTATATGGTGATGGAGAAGATAACTGTGTACTATCACCAGTCGCATTCTCACATTTATCTTGATTTGCTCCAGTTGCCACGCCATTATATATTAGCTTTGTTCCACCAGTACTAGTTGTTCTAACTATTTTCCAACAAAATCCTCCAAATAATACATTATTATCAGTTACTGCACCGCGGTAATAATATATTGGATGAGCATCATTCTCAGTACCTGAACGGATATATAATCCTTTACCATTCGTATCTGATGAAATGGCATTAAAATTAACTCCAGTTGAACTAGTTACAAATTGACTTGTTACGTTATCAATAACAGCATTATCTCGCATCATCGTATATAGTGTTTCTGATACACTTGCTCTTAATTCACCAGTAAATGTTTTGTTCTGCATATTAGATTGATTACCACCAGAACTATCTATCCATAGATATACTTTGTATTTGTAAGTAGTATTTGCTGGTACACTCTCTTGATAGATTGGGAGATTACTATTATTATTGGCTCCGACAAAATTACCACCAGCAGCATTTAATAATGTATAATTAGATGCATTGGCACAATTGGCTGTACATTTTGTTATTGTATATTTAAAACTTTGATCTTTTAAAGCATTATCGATGGTATCTATTTTATAAA
>JAEEGL012222137.1_pt1 | contig 23213 bp, 20 predicted proteins | sample 9134231 | NCBI WGS metagenome assembly JAEEGL01 (sample SAMN16246548, study PRJNA631951) | gut metagenome | biome: gut microbiome; feature: rumen; material: fiber-attached | host: Bos | place: Iran: Karaj | collected 2018-10
AATACGAAGTAATGAAACAATGGTTTATTGATATTATGAATCATAAGGAAGACTTTATTAAAATTGGTAATGAAATTAAATGGTATCCAGATCACATGCATGCAAGATACGACGAATGGGTTAATAATGTAGCATGGGATTGGTGTATTTCAAGACAAAGATATTTTGGAGTACCATTCCCAGTTTGGTATTGTAAAGACTGTGGTGAACCTATTTTTGCTAGAAAAGAAGATTTACCAGTAAATCCACTTTCAGATAAAGCACCAATAGATAAATGTCCTAAATGTGGTTGTAGTGAAATAATTCCTGAAACAGATGTTATGGATACTTGGGCTACATCATCAGTAACACCTCTAATTAATATGAGATATGGTACTGAAAATAATTATGAAGATATTTTAAAACCTATGAGTTTAAGAACAAATGCATCTGAAATTATTAGAACTTGGGATTTTTATACAATTGTTAAAAGCTTCTATCATTTTGGAACAAGACCATGGGATAATGTTATGATTTCTGGATTTGTAATGGCTGATAAAGGTGAAAAAATTAGTAAATCTAAAGGTAATAGTAAAGTAGAACCAATGGATTTAATTAATAATTATTCTGCGGATGTTATTCGTTACTGGGCTGGTTCTGGTAGACTTGGAACAGATATTATCTTTAGTGATGAAACTTTACAAAGAGGTAGAAAATTAATTAATAAAATATGGAATGTATCTAAATTTATTGAAATGCATTTACAAGATTATATAGATAAAGAATTTAATGATTTTGAATATATTGATAAATGGATTATTGGTAAATTTGAAGAAATGGAAAAAGGATATATTAAATATCTTGATAATTATGAAATGGGTCTTGCCTTAAATCATTTAGAAAAATTCTTCTGGAATTTCTGTGATAACTATATTGAAATAGTTAAACATAGATTATATAGACCTGAAGAATTTGGTGATACACCAAGATATTCAGGACAAAAAACAGTTTATATGCTTTTATATAAATTATTACAAGATTTTAGTGTTTTCTTCCCATTTATTACAGAAGAAATTTATCAAGAATTATTTAAAGAAGAAAAATCAATTCATTTAACTAATATTAAAGAATTAGAATATAATTTTAAAGAAGAAGCTAGAATTGGTGATCAAATTGTTGATATCGTAAGTATTGCAAGAGGAGAAAAATCAAACAATAACTTATCTTTAAAAACACCTATTAAAACTTTAGATTTAAGTTTAAGTAGTGAACTTAAAGATGCTATTAATAAATCTATAAAAGATTTTAAAGCTACTTTATTTATAGATAATTTAGTTATAAATGATATTGAAAAAGATTATAAAATTAATAAAATTGAATTAGAAAAAGAAGAAAATTAAACAACTAAATAGAAAGGAGTTGTTATATGAAAAATATTATTCTAACTGCTGATAGACCAACAGGACAACTTCATATAGGACATTATGTTGGTTCTCTAAGAGAAAGAGTTAGATTACAAAACGAAGGTAATTATGATGAATTTATAGTTATGGTAGCTGATGCACAAGCTTTAACTGATAATGCTGAAAATCCTAAGAAAATTAGAGATAATGTTATTGAAGTAATGTTAGATTATCTAGCAGTTGGACTTAAACCAGAAAAAGTAACATTTTGTATACAATCATTATTGCCAGCATTACCTGAATTAACAGCATATTATATGAATTTAGTAACTTTACAAAGATTGCTTAGAAATCCTACTGTTAAAACTGAAATAAGTCAAAAGGGATTTGATAGGGAAGATAAAGGTGTACCAGTTGGATTTGCTAATTATCCAATTAGCCAAGCTGCTGATATAACTGCTTTTAAAGCTAATATTATTCCAGTTGGTGTTGATCAAGAACCAATGTTAGAACAAACAAGAGAAATTGTTCGTAGCTTTAATCGTATTTATAAAACTGATACATTAGTTGAATGTAAGTCAGTATTAGCTCAAAATGAGTTATGCTATAGATTACCAGGAACAGATGGTAATGCAAAAATGGGTAAATCACTTGGAAATTGTATTTATTTAGCTGATGAACCTGAAGTAATAAAAAAGAAGGTTAACTCTATGAAAACTTTTCCAAGAGCTATAACTGATCCAGGTATTGTAGAAGGTAATGTTGTATTTATTTATCTAGAAGCATTTGCAACAAATGAACATTTTAGTAAATATTATCCTGAATTTAAAAATTTAGATGAATTAAAAGAAGCATATTTAAAAGGTGGTATTGGTGATGGAACTGTTAAAAAATTCTTAAATAATGTTTTACAAGATGTTTTAGAACCTATACGTAATAAAAGACATGAATGGGAAAAAAGAATACCTGAAGTAATTGAAATATTAAAAAATGGTACTAATAAAGCAATAGAATTATCAAACCAAACATTAAATGAAGTAAGAAAAGTAATGGCAATTGATTACTTTGATGGAAAAGGTTTTGAAGAGGAACAAATTGCTAAATATAGTAAAAAAATGTAAAAATTATCAAACAAATTTTTAAAAAAATTAAAAAAATTAAAAAAAACACTTGATTTTAGAAAAAAATGGGAGTATTTTAGTAGTAATTTATAATTATTTTGAAGGGGGGATACTATGAGAATAGTATTGTTGCAAACTCTTAATGAAATAATTGATACACTAAAATCATGCTCTTTCATGGTTTGCTTTTGTGGCCTTTCAAATGATTATTTGCGCGCGCATGTTTCTTGAGTTAGAAACTGCGCGTTTTTTATATGTTTGGAGGTGTAGTATATGAATCAAATTACTTTAGAAAATTTGCTTAATAATCTAAAAGATTATAGTAAAGAAGAAATTAATTTAATTATGAAAGCATATGAATGTGCAAAAGATTTACATAAGGGACAATTTAGGGAAAGTGGAGAGCCGTATATTATACATCCCTTAAATGTTGCTTATATATTATCTGAAGGAAGAGAAGATGCAGAAACAATTAGTGCTGGATTTCTTCATGATACATTAGAAGATACTAATATTTCAAAAGAAGATATTATTAAAGAATTTGGTTTGGATGTTGCTAATTTAGTTGATGGTGTAACTAAAATAAGTAAGTTAAATTTTAATTCTAAAAATGATCAAAATATGGCAAATATAAGAAAATTAATTACTAGTTTATGTTTTGATTTTAGAACAATTAAAATTAAATTAGCTGATAGATTACATAATATGAGAACACTAGATTTTAAAAAACCAAATAAACAAATAGATAATTCTTTAGAAACTATGGAAATACATGCTCCTTTAGCTTATTATATTGGTGCTTATAAAATAAAAGGAGAATTAGAAGATTTATCTTTAAAGTATTTATATCCAGATGATTATAAAAGAGTTGTTGAAATGAAAAATAAAATAGAAGAAGAAAGTGCTGGTTGCTTAAGAGAAATGTTAGAAACTATTAATTCTATATTATTAGATAATAATATTTCTCATGAAATAAAGACTAGAACTAAAAATATATATGGCATTTATAAAGGATTAAGTGAAGGTAAAAAATTACTTGAAATACATGATTTATTAGCTTTAAAAGTTATGGTTGATTCTATTCCTTTATGTTATCAATCACTAGGTTTAGTTCATGAAATGTATCATCCAGTTAATGAAATGTTTAAAGATTATATTTGTAATCCTAAAACAAATATGTATAGAAGTTTACATACAACTGTGTTTGGACCAGAAGATAGATTAGTTCAAACTCAAATAAGAACTCATGATATGGAAAAAATTGCTTTATACGGTTTACCTACTAGAGGTAATTCAAGAGAAAAAATGCAAGAAGAGTTTAAAAGAAAATATCAATTTGTAAATTCATTAGAAGAAATAGATAGTGTATTTACAGATAATAAAGATTTTGTCGAACATATTCAATCAGAATTATTTGCCGATAAGATTTATGTTTATACAACAAAAGGTGATGTTATTGAATTACCTAAGGGTTCAACTGCTATTGATTTTGCTTATCAAATTCATACTGATTTAGGTAATACAATGATTTCTGCTTTAGTAAATGATGAACCAGTTAATCCAGAATATGTTTTACATGATAAAGATAGGGTTCATATAATTACAGATAAAAATATTGTTGGACCTAAAGAAGAATGGTTTGATATAGTTCAAACAACAAGAGCTAAAAGAAAAATAAAAGAATTTAATAGAAAGTAGAGGTGTATTATATGAATATAAATATGTGTATAAATAATAAATTAAAAGATGAATTAAAATGTTCAATGGGGTGTACTGAACCATCAGCAATTGCTTTTGCTGCTTCGTATTCTAAGGAAAAAATATTAAATGAAGATATTCAAAGTGTCAATCTTGGATTGAGTTCTAATATGTTAAAAAATGCTTTATGTGTTACTATTCCTAATACAAAATTATGTGGAATCAGTACTATAGTATTGCTAGGGTTAATTAAAGAAAATATCGAAAATAAATTTCAAATTTTAAGTGATATTACGGAAGATGATATAAATAAAGTTAATAAATTAAAAAAAAGTATAAAAATAAATATTAAGTTAATAGAAAAAGTTGATCCTTTATATATTGACATTGAATTGAAGTCAAAAAATCATATTGTAAAAACAATAATTGAAAAAAATCATGACAATGTAAAAGAATGTTATTTAGATAATAGATTAATTTATAGTAATTATCAAAATGAAGAATTTATCAATGAAAAGATGAATTTAACATATGAAGATATTTATGATTTTGTAATTAATCAAAAATATGATGTAGATTTGATAAAGAAAGCACGAAAATATAATATAGATATTGGTGAATATGGTTTATCAAATTTAGTAGGATTAAATATCGGAAAAAGTATAAATAGTACTAAAGTTTTCAATGAAAATTATAGTAAAATGATTTCAAAGACAGTTGCTGGAATTGATTCAAGAATGAGTGGTGTTCCTAAGAAAGTAATAATTAATAGTGGTAGCGGAAATCAAGGAATAGCAGCAACAGTTCCTATTGTTGAATTTGCTAAAATGAATAATATCCCAGAAGAAAAGGAACTAAATGCATTGGCATTAAGTCATCTTACTGCTATATACATTAGATCAAAACAAAGTAGATTATCATCCACGTGTGGAATTGTAATTGCATCAGCCGGTGTTGCTGCTGGTGTTGCATATATGCTTGATTGTGATAAAACGCAAATCGAAAATGCAATAAAAAACTTTTTATGCTCAAATTTTGGAGTACTATGTGATGGAGCAAAAGTAACATGTGCATTAAAAACATCTGCAGCTGTATCATCTGCTATTAATTCAGCAATATTAGCAAAAGAAAATGTATATATTGATAATAATTATGGAATAATTTCAAATTCATTTGAAAATACCATTGATTCATTTTCTCAAATTGAAAAACAAATTACAATAAATTTAGATAAAATAATTATGAAAATTGCAATTGAAAACGTTAAAAATAATTAGAATTAGGTGATATTAAAATGTATATAAAGATAGATAAAAGGAATTATTCAAGGGGAAGAAAATATATAAAAGAAGTATTAGTTAACATATGAGAAAATTATTCTTGGATTTAGATGGAGTACTAGTTAATACTAATAAATATATCCAAGAAACAATTAATAATAGCAATATTGATACTTCTATAAAAGAAGCTTTTATAGAATTATGTAAATCTTTTCCTTGGAATAATTTCTTATTAAAATGTGAAGAAATAAATAATAGTTTTGAACTATTAAACCAATTAAATAAAATATATGATTTAACAATAATTACACATTTTTATTCATTTGATGAAGAAAAATTAAAAATAGATTATATTACAACAAATTTTAAAGGTATAAAGTATATTACTGTACCATTTGAAAAAAAGAAAGATGAAATGGTAGATGCCAAAAACTGTATTTTAGTTGATGACTATTATGTCAATATTGAAAACTGGAATAATAGTGGAGGAATAGGATTGTATTTTAGTAGTAATACTAACAAAAATACAATAACAATAGATAATTTAAGTTATTTATTAGATGATAATTTTATTGAAAGGATTTTAAATAATGAATAAAATAACGATAAAATGTGGATATAGGATTCATATTAATAGCATTGATATGAATGGCTTTACAGGAAGATGTTGTGGAGGATTAGGATTTGCTGTTAATGATCCTATATTAAAAATAAAAGTTGAAGAAAGTAATAAAGATATATTTAAAGGACAATATCCTGAAAAAATAAAAGAAGTAACAGATAAAATTAGGTCGTACTATAAAATAAAGCAAAATTATAAAATTACCATAATGAAAGAAATAACAGAGCATAAAGGACTTGGAACAGAAACACAATTATATTTTGCTTTAGCAACAGCAATAACTAAGTTAAGTGGTTTAAATAAATCTCCTGATAATATTGCAGATGACTTAGATTTATCTGGTGTATCAGGAATTGGTTATGGAGCATTTAAATATGGAAACTTTATTGTAGATACTGGATATAGGTTAGGTGAAAACAAAAAAGATTTTGTTGCTCACTCAACAATACCACCCAAAATTGTATATAACCATAATATTCCAAATAATTGGAAAGTATTACTTTTTATTCCAAAAAATATTATTTCAATATCTCAAGAAGAAGAAAATAAATTTTTTGCAATGTATACTCCTGTTCCAAAAGAAGAAGTTAAAGATATAGCATATTATACTTTAATGGGAGTTATACCATCTATAGAAGAAAATAATTTTGATACATTTATAAAATCGCTAAATATAATTACAAAATTAGGTACTAAAAAAGCTGAATTAAAGATTAATGAAAAAACAACAGATAAGATTTTAAAAAAAATAAATAATATATTTGGCTTTGCAGGTTTATCTTCATTAGGACCAACTTGCTATACATTTATAAATGATAAAGAAACAAAAATTGATTTAGAAAAATTGAAAGAAAAATTTAATGATTGTGAAGTAATTCTTACTTCAGTAAGAAATAAACCATTTGAGGTAGTGATTTCTGATGAAAAAGATTAATATTTATAATTGTGGACCAACATTATTTGATTACGTTCATATTGGATGTTATCGTATCTTTGTTTTATCAGATATTATTGATAAACATTTTCAAGATAAAAAGTATATAATCAAGCATGGGATGAATGTAATGGATATAGATGATAAAATATTGGAATACCAAAAAGATAAAAATTTTTCTACTGAAATATACTATAATGCAATTAAAGAAGAATATAAGTATTTAAATATGAATTATCCAAATAATGAAACAAGAACTACTAAAGATATAGTAAAATTTGAAAAAGTAATTGATAAATTATTAGATAAAGGAATTGCTTATATAAAAGATAGTGGTATATATCTTAATCTAAGTAAAATAGATAATTACGGTAAAATAACTAATATAAATATTAAAAAAGAAAACAATATAGTTAAATTAGATAAAGAAAATGGATTTGATCCATCACTATGGAAATTTAAAGATGATTCATTTTTTGTAGAATATAAAGGAAAAAAAGGAAGGCCGGGATGGGACATTCAATGTGCTGCTAATTGTGCAATTGATATGGATGGAAAAATAGATTATCAGTTTTGTGGATTCAATGATGTTACTCATTATGAAAATAATAAAGTAATAATTGAAAATTCCTCAAATATTTATCCATCTAAGTGGATTCTTGTTAGATATATAAATTTTGTAGATGAAACACCATATTTTTATATGAAAGATTATATAGAAAATGGTTATAGTAGACAGGTATTAAAATATGCTTTATATTCGATAAAATATTCAACATCATTCGATTTTGATAAAAATCATTTATCTACGTCAAAAAAGGATGTTGATAAAATAAATGAATTATATCAAAAGACTATAAAATTAAATGAATTTGAAGATAATGAAACATTAACATATATATTGAAACAGTTTAATAATATAGATGTGTTAATTGAAGATTTAAAGATTCCTCAAATACTTGGTAATATTTTTAAAATATATAATATTTATAAAAAAGAGAAAATTGGTAAAAAACAAAATGAAAAAATAAAAGAATTATTAGAATATCTAAATAAAAGATTAGATTTCTTATATTAGAAGGAGATGAATAATATGGTTATAGATAGTCATAGTCATATAGGAAATGAAAAATTTAATAAAAGAGGGAATATATCTTTAAATGCATATATAGATTATGCAAGTAAAGTTGGTATTGATATAGGTTTGATAATGCCTGTTCCATGTCCAATTATTCCCGAAGGATGTGGATTATCTAGTGGTAAAACTTTGCTTACTTGGAAATATGATGAAGAATTAAAAAAACATATTGATATAAGTGAAGAGCAAAAATTAATAGAAAGAAATTTAGAAAATCCTTATAAAGAAATAAATAGTTTTTACTCTAAAATAATTAATAATTATAATGGTAGTACTAAATTATTATTTGTACCAATAATTCATCCAAGATTAGATACTACTGAATACTTAGAAGAATTGATTAAAGAAACTGATCCAGTAGCATTTAAAATACATTCAGTAGGTACAATATCTTCACCAGTAGAAATTACTAAAGAGTATACCGAAATACTTCAAAAATATGATATTCCTATTATTGTACATACAGATTTCAATAATGGAAAATTTGATAGTAATATTGGATTACATGAAGCAGTAGAAAAAGCAGAAGCTAATATGTGGTTTGAATATTTTGAAAATAATCAAATTAGAGGAACACTAAATCATGGAGCAACTCTTAATTTAGATGTATTTGAAAAGGTAAACAAATCAAAATATGTAAAAATAGGTATAGAGCCATCAATATTCTTTGGTGGAGATTACAGAAGATTAAACATAAATAAAGAAATCTATGATAAATTAGGATTCCTAGAAGTATTAAGAGAATATTTAGATTCATCAAAAATAATATTTGATGTTGATTACGATTATAATCAACTTCATGAAGGTGGAATTGATTATAACACAGTAAAAAGAATAAAAGATATGTGGAATAGTGAAGATCAAGAAAAAATACTATATAAAAATGCCCTTGATCAATATCCAAAAATATTAGAGAAAGTGAGAAAGTAAAAATGAAAAGTTTAAAAAATATTGTTCCAAAAGGATTTGATTTTACAAAAGAACAATGGGAAGATTCATTTAAAAATAATAAGCCATTAGTAGTAGTACCTTTTATATCAAAAAAATGTAATATAGATTGTATCTATTGTATGATGAAAGAAGAAAGAAGCTGTTATAAAGGAGAAGGATTAACTTTACAACAACATGAAAAAATATTAAAGGATGCATATGAATTAGGTTGTAGAACAATGGTTATAACAGGAATTGGTGAACCATTTATGGATCCAATATTTTATGATTCTAAAACTAATACCATGCCACTTGTAGATTTAGCAGAAAAAATTGGATTATATACTATTGTTTTTACAAATGGTCAAATGATTACTCCAAAAATTGCTCAACTTTTATATACAAAAAAGATAAGTTTAATACTAAAACTTACATCATTCAAAAAAGATGTATTTGAATTTTTAAATAATGCTCCAATTAAGTTTGAAAACTATGTTTGTCCTGATGGAAAAGAAAGAAGTATTCCATTCTATTTAAAAAACTTATTTGAAGTAGGTTTTGGAAAATCACTTGATAATAATGCAACAAGATTAATTGCTGATGTTATTATTACTAAACAAAACATTAAAGAAATTCCAAGCATAATTGATCTATCATTAAAAAACAATATGCTAGTATGTATTGATCCACTAGTAATAAAGTCAAATGCTCTAGATAATATAGATATTCTTGGAATAACTGAAGAAGAAAATAGAACTTTATATAAAGAAGTTGCAAATACATTTACTGACTATGATATGGGAATGTATGATTTAAGTAAATGCATAATACATCATAATGGTATTGTATATGATTTGGATGGTAATGTTAGAAGATGTTTATCTGTTCCTAGTGATGTAGGAAATGTTTTAAAGACACCATTGAAAGAATTATGGGAAAAAATATCAAAGGAAAAAATTGATGTGACAAAAAAATATGAAGATATGGTTTTTGAAGATATCTTTGGAAAATGTCCTGGAAGATGTTTTTACAATTTTAGAAACCATAGTTAGGAGGATTTATGACTAATAAATTAACTGCAATGCTAGAACTTACTAGAAAATGTAATATTTTCTGTAAACATTGTTACAATTCTAGCTCACCAACATCAACATTACAATTAACTTTAGAAGAAGCAAAAATTCTTATTAATGATTTAAAAAGTGTTGAGGAAAAGTATTCATTAGAAAGAATAATACTTACTGGTGGAGAATTTGCATTTATGGATAATTCAAAAGAAATATTTGAATTATTTAGAAAAAATTTTGATTGCATTATCAGAATAGAAACAAATGGATTTCTATTCCTAAAAGGACTAAGAAGTTTAGATGACTACCATGCAGATGAATACTACATAAGTATTGATAAATTTCATGGTTCTTTAAAAGATGATGGAACGTCAGATGTACTTGATTTTTTTGTTAAAAATGTATCAAAAAAAACAAAACTTGTTGTTAGAATAACAATTCAAATTGGAGAAGAAGAATTAAGAGATAAATTTTTAGAAGAATATTCTAAATATAATAATATTATAATTGAATGCAAATATGTTTCACCATCTGGAAGAGCTAAAGATAATTATAAAAAGTTTAAATGTTACCATTTTTTAGAAAACCCAACACTATTTACGTGTAGAGCTAAAAATTATATATTATTTAATATAACAAGAAAATGGTATTGTTGTTACACTGCTTGTGATACATCTTATGTAGCAAACTTAGGAGATAAAGATTTACAAAAGAAATTTAGCAATAAAAGAGAATCAAAAGAATTAAAAGATATTAGAAAAAACGGAATAATAGCTTTAATTAAAAATGAAGAAGATAAAGAAAAATTTTTAAAAGAAAAATTCTTTTACAGGTGTGAACCATGCTTATATCTACAGAATTTAAATGCTAAAAAAATAATTCTTCTTGAATTACCAGCTGTAGATACTACACAAGATGTATATACAAAAGGATTTATATTTGCAACATTTACTGAGAAATATTTAAAGAAAATGCTTGAACTAGCAGGATTAAAAGTAGAGTATTATAATCTTAATAAAGAAAATATTAAAGAAACAATTGAATACATTAATAATTCTAAATTACCAGTATATATACATCTAACAGCAAATAAACTTTATTCATTTGAATTAGTAAGAAAAATGTTAAATAATCATATACTATTAGGAGGACCTGTAGCTAAGTATGCAGGTGATGAATATACTAATATTACTTTAATTAAAGATGAATTAGAAGAAGTAGGTATACTTCATTACTTTAATAAATTAGATGATGATAATGTTTGGGAAAGAGCAGATTTATTACCTGAACAGATAAATAATAATTTTGAAAATAGTTCAGTAAATAATGACTTTTCAAATATTGTACTATTCAGTAGAGGATGTTTATATAACTGTAAATTCTGCATTCATTCAGTTTTTCATAAAAAAGTTCATATGCGTAATATTCAATCAATTGAAGCTGAATTAAATACATATAAGAAAAAAACGTCAATATATATAGCTGATCCTTCAGTAGGTAACTTAAAATTATATAAAAATATATTGAATCTATTATCTAAATATAAAAACTTATCATTCTCATTTAATGTGAGAGCAGATCAAATAAATGAAGATTTCTTAAATATCATTAAAAATATTAATATAGATAAATTATATATTGGAGTTGAAAACCCAGATAATAAAAAATTAAGGGAATATAATAAAGGCGAAGTAATAGAAACAATATCTGCTGCACTTGAGTTATTAAGAAAAAATAATATTAATTATCATCTGTCATTTTTAATATCAGATGATCTTGATTTAAAAAAAGTTAAAGAAATAGATAAAAAATATAAAGCAAATACTTACTCATTTCATTTCTATATACCATATCCAGGAACATTTGGATATAAAGATTTACAAATATTTAAAGATAAAAACTGGCCATATAATGTTTCAAAAAGTATTAAAAATAGTGAAAAATTAAAAAATGATATTGCAAAATACTTTGGATATCCAATAAATAAATATCATACAATTACTCCACATGATCATAATGAAACATTTAAAATAATTAATAAAAAGTTAGAAGAATTAGAGAAAGCAGCTTTAAATAATGAAAATCATAAATAAAGAAGTATATAAAATAATATGTAAAAATCTAGAAATAAAAGAAGAAGATTATTCTTATTATAAAAGTGGATTATGTAGTGATTTATTCATTGATAAAGATAAAAAAAAGATTCTTAAAATTGTTAAATGGCATATATTAATAGATGATATTAATGATGTCTTAAACAAGTATAAAGAAAAAGAATTATTCTTAAATTATTTAACAAGTAATAAATTAAATATAAATAGTTTTATAAAAAGAAAAAAGGTATATAGTGTTATTGAATATTCTAACAATGTTTATATAGGCTATCTAATAAAGTATTTAAATATTGAAGAAGGACATGATCGATTAGAAGAAATAAAATTAATATCAAAATTTCATGAATTATCAAAAAAATATAATTCTTCATGCAAATATAGTTGGAAAGATGATTTTAATTCAGTTTTAAGTATTTGCAATGATAAAAAACTATATAATAAAATGTTATTCTTTAAAAAAAAGTTTAATAATATGAAAAAAACAAGTTATGGTTTAATTCATTATGATTTAAATAAAAATAATTTTGTTAAGTCAAATAATAAATATTATATAATTGATTTTGATACAATAACTACTGGTTTTTATGAAATGGATATAGCTGGCTACTTATATAGTAATTTTGTAGTAGACTTTAAAAATAATATATATATAAATATAAATAATAGAATTAATTATTTAAATTTAGTAAAAAATAATTATAATAAAGATAAAAGATTTCTAAAACGAGTTGATTTATTTATGCAATATAGAAGATTATTCTTATATATAATACAAAAAAATATGATTGACGAAAAAAAACAAAAAGAAATAGAAAAAAATATATTAGAAAATAATGTCATTTTGCCTTATAATATTGAATAATTATAAAATAAGTAGTATAATTTAAATAAATTTAGGAGGGGGATTATATGTCTTTAAGAATATATAATACTTTAAGTAGTAAAAAAGAAGAGTTTGTGCCACAAGAAGATGGTAATGTAAAAATGTATGCATGTGGTATCACTGTATCAGGTGATGCTCATATTGGACATGCATATCAAGCAGTAATTTTTGATGTTGTAAGAAATTATCTAGAATTTAAAGGATATAAAGTTACATATGTCAGAAATTATACAGATGTTGATGATAAAATAATAATTAATTCAAGAAAAAATAATGAAAATCCATTAATTTATGCAGAAAGATTTGTTCAAAAAACAAATAAAGAATTAGATGATTTAAAAATAAAAAGACCTACAATTCAAGCTAGAGCTACTGAGTGTATAGATGATATGATTGATTTTATTTCTAAATTAATTGATAAGGGTTATGCATATGCAACTGAAGAGGGATGTGTGTATTTTGATGTTGAATCATTTAAGAATTATGGAAATTTTTCACATATAAACATAGATGAAGCTTTATCTGGAACTAGAAAAGAAGTTGAACCTGGTAAAAGAGATGATAAAGATTTTGCTTTATGGAAAAGTGCAGGCACTGATGAAATATTTTGGGATAGTCCATGGGGGAAGGGTAGACCTGGATGGCATATTGAGTGTTCCGCAATGAGTATGAAATTTTTAGGTGAGACATTAGATATACATGGTGGAGGAAGAGATCTAAAATTTCCACATCACGAGAATGAAATTGCTCAAAGTGAGGCTTTAACAGGTAAAAGATTTTCAAATTATTGGATTCATAATGGTTTAGTTAAAGTTAATGGACAAAAAATGAGTAAATCTTTAGGTAATGGAATTTTAATAGAAGATATGTTAAAAAATTATCATAGTGATGTCATTAAGCTTACATTACTTCAAAATAATTATAGATCTGATTTAAATGTTGTTGATGGAATTTTTGAAAATTCTGAAAAGAAAATATATTCAATTTATAAATTATTTGATTATATAGATAGAAATTGTAAAGATTTAAAACCTAATGAAAATTCAAAGTATTATGAAGAAATAAAAAGTAAATTTATAACTGCAATGGATAATGATTTTAATACATCATTAGCTATAAGTAATGTATTTGATTACGTATCAATTTTATCTCAAATGATTGGTAAGAAAAATCAAATGCAGGATATGGTTGATATAAAATATGCATTAATAAATATATATAAAGTATTAGAGTTATTACAAGAAAATCCAAAAGAAGTTTTAAAAGAAATAAAAGATAAATATTTAGAAATAAATAAAATAAGTGAGGAAAAAGTTTTAGATTTAATTAATGAAAGAAATAAATTAAAGTCATTAAAAGATTATTTAGCAGCAGATGAAATCAGAAATAAATTAATAAGTAATGGTATACAAATTAAAGATACAAGAGAAGGAACAGAGTGGGATGTTGAAATAACATCAAAAGAAAAAAAATTATAATTTTTAATAATTGACAAAAATCATAGGTATATTATATAATGTATCTATGATATGGACCCATAGCCAAGAGGCTAAGGCATGGGACTGCAACTCCCCGATCGTTGGTTCAAATCCGACTGGGTCCTCCATATGCTTATTAAAAGTTGATTTATTATTAGATCAACTTTTTTATTATATATGATATAATTGTATTGAGGTGATGTTATGAAATTTATATTTATAAGACATGCTAGTGATGATGATCGCTATAGAGGTGGATGGAGTAATCTAGATATTATAGATGAAGGTATTAACCAAGCTAATAAGTTAGCTAATTATCTAAAAGATAATGATTTAAATATTAAAAAATTTGTAACAAGTGATTTAAAAAGAACAGTTTCAACAACTAATATAATTAATAAATATTTAAAATTACCAGTTGAATTTGAGGAAGAATTAAGAGAAATGAATAATGGAGATTTAGCTGGAATGTTAAATGATGAAGCATTAGTTAAATATCCAGGTTTATTTTTTAGAACATTAGAAATTGATGAAAAATATCCAAATGGAGAAAGTCCAATAGAATTTTATAATAGAATTAAAGATTGGTTTTATAAAGCAATTGAACAATATAAAAATGAAGAAGGAAATATAGCTTTTATCACACATAGTGGTGTTATAAATATAATTTATTATATTGTTAGAAACTTAGAGTGGAGTAATAAGGAAAAACCATTTAAAGTTAGTAATTGTAGTATACACATTTTAGATTTAGATAAAATGAAATTTGAATTAGAAAATTATAAAGATTATTTAGAATAGAGGAACTATATGAATTTAATAGGTAGTAAATCATTAGAAACAGAAAGATTATTTTTAAGAAGTTCAAGAATGGAAGAACAAAAAAAATTATGGGAAATCTTAATGATTCCAGAAGTAAATAAATGGTATTTAACATCTGCTAAAAAACATGCTAATAATAAAGAACATTGGACTTGGGAAACACAAGAAAAATTTTATAAATTCAAAGTTGATAAAGCAAATGATAACGATGTATTTACTTGGAGTGTATTTTTAAAACCAGAATATACAGAAAGTGGTAAGGAAGAAGTTATAGGTCAAGTATCAGCTCAAGAAAATGGTGAAGATATTACTATTAGAGATGTTGGTTGGTTTATTGATCCAAAGTATCAAGGAAATGGGTATGCTACTGAAGCCGCACAGAAAATGATAGATTATATGTTTGATGAAGTAAAAATCAAAAAAATATCTTCCGGAGCAGTAAAAGAGAATATACCATCTTGTAAAATATTTGAAAAATTAGGATTTAAAAAAATAGGTGAAGTTAAAGAAGATTCACCATATACATTTTATGATGGTGAACTAATATTTTCTAAATATGAATTAGAAAAATAGAATAAATTAAATTTGAAAACATATTTTTAATTAGGTGATCTAATGAAAAAAATATGTTTTTTATTAATTATTTTTATGAGTTTCATAAATGTTAAAGCAGAAGAAATTAAACTAGCAGAAAATGCTAAATCTGCTATATTAATAGAAGCTAAAACTGGTGAAATATTATTTGAGAAAAACAGTCATGAAAAATTACATCCAGCTAGTATGACTAAAATGATGAGTATGTTATTAATACTAGAATCAATTGAAAAAGGCAATTTAAAATGGGATGATGAAGTAATAGTAAGTTCTAATGCTTCAAGTATGGGAGGAAGTCAAATACTTTTAGAAACAGGAGAAAAAATGAGTGTTAAAGATTTATTTAAAGGAATCGCAGTCGCATCAGGTAATGATGCTGTAGTTGCTTTAGCTGAAAAAGTTGCAGGTTCAGAATCTAACTTTGTATTACTTATGAATAAAAAAGCAAAAGAATTAAGTTTAAAAGATACACATTTCGTTAATTGTCATGGTATAGATGAAACTGATCATTATTCAAGTGCTTACGATATGAGTTTGATTGCTAAAGAGTTATCTTTACATGAAGAAGTATTTAAATATAGTTCAATATATGAAGATTATTTAAGAAAAGATACAGATAGAAAATTTTGGTTAGTTAATACAAATAAATTAGTTAGATTTTATAATGGAGCAGATGGACTTAAAACAGGTTATACATCTTTAGCTGGGTATTGCCTAACTGCTACAGCTAAAAGAAACAATTTAAGATTAATCGCAGTTGTAATGGGTGAAGAAGATAGTAATGTAAGAAATACGGAAGTAACTAATATGTTAGATTATGGTTTCAATAATTATGAACTTTTAAATGTAGTATCTAAAGATAAAGTTGTTGGAAATGTTAAAGTAATAAAAGGTAAGAAAGATAATGTAGATATTATACCTTTAGAAGATATAGATATTTTATATAAAAAAATGGATGAAAAACCAAATATAACTTATGAATTAGATATTAAAGAATTATCTTCTCCTTTAAAAATTAATGATAAAGTAGGTAAATTAAAAATAAAAAATAATGATAATATAATTAATACAATAGATGTTACTGTTAAAGAAAATATCGAAAGAATTAATTTATTTGAACAATATATAAAAAATATTAAAAAAATATTTGAATAATATCTAGAAATAGATATTATTTTAATATATAATTTAAATAGAGGTGATACTATGAAACCAGAATGTTTAAAAAAGGGAGATAAAATTGCTATTGTAACATTATCAAAAGGATTACTTGGAATGCCATTTATTAAACATGAATTAGAATTAGGAATTGAAAGATTAAAAGAATTTGGTTTAATACCTGTTATAATGACTAATTCACTTAAAGATATGGATTATTTAAAAGAACATCCAGAAGAAAAAGCACAAGATTTAAAACAAGCTTTTATGGATGATAGTATAAAAGGAATTATAACTGCTATTGGTGGTGATGATACATATAAAACAATTCCTTACTTAATGGAAGATGAAGAATTTAAAAAAATAGTTAAAAATCATCCTAAAATATTTATTGGTTTTTCAGATACAACTAATAATCATTTAATGTTAAATAAATTAGGTTTATCTACATTTTATGGACCATGTTTATTAGTAGATTTAGCTGAACTTGATAAAGATATGTTACCATACACAAAATATTATTTTGAAAAATTATTTCTAAATGAAGATAGTTATGAAATAAAATCAAGTGAAATATGGTATAGTGAAAGAACTGATTTTAGTACTAATGCTTTAGGAACCCCAAGAAAAATAAATAAGGAAATACATGGATATGAAGTATTAAATGGTAGTGGAAAAGTAACAGGTAAATTATTTGGTGGATGTATTGAAAGTTTATATGATGCTTATGTTGGTGAAAGATATGGTGATGAAGATAAAGTGTATAAAAAATATGATTTATTACCTAAATTAGAAGAATTAAAAGAAAAAATATTATTTTTAGAAACAAGTGAAGAAAAAATTGATCCATCTAAATTAGAAAAAATATTATTATATTTTAAAGATAAAAAAGTACTAGAAACAGTAAAAGGTATTATTGTAGGAAAACCACATGATGAAATATATTATGATGAATATAAAGAAAAGTATAAAAAAATATTTCATGATTTGAAAACACCAGTTTTATATAATGTTAATTTTGGTCATGCTCATCCAAGATGTATAATACCTTATGATAGAGAAGCAACTGTTGACTATGATAATAAAACTATAACTATAAACGAACCAATATTTAAGAAAATTAGATAAAAATCTAATTTTTTTAATTATAAATAAAAGTATAAGAAAAATATTTGATTTTTTTTAATCATTATGATAAAGTTAAGTAGAAGGTAGTGGTAGTATATGGAATTTATAAAACAAAATAAAAAGTATATTGTAATTGGTTTATTAATTTTATTTTTATTAGTACTTTTTTTACCATTTTTTAATTTATCATTTATATCAACTAATTATTATGATATGAATAAACCAATTGTAAATGTTATTACAGTATTATTAGTAGTAATATCAATATTATTAACTTATTTTAAAAAGGATAAGCCATCATTATTATCAATAATTCCAACTATATTTATAATTATTTATAAAATGATAGATTATAAGAATAAATCATATGGAATTGGTACATTTGGAATAGGGGCTTATATAAGTGTAATTATATTGTTAATAATAGTATTTTTACAAGTTTATAATTTTAATAAAAAATAATAAAAAATATGTTTTTATTATTTTTTTTTTAATAATAATATGATATTATTATTTTGGAGTTGGTTTTATGGAGAATTATATACCAGATATATATCAGAAAAGTGTTTATTCAATTAATTATGATATGTTATCTAAAAGAGGTATAAAATGTATATTATTTGATTTAAATAATACTTTAGTACCTCCAAATACAAAATTACCAAATAAAAAAATACAAGAATTGATAGATAGTTTAAGAGATGATTTTAGATTAATTATTTTTTCTGATTGTAGTGATAAAAGAATGAAACCATTTACTGAACAATTAAAAATAGATGGATATAGTATTAATAATAAAATATTTGAAGAAAAAGTAAATGAAATAATGAAAAAATATGATTTAAATATTAATGAAATAGTTATTATAGGAGATCAATTATTAAAAGAAATATATTTAGGTAATCAAATAGGTATAACTACAGTATATGTTAATCCTATAAGTAATAATGATGATTTAAAAATAAAATTTAATAGAATTAAAGAAAAGAAAGTTTTAAAAAAATTAAGAGATAGAGATTTATTCTTAGTAGGTAGATATTATGAATAAATGTAATAGTTGTGGTGTTATATTACAAAATAAAGATACTTTAAAAGAAGGTTATGTAAAAGATATTAATCTAGATTTATGTGAAAGATGTTTTAGAATTAAGAATTATAATGATTATAAAGTAATCACAAAAGAAAATAAAGATTTTGAAGAAATATTTAATAAAATTGATTCTAAAGATTTAGTAATATTAGTAACAGATGTATTTCACTTAAATATAGATAAAATATTAAAATATGTAAAAAATCCTATTTTATTAGTTATTAGTAAAAGAGATATAATGCCTAAAGTAATGAATGAAAATAGATTACTAAATTATATAAATAATAAACAAATAAAAGATAAAATAGTAATAAGTAGTTATAAAAATTATAATTTAGATGAATTAATTGAAAAAATAAAAAAATATAAAACAAGTAATAATGTTTATATAGTAGGTTATACAAATGCTGGTAAATCAACATTAATTAATAAATTATTATATAATTATTCAGATAATAAAATAGATTTAACAACTAGTATTTTACCTTCAACTACATTATCAACAATAGATATTAAATTATTTGATGATTTAACTTTAATAGATACACCAGGAATAATAAATGAAAAAGATTTATCATCTTCTATTGATACAAATATGTTAAAAAAAATAATACCTAAAAAACAAATAAAACCAATTACTTATCAAGCTAAAAGTAAACAGTTTATAATAATTGATGATATATTAAAATTAGAAGTAAGTGATGTTAATCTAACTATTTATATGTCTAATAATTTAAAAATTGATAGAATTTATAAACACGATAAATTAAATAAAAAAATTAAAATTAAAAAAAATGAAGATTTAGTTATAGAAGGTGTAGGTTTTATAACATTTAATAAAGATACAGAAATATCTTATGAAATAATAGATAATGTAAATATATACACAAGAAAATCATTATAAATTAATGATTTTTTTTCATTGACTAAAATACAAAATAATTATATAATTTATATAGTTATAATAAGAGGTGACATATGTTAGGTAAAATAATAGGAATAGAAGAAAATACAGTTTTAGTTAAAGTTGAAATAGATCTATCTAAATTTCAAAGTTTAATTAATTTATATGTTGTAATGGAAGAAGAAGATAAAAAAATAGTAGGTGAAATTACAAATATTAAAGATGATATAGCTTATGTTAATTTATTAGGTGAATTTATTGATGGTAATTTTATATTTGGAGTTATTTCTTCACCAGCATTTTCTTCAAGTGTTAAATTAATTTCAAAAGAAAAAATAAGTTCAATTATAAGTGTTGGAGAATATAAAGAAACAGAAGATTTATATTTTGGTGAAAGTCCAATTTATAAAGGAGTTAAAATAGCCGCAAGTGTTGATTCATTTTTTAGTAATCACTTTGCTATATTTGGTTCAACAGGTTCTGGTAAATCATGTAGTGTAGCTCGTATAATTCAAAATTTATTTGAAAAACAATCAATGATACCATATAAAGCAAGTATATTTATGTTTGATGCTTATGGAGAATATCATTCGGCATTTAAAAATATTGGTGAAAAAGTAAAAGGAATTAACTTTAAAGCTTATACAACTAATTTAGATTTTGCTGAATCAGATATTATTAAAATACCATTATGGTTATTAAGTGTTGATGATATAGCTTTATTATTAGGTGCTGAAAAGCATTCACAATTACCTATAATTGAAAAAGCTTTAAAATTAGTTACTATTTTTGGTCAAAATGAAAAAACAGTAATTAAACATAAAAATGATATTATCGCAAGAGCTGTATTAGATATTTTCTCAAGTGGTAGACAACCAGCTCAAATAAGAGACCAAGTTTTCTCAGTTTTAACAACTTATAATACTAAAGAATTAAATCTTGATACTCAAATAGTTCAACCAGGTTATACTAGATCTTTAAAACAATGTATGTTAATAGATGCTACTGGTAAAATGAGAGAAATAGAACTAGTAACAACTTTCTTTGAAAGTTTCTTAAGTGATAACTTAGAATTAGTATTACCTGATGGATCATTTAAGTATACTTTAGATGATTTAGTTAAAGCATTTGATTTTGCTTTAATTAGTGAAGGTGTATTAAAAAGTGATAAAGTTTATGATGAATTTAACTCTCTTAAAGTTAGATTACATTCATTAGCTAATGGAGATTATAGAACTTATTTTGATGTTGAAGAATATATGACAAGAGGCCAATATATTAAGAGTTTGATATTAACAAATAATAATCAAAAAGCTCAAATCATTAACTTTAATATTAACTATGTAGATGATAGATTTGCTAAAACTTTAACAAAAATTTATTCTAAAATGTTATTTGATTATGCTAAAGAATCAGATAATAGAGCTCAATTTCCAATTAACATAGTACTTGAAGAAGCGCATAGATATGTTCAAAACGATAATGATGTTAATTTATTAGGTTATAATATATTTGAACGTATTACAAAAGAAGGTAGAAAATATGGAGTCATGTTAGGTTTAATTTCACAAAGACCTTCTGAGTTATCTGAAACAACATTATCACAATGTAGTAACTTCTTAATATTTAAAATGTTACATCCAAGAGATGTTGAATATATAAGAGATATGGTTCCTAATATAACTAGTGCGATTGTTAAACGTTTAAGAGTTTTACAACCAGGTACTTGTATAGCATTTGGTTCTGCATTTAAAGTACCAGTTATTATTAGATTTACAATGCCAAATCCATCACCTTCATCAAGTAGTTGTAAGGTTTCAGATATTTGGTTTATAGATCCTAAAAAAGGTAAATAATTGATAATTTAATTATTATAAAAAAACATCATATGATGTTTTTTTTATTGATTTTAATTTAATATGTGTTATAATATTGTACGTTTTAAGGGGGATATTTATGAATGTATTTGAAATAGAAACAGTAATTGATAATAAACTTATAGTTTGTGAAATTAGATATATTAAATATGCTTTAGTTGAATTATATAAAAGAATAATAAAAAATAGTGAATCATCTTATTTAGCTAATATTATATATCAAATTATTGAACAAAAATGTGATTTTTCAAATGAAGATATGGATATTTTATTTAGTAGAAATATTGAAGAAATGATTAAAGAAAATGATGAATATAAATATTTATATGAATTTAGATTATTAGTAAATATTAAAAAAACATATGAAGAAAATATGAAACAATTAAAAATAAGTTAGTAGTATAAATATTGATTAACTAGGTAAATACCTAGTTTTATTTTTGATTTTATGATACAATTAATAAAGATTAAGGTAGATGATGATATGAACTATAGTGAAATAAAAGAAAAAGAATTATTAAAAGAAATAGATACATCATTAGATGGTTTAAGTGAAGAAGAAGTTATAGAAAGACAAAAAAAATATGGTAAAAATGTATTACCTAAACCTAAAAAAAATGGAGTTTTAAAAATATTTTTAAGTGAATTTAAAAATCCAATTGATTATATATTATTAGTTACTTTAATATTATCTATTGTAGTAGGAGAAATAGTAGATGCTATATTTATATTCTTTATAATATTACTAGATGCTTTACTTGGTACATTACAAGAATATAAAGCTTCTAAAGATATGGAAAGTTTACTAAATATAATTAAAGTTTTAGTTAAAGTAAGAAGAAATAAAAAAGAAGAAAATGTATTAAGTGAAGATTTAGTTATAGGTGATATTGTATTAGTAGAATCAGGAAGTAAAATATCAGCTGATTTAAGAGTATTAGATTCCTATAATTTAACTTTAGATGAATCACTTTTAACAGGTGAATCAATACC